>LSQX01093447.1_pt2 | contig 60913 bp, 52 predicted proteins | sample 654561 | NCBI WGS metagenome assembly LSQX01 (sample SAMN04489861, study PRJNA283612) | anaerobic digester metagenome | isolation source: 4 biogas reactors fed with cattle manure at either 37C or 55C with and... | place: Denmark: Kongens Lyngby | collected 2014
ATAGTTCGTCGATTGGAACAGGCTCGCGATCATTTTCTCGGTGACAGGATAACGTGAAACTGGACGTGACCAGAACGTTTTGAGGGTCAACATATTCATAGTTTTCACCCTGGGCGTGCGGGGGAGGGTGAAAAACAGCATCTAGCAGATAGAGTGACAGATCGGGTCACGGGGTTGAGGTGGCCGAACCGGCTGAAGCGGCTAAACTGGCCGAACCGGCTGAAGTGGCTGAAGGGAACGAAATTTCGAAATTAGAAAGCAACCTATTACCCTGATCCGCCCGGAAGGCTAAGGTGCGGCCAGTGGTGGAAAAATGTGTCCGGATTGTGATGCAAGTAGAGAATAAACGCTATTTTTACTGAAAAATCAAATGAACAGCATTATGGTAAAGGAAAAAATCAACAAGATGAAAGAGGAGGCCGACCTGAACAAGGACGGCAAGGTTTCTCTCCAGGAAGGACTTGATTACGCGGCGCATAAGGCCAAGGTCGGCGTCGCGAAGGGCAAGATCATTGCGAAGAAGGCATACGGCGAGGTGAAAGAGGATGCTGCTGAAGTCGCTGAAAAGGCCAAAGAACTCTACGCCGATGCCAAGGAAGAGGTGAAGGAGGCCGCCGACAAGGCCAAGGAAAAGGTCGCGGACTTGAAAAAGAAACGCGGCTGCAAGAGCAAGAAGGCTTAGTTTCCCTGTCGCTTAAGTTTATTTGATCACGAGATGATGCTCTTCTGCGAATGCTTTCAGCGTGGAGCCGTCGTCGATGCTTCGGATGCATGCGCCGAGCAGGCAAACTTTCGACGCTGGAACGAGTTTGAGCAGATTCTTCGTGCTTTCCTTGACGCAGTAGTCCCCGGCAATGCCGCAGACATCGATCTGCTTGCTGCGTGAGAACCAGTCCAGCAGGGTTTCGTCCATTATTTCCGGATCTTCAAAGGCCCCGTACTGCTCTTTATCCGCTTCCTGCCCCTTTAGGAACAACTGCACCTGTTCCGGATTTTTCGCCAAGATCGGCGTGAATTCGTCCGCGAGTCCGGCCCCCTGCGTGAAGGCGACGCAGTGGGGCGGCCAGGGTCCGCCCTGCGGCTTGAACGAGCAATGGTTTCCGGGATGCCAGTCTAGCGTGAACACGACGGCGTCGTAGTTGCCGGCAAGCGCGGCAATCTTTGCGGGAAGCGTTTCCGATCCATCGACATAGAGCGCGCCCCCGGGGTCGAAGAAGTCGAGCTGAACATCCACAACCACCAAGGTTTTGAAGTTGTCGGTCTGCATGGTCGCTGCAGATAGAAATTGGTTTTGTGCTTTCATATCAATCCGTAATTCGTGTTCAAAGATATGGAAAATGTCCGGAGGTTCCGTCAGCTGCTGGCCAGGTTTTCGGACTCTTCGGTGAAGTCCGCTTCGGAGCCGGGATATTCGAAGAGCCGGAAACGCTTTTCGGTCTCTCCTTCGGTGTGCTTCCAGATCGATTCATACCATTCTCTTTTTTCACCCATCTGCTCCAATTGCTCCAGATAAGCGCCGATGGACTTGTTCTCTAGGATGTACACCTTGGGAAATCTGCTGATCACAGGGCTGTGCCGCCGTGTGCGATCATGTTCGAATTCGAGCATCCGGCGTCCGTCCGGCAGTATGCCGACGAGCCGGAACGTCATGCTCTTTCCGATACCGGGCAGGTTCAGCACGTTACGGTCTGAAGCCACGAACGGATGTCCGCTTGTCCGGCAATAGCGAGAAAGGGATCCGGGATCTTTCAACAGATCATGCGTGAGTCCGACCTCTTCCTGCCAATTCATTCGCCCGAGAATTTTCTCTTCTGCCCTTTCCTGCATAGAGCGGCTGATAGGAGCGTAAACGGCGTGATTTTCCATGAATCCCTTCACCGTGAAGGTGTAATAACTGACAACGTCTATCGCATTCAGACAGCGGCGGAGTTGGGCGGCGTGGCCCCTCCGGGAAGCCGCCACGTTGTACACATGCTGGTTGGTCACAATCCAGCCGGCGGACTGCAGTTTGCGGATGGCCGTCCTTGCTTCGGGCGTGATTTCGAGCGGAGACTGGAAATGGGTCTGGATGAAAAATTGCTTGATTCCGGCGAGCGCGCCTTTCTGTTTGAAATCCCGAAGGATCTCGACCAGGTCATCCGTTACCCGCATGGGCAGATAGGCGGGGAGTCGGCTTCCCAGGCGGATTCGTTCGATCTCCGCATATTTTTCTCCCTTCGCCCGTCCCGCATTGGCTCTTTTCTTGCGAATCGCCATTTTCCCGATTTCGTCCAGCAGATGCTTCAGAGTGGCATTCTGGCTCATCAGCGCATCCCCTCCGGTGATGAGAATGTCTTTGATTTGCCGGTCTTCTTCCAGGAAAGTCATCAAACGAGTCAGTTTCTTGTTCCAGCTCTCCTTCGGCTTGAGTTCCACGAAATTGAAATTGAGCCGGCCTTTCTGAAAATCGTACATCCGCTGGCACGATGCGCACAAGCCCCCGCATGACCTGCCGATCGAATCCGGAATGAGAATCACCACTTCCGGGTAGCGCCGGTGGATGTTGTTTCCTTCCGGAAGGAGCCATCCGGCTGCGTTCGGCACTCCGGGCGTGACGCGGTCCTCCCGTTCCCACGCCTTGATGTTACCGAAGGTTTCCACCAGTTCTTTTGAATACAGGACGTAGGAACGGATCACCAAGTCATCGAATCCATTCTCCCCGACTGAAAGCAGGGTGAGATAGTAGGGGGTTACAAAAATCGGGATGCCTTTGTCGACCGCCTTGCGGTACAGAGCCAATGTTTCTTTGGAAAGGGAACGCCCGAGCGCGAGGTTCAATTCGCGGGGCGAACGGATTGCCAGCGCTAGATGGAAACGGTAATCATTCCACCACCTGTTCACCTGTTGCCGCTTTTGCCCGTCGTCGAGACCTTCGTCAAAGACATATGTATTTTTATGACCGCGCCTTCGTTCGATACGCTTGACGAGATAATCAATAATCCGTTCCTTGTTCCTTTTCCGCGCTGCGGTGATATCCGCGTTCAGCCCGTCCGGCCAGCGCTTCATCCATTTCCGGATTCGCTCCGAGTCCGGCAATTCATTTCCCGGGGAGGTCAACCGTTCGAATTGCTTGCGCAGATCCATCAAAAAATGTGCGGAGACTTCCGCCGGCCGTTCACCGTGTAGGTGCTGCCAGAGCAGGGTCAGCGTACGGAGGCGAAACTGATGTTCCCGGGAAAACTCGAACAAAACCTTGTTGTCAAATTCAATCAGACGGAGCAGGTTGTCTTTCGCCTGCCGGTTCCAGGAGGTACCCTCTTCCATCAGGAGCTTTTTCAAGGCGCTCTTGAATGCTTCCGCAGAGGGGGTTTTCGTTCCTAATCGTTTGATTTTCAAGACAATCGTTTCCATCTCCTGTTCGTTGTAACTTTTTTAAAATATTGATATTTTCAAAAAACGCAAATATTTTTTAAAAAAATTTGTTTTTGTCAGAAAAATGTTTTTACTTTGCAATAGTTTCCAGCGGAAACAATTATTTTGAACAATAAAAACAAAGAATTATGAGCGTAACAAATCTTACCAGTGAGAACTTCGCGACCAGGATCGCGGATCTCAACGCAAATGAATGGAAATATCTGGGCGACAAGCCCGCAGTCATCGATTTTTACGCCACCTGGTGCGGACCCTGCAAGGCGATGACTCCGGTGCTGGAAGAACTTTCCCAAGAATATGCAGATGTCGATTTCTACAAGCTTGACGTCGATCAAGAGAATGAAATCGCGGCTGCTTTCGGAATCCGTTCCGTGCCGACCTTCCTGTTCATTCCGAAGGAGGGGAGGCCTCAAATGGCCGCCGGCATGATGCCGAAATCGGAATTTTCAAATGTGATCAAACAAACATTAGGAGTATAAGACCATGACACTGAAAATTATTCTCTACCTAGTCGGAGCCTTGGTCGGAGGACTCGGGGGCTTCCTCTTCTGGAAATACGTCGGTTGTACCGGAGGCACCTGCCCGATCGCTTCATCTCCGGTTCTGAGCACAATCTTCGGAATTGTCTTCGGATTGCTGCTATCATCGCTTTTCATACCTGCGAAAGCCGCGGATAAAGCCGCCGCCGCGCCCGCCGTTTCGGAGAATACAGTCGAACCCGCGGCGGATCCCGATGCGCCGAAGGCGGAAATCTACCAGCTTTCAAAGGCTGAATTCCTGAAGAAAGTCGCAGACTACGAGAAGGAGCCGGAAACCTGGAAATATCTCGGAAGCAAGCCCGCCATCGTTGACTTTTACGCGGACTGGTGCGCCCCCTGCAAGCGGATCGCGCCGGTGTTGGAATCTCTTGCCAAGGAATATGCCGGGAAGATGGTTCTCTACAAGGTGGACACCGAAAAAGAACAGGAGCTTGCGGCTGCGTTCGGAATCCGTTCCATCCCCTCGCTTCTCTTCATTCCGATGGAAGGCAATCCGCGGATGGTTGTGGGAGCCCTGCCCGAAGGGGAACTCCGCCGCCTGATGAAGGATGTGATGAAGGTCGAGTAGGGAGCGCGATGGACAAGGAAAGAATATGCAGACTTCGGGACATCCAACGGGCCATCAAGCAACTGGATGACGATTTCGAAACCAAATTCGGCATCGGACTGAACGAGGCGATGCTCCTCTGCACGTTGAACGAGCGGGGAGCATCATCTGCTGGAGAGCTGTCTTCCGAACTGGGGCTGTCACGCTCGAATATGTCCAAGGTCCTCTCCAACGTGGAGCGTTGCCGCTATGTCGAACGGAAAATCAGCGACACCGACAAGCGGGTGATGATTTTCTCCCTGACCAAGGCGGGGAAGTCCTGCATTGAAGGCATCGATTGCGGATCTCTGCAGATTCCGGATCAGATCGTCGGGTTCTTGGGCTGGTAGCGGCCAGCCTTCTGCAGTCTGGGCGCTACTCTCTGCTGCCTTCAATCAGGAAAGGTATGCTGGAGGGTAGCAGGGCAGATTGAAGCTGGCCGTCGATGAAGATCCCTCCTTCCACGATCTGCATCTGGAGCAGTTTCTTCTCAGCCGACCAGGCCCCATAGGAGACATAGTTGTTCACCAGGAACCCAATCTGCACTTCGCGCGTCTTGCCGTCGTAGAGAAGATTGAACGCGTCCGTGTACGGATTGACCAGGAAAGTGACCGGGTCGATCTTGATGAATCCGATGTAGCAGTTCATGTCTTGATCGGGTTGTGCCTCCAAGGCTTCCCGGATCGGGGCATCGGAGATGTGCTTCGCCAGGAAACGGGTCGGAAATCCATGGATGGTCAAGGTCGAATCCGTGTTCAGGTCCCACGTCACCGATGCGGTATCCAATTTTGCCTCCAGTCCGCTCCCCGGACTGGTTTCATTGTAGATGACGTGGCCGGTATAGTGGCCTTCAACCGACTTGAAAGCAGTCTGGATCTCCTGGGGAGTCAGGGAGTTGCCAGCGGGAACATCCTTCATGCAGGCTGCCAGTGAAAGGGCTGCGAGGACGCCGCACACCCAAGGAATCAGTTTGAGATGTTTCATATCTTTCTTGTTGCAGGTTGAAAATATTACATTAAATCCGAGATTAAGCAAATCTTGCACCAAGTCAGGGCAATGCTAAAGCGCGATTGAACCGTCGTCTTATTTCGCGGTTTTGATCACGATCTGGGTGAAGGAGTGCGGTTCGAAACTGAAGCTGAACTTGTCGGGCGCGGTTTTCACCGTGCGATCCTGAATGGAGACGTTCTGTTCGTCAACCGAATTCGCAATATCCACCCGGCTTCCGTTGACTACATGGGCCACGGCCTCTTTGCCGAACGAATTGTTCTGGGACTGGATTTCGGCCGTGATTGCCTGGTCCGGATGACGGTTCACGACATTCAGGACGATTTCACCGTTTTCCGCGTCATAGGTGGAGGAGACGTCCAGATACGGGACCGCTTCGTATCTTCTTGTTTGGTAGACAGGACTTTTGGTGAACACGTCCAGCGAGGTTCCCCGGCAATGGTTCGAAAAAAGGTAGAAGGGATGGTAGGTTGTCTGTTTCCAGATCCGGTCTCCTTCTGTCCGCATCGGAGCGATCACGTTGACCAGCTGGGCGATGTTCGCCATCTTCACGATGTCGCAGGTGCGCATGAAGATGTTCAGGTACTGCGCCACGACCAGCGCGTCCTGCAGATCGTAGATTTCCGACAGCGTGTTGTCGCTGCCGTTGAAGGTGCGGGTCCAGGCGTTCCATTCGTCGAAGGCGATGTAGACATTCTTGGACGAGCGGTTTTTCATCTTGGCTTCCTTGATCTGCTGCTCCACGATCCGGATGTAATCCTCCACTTCGATCGTGTTGGTCAGGTAGGTGAGGTAATCGCTATTGTTGTGGGAATAATGGTGCAGCGAAATGTAGTCAATGTAGTTGTACATCTGATCCAGAACAGTCCTGTTCCAGAGGTTCCAGTCCGCGCTGTAATTGCTCGATCCGCTGGCGACCAGCTTGATGTCACCGTCGATCCAGCGCATCAGTTTTGCCGTTTCGATGGCAACCTTGGCATATTCTTCCGGTGACTTGTGCCCCATCTGCCAGGGACCGTCCACCTCGTTTCCCAAGCCCCAGTAGATAATCTTGTGAGCCTCCTCGGAGCCGTTCTTGCGTCGCAGGTCTGAATAGTAGGTTCCCTTGTCGACGTTGCAGTATTCCACCCAGTTCCGGGCTTCGTCTAAAGAACCGGTACCCAGGTTGACGCAGAAATAGGATTCAACTCCGGCTTTGCGGGCGAACTTCACGAACTCATCGGTGCCGACCCGGTTGCTTTCTCGTCCGCCCCAGGCAAGATCGATCCGCGTGGGACGCTGCGCCGGATCACCGATTCCGTCTTCCCAGTGATAGCCCGACACGAAATTGCCGCCCGGCCAGCGGATCACCGAAATGCCGAGATCGCGGGTGTGCGCGATCACATCCTTGCGGAATCCTTCCTCGTCACTCTGGCTCGAGCCTGGATCGTAGATTCCTCCGTAGATCCCTTGTCCGAGGTGTTCGGAGAAACTTCCGAAGAGGCGGGGATCGACGCTTCCGATGGTTCTGTCCGTATCGATTTTGATTACGGCGTTCTCTTGAGCAGTCGCATACGCGCAGATCAGGGTGAGGGCAGTTGTCCAGAGTAGAAGTTTGCGTTTCATCATACAGTGTTTTTGCTAGTTGTGTCGTTTGCAATAATACATTATTTTTCTTGAATTCAGGCGGAATAATCAATCCGTTTCTATCGGAAATGGACCAATCGCACCGCGGGCAGGAAGTGAAAGGGGATTCCGGGAAGGTTTCATCTGAATATTTGCCTATTTTTGTAAAAACGATCGATTCTTATGAACGTGGCAATCATCGGGGCCGGGGCGGCAGGATGCTTCTGCGCCATCCATCTCAAACGTCTGTCGCCTTCTGTCAATGTGACGCTCTTCGAGGCGAACCGGTCTCCGCTCGCGAAGGTTGCCGTTACCGGAGGCGGCCGTTGCAACTTGACGAACACCTTCGCGGAGGTGGGGCGTCTCGCTGCCGTCTATCCCCGTGGAGAACGCCTGATGAAGCGGGTCCTGTCTGTCTTCGACCATGCGGACCTTTGCCGCTGGTTCGAAGCGGAAGGGGTCGCGCTCACCGTGCAAGAAGATCAATGCGTCTTTCCGGCTTCTCAGGATGCGGGCGAGATTGTCCGAACACTGACGCGCCTGCTGCGCCGGCATGATATTCCGGTACGGTGCGGGCACCGTGTCGTCCGGATCGAAGCCTTGGAACCGATCGGATTCCGGATTCATTTCGGTTCAGGAATGCCCTTTGACGCGGATGCTGTAGTGGTAACGACAGGCGGGAGTCCGAAGCCCGATGGATTGACGATGCTGGATGCACTCGGACTTGATATCGTTCCTCCTGTCCCTTCGCTCTTCGCCCTGAATGTGGCGGACGAAGCCTTGCGGAAGCGGACGGGGCTGGTCGTTCAGAACACCCTTGTCAAATTGGCCGGCACGCGCTTCCAGGGATCAGGACCGCTTTTGGTGACCCATTTCGGCTTCAGCGGCCCTGCTATTATCAAACTTTCCTCCTACGCAGCCCGTCACCTCGCCGAACATGCCTACGGCGGCCGTCTGGCCGTCAACTGGTTCGGAGATGCGGACGAAGCCGAAGTCCGGGCGCGGCTGTTCGAGCAGGCAGGGGAGCATCCCCGGAAGACTGTGCTTGCAGCCGGACCGGAGGAAATCCCCGCCCGTCTCTGGGAATATCTGATCGCGAAAGCCGGCTTGAAACCGGGCGTCCGATGGGGGGAGACCGGCACGAAGAACTTGAACCGGCTTGCAGGCCTGCTGATCCACGACGAATACGAGATTCGCGGGAAATACCGCTACAAAGCGGAATTCGTCACCTGCGGTGGCGTCGCGCTCTCGAACGTTTCGCTCAACACCCTCGAATGCCGTGCTCATCTCGGGCTTTATTTCGCAGGAGAGGCCCTTGACGTCGACGGCATCACCGGCGGCTTCAACCTTCAGGCTGCTTGGTCCATGGGGTATGTCGCCGCCTCCGCGCTTGCTTCCCGGATTGAAAACCCGAGCGGCAGCAGGGTATTGCCTAGCGTTACTGTTGATTAATTGAGAATCGGGATGTCATAGTCCGGGTCGGCAGGTGTGGAATGAGTCTCCCTGATGATCTCCCACATCCTGGCGACAATCTCCGGATGCTTGGCAGCGACGTTGTTCTCACTGTTCTCCACGGTCTTGCCGGGTACAGAGACATCGTAGAGCTCCATGTCGCGGTTGCCCCTCTTTTGACATCTCTGATGATGCCTTTCCAATTCCCGATTCGGACGGAGACAAGGCCTCTGCCGAAAGGCGCCTCCCAGTAGAGATATTCATGTTTCTTCTGCCTCTTCTCCTTGCCCTTGATGGTCGGAAGGATGGAGATTCCGTCATGGGTCGGAGCCTCGACGCCGGCCAGTTCGGCGAGCGTCGGCATGATGTCCACGAGCGAGCCTGTGTGGTTGCTGACACGGCCTTCCTTCACGACCTTCGGCCATGAGACGATGAACGGCATTCGCAATCCTCCTTCCTGGACGGTCGACTTGGCCCAACCCTTTCCGCAGCGCCACGGATAGGCGCTGTCGAACCACGAGGTCGGAGATGAAGCGTTGTTCGCAGGTCCGTTGTCGGATGTGAGTATAATGAGCGTGTTGTCGTATAAGCCCTTATTTTTAAGTTCCTCGACCAGCTGGCCAACTTGCCAGTCGAAGTAACCGATCATCGCGGCGTAGGTCGCGTTAGGATAGCGGCACGGGAAATAGTTGTGCGGCCATTGGCCGACGAAATATTCACCATTGTAAGGAGACTCGTCGCCGAACTTCTGGACGTAGTAGTCTACCCATTCCTTCGGGGCCTGAAGCGGCGAATGCGGGAGCGTTGTTGTCCACATCAGGAAGAAAGGTTTCTCGTCGTTCCCACCGATGAAGTTCAGGATCCTTTCGTACATCGCGTCCGGTCCGTAGACTCCGTTGCCGCGGTACTTTTCATAGTTGCGCCGGTCGAGCGGGTCGGCGCCTTCGTCAAGCGCCGTGCCCGGAACCGGAGCATTCGGGTTGAGGTAGACCTTCTTGTCGTTCTCCCAGAAATATTGAGGATAATGGTTGTGGGCGACTCTTTGACAGAGGCAGCCGTAGTAATAGTCGAAGCCCATCTTCCAAGGAACGCTCTCGGAGGCCGGTCCGCCGAGCCCCCATTTGCCGATCATTGCCGTCGTGTAGCCCGCTTTCTGCATCAGCGTGCCCAGCGTCTGCGTGCCCGGAGCCATTTCTGCCTGACCTTCGAGGGTAGGATCCATGTCAACTGCGCGGTAGTCCCAGATGTTGCTGCCCGGCGGGACGTTCACACCTTCCTTGTTGTCGCGGATCTGAGAATGCCCGGTGTGCTGACCGGTCAAGAGCGCGCATCTCGAAGGTGCTGAAAGGGCGCTTGCAGTGCTCATGTCCGTGAACAGAATGCCGCTGCGAGCGAGCGCATCGATGTTCGGCGTTTCGGTACGGGTCTGGCCGTAACATCCGAAATCGCCGTGTCCGGCATCGTCCATCAAGATGAATATGACGTTGGGTCGTTTGACGTTAGGCCTTGACGTTCCTGCCGCATTTCCGGTTCCTGCAGTACCGGCCGCGAGCGCGGTCATCAGCAGATATCTATTCTTTGGTTTGAGCATGATGTACAAATTTAGAAATATTCGCGAGAAATAAGAAACGACTCCGTATTGACCTTCCTTGAAAAAGCCCTATATTTGCAATATGAACACAACCTTGATTACTGAAAATAAACCTGAGGTTTGGCAACCGATCGCATGCCTGAACTGGCCGGAAGACTATCCGTACGCCCCGGACGTGCGTTTCCGCATGTGGCACGGTGGAACCCTGCTGTTCATTGAATTCCGGGTCGAAGAGGAGACCACCAAGGCGGAGCAGACCGTCCCGGGAGGCCCCGTGTTTAGGGATTCCTGCGTCGAATGCTTCATCCAGCCGGACGGGGAGGATCCGCATTATTACAATTTCGAATGGAACGCAGCCGGCCGGTTGGCTATGGCCTGCCGCACCGGGCGTCACGACCCGGATCCGGCTCCGCTTTGCATCCTCGAAGGCGTGGAGGCGATTCCGTCCCTCGGTCCGGAACCCTTCTCCGAGCGGAAGGTGGGACCGTGGACCCTGCAGGTGGCGATTCCCGCTACCGCGCTTTTCAGATCCGGGGTGGATTCCTGGAGCGGCAGAACCATGAAAATGAATCTGTACAAATGCGGAGACGGATTGAAGACCCCGCACTACCTTACCTGGGCTCCGGTCCGGACGGAATCGCCGGATTACCACAGGCCGGAATTTTTCGTTCCGGTCACGTTTGAATAGGGGAGGCTATTCCTGCTTGTCACAGAGGGAGCGGACTACACCGTTCATTTCCTCCAGCTGCGCTTCCATGCTGGTCAGGAGTTTGTATTGGGCCCGGGTGCGGACGAGGTTGTGCTCCGGGTACTTGATTTTATAGTACCGGTCTCCGTCGAGGTAGTCCATCAGGAAGCGGAGAACCTGCTCGAAGGTGATGTAGATCCCGCTGAAGGCCAGATAGTCAATTTCCACCGGGGTCAGTTCCCGCTCCATTTTCGAAAGATAGCCCTCTATGTAGGAGCGGAACATTTCCATGCTCATGGACACCCGTCCCGAATCCGGGTCGTCCTCTTCGCCCGTGTTCGTGTAGGAACGCAGCGCGTCGCCGGTGTCGTTCAGGATCATGGAACTCATCAAGGTGTCCAAGTCGATGGCGCAGAGCAAGGTCGAGTCGTCGGCATTGAAGAGGAAGTTGCTGATTTTGGTGTCGTTGTGGGTTACGCGCGTCGGGATGATCCCTTGTTCGAATTTTTCGTAGAAGGTCAGCATCTCCGTCCGGCGGGATTCGATCCAACCGATTTCTTCGCGCAGATTCCCGGCCCTTCCTGCCGGATCCGATGCCAGCGTTTGGTCCCACTGCTGAAAACGCCACCGGATGTTGTGAAAACCTTTGATCACTTCCGTAAGGGGTTCCTGGAAATCGGACACGAGCTGGTGGAACTGACCGAGGCCGAGACCGCCCTGGTAGGCGAGCGCGGGGGTGTCCGCCTTCGTGTAGCTCATCGTGCCGCCGATGTAACGCGTGACCGCCCAGAAATTACCTCCCTCGTCTTGGAAGAAGAGTTTCCCGTCCCGGGCGGGGATGACGGTCAGGGTCTCGCGGAGCGGATCCCGGACCTTGGCTTTGATGTGTTCGGTGACCTTCCGGATGTTTTCCATCATGGCGGGGACATCCGGAAAAACCTGGTGGTTCTTCCGCTGGAGGATGTATGCCGGCTCGGCGGAACCGTCCATCCAGACGAGATATGTGTCATTGATGAACCCTTCTCCAAGCGTTTTGACGGTCGTTGCTTCTCCCTCAAGCGCGAACTTCGCGGCGATATTTTTCAGTGTATCCATCGTGGTTTTGATTTGTCTGTGGAACCTCGACAAAGGTAGGTAATTTTTCCTGAGGGGCATAAAACTGCTGTAAGAATATTCATTATCGTATAAATCAAAATATTTTATGTAAATTTGTCTCGCCACATACCCTAATACTATAACCAGCAAAGTATTCAATGTCAAGATTTATTACCCCCCTAAAACCAAATAAGTGATAAAGTCGGGCTCTTATTGATGCACGCCGGAATATTTCCCTACGAGTCAAGCGCCCCTATTAGTTAATATAAGCGAAAAAGAGCAATTCATGGGTAAATAATATTGGAAAAAACATGACGATGAAGAAGATTCAAATAGTAATTGTCTTAATCTTCTCTGCCGCCTTCGTTTTCTGGGCCTGTAATGGCACGAAGGAAGAGACGCTGTCTACCGCTGAATTCAATGTCCCGTCTTCTGTTACGCTGGCAAGCGATGCTGCGACGATGGATTTCAAGGTTCTGTTCAACCATCCGCCAAAGACTTCCGACCAGATTGTCTTCGAAGATTCTCAAGGAAACGCATTCACTTGCGCGATTACTTTCGCCGATGACAACAAGTTCACCGTCAGGCTCCCTCCCAATCTGATGTCCGGGACCTACAAGGTTTATCTCCTCAGCGGAGGAACAAAGACCTTGAAAGGGAATATGTCCGTTTCGATCATTTATGCGACGACGCCCGGCGATACGGTTACCCCGGAAGGCGCATCAATTTATGGACTTGTGACTTGCGAAGGCAAGCCACTTTCCGATGTGGTCATGTCTGATGGGGTCGAAGTCGTCAAGACTGATGAAAACGGGGTTTACAGGATTGCCTCGCAGAAGAAATTCGGTTATGTCTTCATTTCCGTTCCAAGCGGTTACGAACCTCCTCTCAATGGAGTTCTGCCTCAGAACTGGAAACCACTCACCAGGGGTTCTTTGACTTCCGAGCGTGTCGACTTCACGCTCAACAAGATCGACAACAACATATTCACCCTCTATGTGATGGGGGATATGCATCTTGCCAAGAAACAGAATGACATCAATCAGTTCAGGGACTTTGCGTCAAGTCTGATGGATGATGTCAACTCAGGTGCCGGAAGGCAGTATGGTCTCACGCTCGGCGACATGACATGGGACTATTACTGGTACAGGAATTCCTATAGTTTTGCCGAATACAAGGCAGAGCTCAATAGGGATCTCAGCATGATCTGTGTCTGGCAGACAATGGGCAACCACGACAACAACTATCGCGAGGCGGGTGATTTCTTGATGGAGAATGCTTACCGCGAGGCGATATGTCCTACGTATTATTCTTATAATTTAGGTTCGGTTCATTTTGTAGTGCTCGACGACATTGACTACAAAAATACTCCTGCCTCAGTTGATGACGCTAGCGGAAACATTACAAAAGACTATCGCTCCCAGTATCTTGTCGATTTCACGAAAAATCAGATGGACTGGCTTAAAAAGGATCTTTCGTTTGTCGACAAGAAGACTCCCGTGGTGATTTCTTCCCATGCTCCTGCTTATCGTCCAAACGGTGCGACTGGCTACAAGGATGGTTTGACTTCTCATTCTGACGGCAGCGGAGATTATGGAACCGCTGCATTCCGCGCTCTTTTGAGTGGCTACAATGTACACTTTTTCTCGGCTCATACGCACAACCACTTCACCTATGATGACAGCGCCAATGGCTTCTATGAGACAAATGGAGCCTCTGTCTGTGGAACATGGTGGTGGTCAGGGTATTACACGCCCGGATTCAATCTCTCTCCCGATGGAACGCCCGGCGGCTACACAATCTGCAAGTTCAATGGTACAGATGTCACTTGGCAGTATAAGTCTGCTGGAGCCGATCACTCCTACCAGTTTAGAAGTTATGATATGAATGAGGTCCAGAAGGTTCTGACAGATGAAATCGGCGGCAACAAGGATGATTGGAAAAAGATGGTGGACTGGACCGGATCGTTTTCCGCGAATTCCGTTCTGATCAATGTCTGGGCATATGACAAAAACTGGAAGGTCACGGTTACGGAGGGTGGAAAGGAACTCGCTACGACAGCGATCTGCGCCTATGATCCTTTGCATATGCTGGTCAATTCCGCGCCACGGTTCAAGTCCGGATCGACATCCTTCGTGACCGCTTACTGGCCGCATTTCTTTGTTGTGAACACAACTTCAGCCAACTCTACTCTTGAAATCAAAGTGACCGACAGGTTCGGTAACGCTTACTCCGAGACCATGGCCAGGCCGAAGATATTCACGAAAGATGCCTATAAATACATGAAATAAGGAACAATACACTATCTATTTATTAACAAACCCTTTTATGAAACCATTAAAAGTATTTGCTGCAGTCCTTTCGCTGACTCTCGTGTCAGCACTGTCGCTTTTTGCGCAGACGAGGCAGGTGTCGGGAACAGTTCTCGATGCCCAGCAGCAGCCTGTCGTAGGAGCGGCTGTCATGACTTCCGGCTTGACCGGAACGATAACTGACTCAGATGGCAGTTTCGCGCTGAATGTTCCGGCAGGTGACGTTACACTGGAGGTCAACTGTATGGGCTATGAGATTCAGAATGTATTGGTGCCGGCCGGAACCAGCACAGTCAGGATCATCCTGCAGGAAGACTCCATGCTGCTTGAAGAGACCGTGGTTGTCGGTTACGGAACACAGAAAAAGGTCAACCTCACCGGAGCCATCACTTCTGTGGAGTCAAGAGAACTCGAAAACCGTTCCGCCCATTCTCTTTCCATCATGCTTCAGGGGGCTGTTCCGGGACTTAACATCACCACATCTTCAGGTAGCCCCGGCTCGACCGGTTCGCTGAACATCCGAGGCTACACATCAATCAACGGAGCGGCTCCTCTGGTCCTGATCGATGGCGCCGTCGGTGACATCAACCGCGTCAATCCGAACGATGTGGAGTCTATCTCCGTTATCAAAGATGCTGCGGCGGCTGCGGTGTACGGCGCCCGTGCCGCATTCGGTGTCATCCTTGTTACGACAAAGAGCGGCGTAGAGTCTGAAGGCAAGACGACCGTTCGCTACAGCGGGCGCTTCGGCTGGGAGGAACCTACAACTTCAACTGATTATGAAACAACAGGTTACTGGTCGGTCTACACAATCAACAAGTTCCGTATGGCTTCCGAAGGATCCAACTATGTCCTCTATGACGACCGTGACATGATGGAACTTCTGGCTCGCGTCAACGACAAGACCGAGAATCCTGCCCGTCCTTGGGTTGTTGATGAGGTCAGGAACGGAAAGCGTCGTTGGACATACTATGGAAACAATGACTGGTGGCATAAGCTGTACAATGACAGGCATCCTGTTCAGCAGCAGAGCGTTTCACTTTCCGGAGGCACTAAGAGCATCCGTTATATGGTTTCCGGCGGTTTCGACAAGCAGGTCGGTATCATCAAACTCAGCCCTGATGTGTTCAAGAAATACAATCTTCGTTCGAAGATTGATTTTGATATCAACAAGTACATGAAGTTCAGCAACAACACTTCATTCTACACATCCAACTTCAAGTTTGTGACCGCTGACGGAAACATCCAGAATGCGATCGTCTACAGCTCGGCTCACGGACTTCCCATCTTCCCGTTCACGAATCCTGACGGTTCTTACGTCTATCGTCTCGCTGAGGGCATTCTCAATGGATCTTACGCTGTCGGCAACGGACGTCATATCGTCTACAGCGAAGGCAAAGCCAAGAACGCTCAGGTCAGGTCTGACTTCTCCAATACCTCCGAACTTATCATCAAACCATTTGACGGCCTGACCGTTGTCGGAAACTTCACATACCGTCTCTTCCAGAACAGGGACATGAGTCGTGATGTCTCATTCCCTTACAGGACAACTCCTGACGCTCCGATGGAGTACTACGATTCCGGTGCGGGTCTGGACGAACTCACCGAGACAGTCAGAACCTACAACTACTATTCCGCCAACTTGTACGCAACCTACGAGAAGACGTTCCTTGACGCCCATCACCTCACTTTGATGGCTGGTTCCAACTATGAAACCAGAGATATGAAATACATCAAAGCAAACGGTCAGCATCTTCTTTCCGAGGAACTGAACGATCTCAGCCTTGTCGGCGCGGCAAGCGACGGTACAGTCATCATGACCGTTGATGGGGATCAGTCTGAATATGCTCTCCTCGGTTTCTTCGGTCGTGTGAACTACGACTATAAGGGAAAGTACCTCTTCGAGGCTTCCGGCCGTTATGACGGCACATCTCGTTTCGCTTCTGGTCATCGATGGGGTTGGTTCCCTTCAGTCTCAGCCGGTTGGCGTATCTCCGAGGAGCCCTTCTTCGCTCCTCTCAAGTCAACTGTGAATAACCTCAAGTTCCGCGCTTCATTCGGTACGCTCGGCAATCAGGAGGTCGCTGACTATGCATTCTTCCGTGCCATCAACGTGAATGATTTCGCCCATTACAGTTTCGGTGAGACAAGTTCCGTCGCAAAATATTCCAACATCTCCGCTCCCAACGCTTCCGACTTGACATGGGAGACTTCAGAGCAGTACAACCTCGGTGTCGACTTCGGAATGTTCAAAGACAGATTGCAGTTTACTGCCGAAGCCTATATCCGTGACACAAAGGGTATGCTGACCGACGGTATTGAACTCCCGTCCGTTTACGGTGCCAGCGTTCCGAAGATGAACACTGCCGACCTTCGTACCAAGGGATACGAACTCTCCCTCAGTTGGAGGAGCCAGACAGTACTTGCCGGCAGATCATTGGGATACAGTGTCAAAGGTATGCTCAGCCAATATGACTCTGAAATCACCAAGTTCGAGAACAAGGACAAGATCCTTGCAAACTACTACGTCGGACAGAAACTTGGTGAAATCTGGGGATTTATCGCTGACGATCTCTTCCAGACCGACGAGGAGGCTGCCGAATATTCATCGCAGGTTGATCTTTCCTACGTCAACGGAAAACTCCCCGGCGGTGTCTGGAAGGCAGGCGACCTCAAGTACATCGACCTTGACGGTGACGGCAAGATCAGTATCGGCGCCAACAGCGCCATTGACCCGGGTGACCGCAAGATCATCGGAAATAGGCTCCCCAAGCTCCAATACGGCATTAATCTAGGACTGGACTATGCCGGATTCGACTTTTCTACATTCTTCCAGGGAACAGGAAATCACCACTATTATTTCGAGGGCACGTCATTCGCTTTCTGGGGACCTTTTTCTCAGCCGATGACAACTTACCTTCCCAAGGATTTCCTCAGCCAGTGTTGGGACTACAACAATACCGACGCCTATTTTCCTCGGGCTGTCGCCTATCTTGCCTACAACAGCAAAGGCCAGCTTGCAAGGACCAACACAAGGTATCTCCAGAACATCAGATATCTACGTTGGAAGAATCTCACTCTCGGATACACGCTACCGAAGAAGGTCATCCAGAAGATCGGACTTGACAAGGTAAGAGTCTACTTTACAGGAGAGAACCTCCATTACTGGTCTCCACTTAAGGCTCACTCGATCTACATCGATCCCGAGGCGGCCAACGTGTCCCGCAGCGGCAGCTCTAGCCGTGCATTCTATCCTTGGCAGAAGACCTATATGTTTGGTGTTGATATAACATTCTAAATAATGGCCCTTCAAATGAAAAGTAATATGAAAAAATATTTTGCTGTTCTGGCGGTCGCCATTTTAGGATTGACTGCCTGTGACAAGTTTGACGAAATTCTTGACAAGACTCCGAAGGCGAAGATCAGCCCGGAGACTTATTTCAAAAATGCCACTGAACTTCAGCTTTTCACGAACTCGTTCTACAACAATCTGCTTCCTAAGAATCCATATAGTGAGAAGAGCGACCAGTACATCGGCAATGATCCCGGCAACTTCCTCAGGGGAGGCAACAACAGAATTACACCCGAGACTGGCGGTTCCTGGACCTGGACGGATCTTCGCAAGATGAACACCTGTCTCGACTATATGGAAACGCAATGCGAGGATGAAGCTGCGAAGAGGCATTATTCCGCTCTTTGCAAGTTCTTCCGCGCCTACTTCTATTTCGACAAGGTGAAGAAGTTCGGAGACGTTCCGTGGATTGATCACGAACTTGATTCTGATTCCCCCGAGCTCCAGGCTCCGCGTGATTCCCGCGAAGTAGTGATGACGCATATGCTCGAGGATATCGATGAAGCCATCGCTGGTCTTCCCGAGTCCTATAGCGGACATAACTATCGCGCGACAAAATGGGCGGCACTTGCTCTCAAGGCCCGCTTCTGCCTGTATGAGGGAACCTTCCGAAAGTATCATAATATCTCTTATCCGGAGCGCGATTACAAGTACTATCTCCAGCTTGCCGCTTCCGCTGCCGAGGAACTGATGACAACCAGTCCTCACAAGCTTTATTCTACCGGCAAGCCTGATCTTGACTATGCTGTTCTCTTCTCCCAATATGAGGAGAGCACTGCCGAGTACATCCTTTCTATCAACTTCGATTTCGGTACTGAGCTGATGCACAATGCTACAGCGATGGGCCTTATGAACTCTCAGGGTCGTCAAAGCCTTACCAAGAAGTTTGTGAACTGCTACCTTATGAAGGATGGCTCTAGGTTCACTGACAAGGACGGCTACGCGACCATGACCTATTCCGAGGAGGTCGTAGACCGTGACCCTCGTCTCGGACAGACCATCCTTCTCCCCGGCGGATCTCGTATTCACGAGGAGAACGGAACCTACTCCTATTCAGTTACTCCTCAGCCTGTCGACTTCACCGTCACCATTACCGGTTACCAGATGCGCAAGTTTGTTATGCCGGAGGACAATATGGGAAAAGACAAGTTCGACAGGTCCTACAATGATCTTCCTGTGTTCAGGCTCGGAGAAGTGTACTTGAACTTCGCTGAAGCCAAGGCTGAACTTGGCACGCTTACACAGAGTGACCTTGACAAGTCCGTCAACCTCCTTCGGGACCGTGTCGGTATGCCTCACCTTACGATGGGTGTCACGGCTGATCCGTATCTTCAGACCGATCTCTTCTATCCCAATGTTACCGGAAGCCAAAAAGCGCTCATCCTTGAAATCCGTCGCGAGAGAGCCATCGAGCTCGCTCAGGAAGGCTTCAGGCTTGATGACGTCTTCCGTTGGAAGTGCGGGAAGGTGCTCGACAACCCCGCTTCATACTACGGAATGTATGTTCCAGGTCTTGGAGAATACGATCTTGACGGTGACGGAAAGCCCGAGGTATGCTATTATATAGGAAGCACAAAGTCCAAGGCCACCACAACTTGCGAAGTCGGTGTGACCAACTGCGTCTTCCTTACTGAAGACACCAAGGGATACCTTGCCCCGATGAAGAGCTGGTGGAATGCAGGCAATCCTTTCAACTTTAACGAGTCAAGGGATTATTACTATCCTATTCCTCTCAATGACCTTTCACTGAACCGTAATCTTATACAGAATCCTGGTTGGGATGAGGTCAAAGGATCTGAATAATCAATAGAAATAGTTTCAATCATGAAAATATTCAAAACTTTATTAGCTTCAGCTCTTTCTGTCCTTGCCATCGCTTTCACGTCCTGCGAGGATGAACTGCAGTTCGAGGGCTCAAGAGCGATTATGATCAGTGAATCCGATTACGTAACCCATGCCGGAGCTCACACCGACACGCTTGTGATCTATGCCGACAAGGGATGGAAGGCAGATGTAACTGACACCTGGCTGTCCATCGATCCCAAATCAGGTGAAGGGACAACCAAGATCGCAGTGACTTTTGAACTTAACGACTCGGACGATCCAAGATCTGCTGAACTTGTCGTCAAGGGCTCCCCCTTTGCCGGCGATGTCAAATCCGTCATCACTCAGAAGGGCGACAAGTACAGGAATATGAATGCGGTTTCCGTTTCCGATGCCCTTGCTCTCAAGGAAGGTGATATGGTAAAGCTTGGCGCATCTCAGATCATGGCTCTCACAACGACCGGATTCGTAGTGAGCGATGGTCAGAACGCCATGTATGTAAACGGTAGAGTGAGTGAGCCGGTTGGTGCGAAAGTCACCGTCACGGGTGTCATCACCAGCATCGGTGGCCTGAATGCCATCGAACTTGAGGATGCTGTATTCGTGAGCGAGGGCATTGCCAGCTATCCTGAGCCAATGGATATCACCGACCGGATCAAAACCTTCGCCCCCGAAAGAATTGTTTTCGTGACGGTGTCCGGTTCATGCTCCGGCATCGTTATCTCCGTGGATGACAACGAGATCGGACAGATCTACAACCCGGTTGTTTCACTCGGGATAAAAAAGTACGACATGCACAACGTCTCTCTTACCGGTTATTGCGCCAGGGTTCAGGCCGGATTCATATTCATCCCGATCGCAATTGAGGACAAGGGCATGGCCGCGCAGATCTACCTCCAGTTCGAGATCGAGACTGCCGAGTTCAAAAACGCAAACGCTTCATTCGGAACACTTCATTCATTCAATGCCATAAAGGGTGACGGTTACATCAAGTACATCCCGGAGAATCTCGCCGGAACAGACCCGGATGGAGTCTGGAAGATGGACATCAGCGGCAACGACCCCCGTTGCACAGGTCCGTTCACTGGCGACTATTGGTTGTTCTACGGCAATGCGCCTATCAAATCCGGCTCCGTAGTCAGAATCAAGTTTGGTTCCCGCGTTTCCAAGACCGGAAACAAGTACTGGATTCTTGAATATCTTGACGGGAAGACTTGGAAGGTCGCCGGTACTCCTAAGGTTTCCGAGGACACCGACATACCTAAGGTAACTTACACGCATCAGCAGGCTGACGATGGCTCGACCAACATCACGATCGATGAAACTGTTACATTCACGAGAAATGTCGAACACGGTCAGTTCCGTTTCCGCAGCGTGACGAGCAAGCAGGCTAACGATGGCTCAGTGCTTACAAAGCGCAACACAGGTTCAGCCCGTCTTGCGGTTTCAAGCGCCAAGCACGTTGCTCCTCAGCCTATGATCCTCATTGTTTCTGAAGGTGACGGCACCGCCATTGATCCGCTTCCGGCAAACATTACGGTTTCTGCCGATTACCTTTCGTTTGAAGGTACTCCAGCAGGACCGAAGACACTCATTGTCAGCTCCGATCAGGAATATTCACTGTCAACTTCAGCGACTTGGATCAACGTCGATGTGACAGGCGGAGCTGCCAATGAGGAGAAGACCGTCAATGTGACATGCGCTCCCAGCGAACTGTCGACATTACGCGAAGGTAAGGTCATCATTACCTCCGGCGAGACAGTAAAGGAGATTCATATCTTCCAGAGTGCCGCCGGACAAGATCTTGAACCGTTCATCAGCATTGTCGGCGGAAACACCAAGAATGTCGGCAAGGACACCGGTTCCATCAGCGTCGATGTTCAGGCCAACATCGATTACAATGCCGAGGTCTCCGAGGGCGCAGACTGGATCACGATCGCGCCTGTGACAAAAGCTCCGGTGGAAATAGGTTCTTTCACACTCGACTACGCTGAAAATACAGGTGAAGAGAGAGTCGGCAAGGTCAGATTCTACAATAATAACGGTCTCGAGTCGGTTCTCACAATCATCCAGAGGGCCGCTCCTGGCGCCAATGTCTATTTTGAGGACACCTTTGACTGGATCGAGCCTTGGTCAAGTGTCGCATCCAACGGCATTGGTGATTCGGTAGGCGACAATCATCCCAAGGCTAGCGGTTATGCTCCCAACCTTTACACATCGGCACCGCTTGCAGATCTTCTTGTTGAGTTCCAAAATCGTTATATCGACCTTAACCCCGCGTCAAGGGTTGTCTATCCTCAGAAGAATTATCTCAAGTTCGGAAAGACCAGCAGTGTCGGTCAGATGAATGAAACCGGTATCACAATCAACCAGGACATCTTCCCGGATGACAATCTCGATGCAACGCTCACATTCGATTATTGCCCGCAAGTAGGCGATGCGAATGATAAATTTGACGATTTTACAATGGTTGTCGAACTTAGCGGAGACGGTACCGTGGACGGCGGCAAGATCAGCAACCCGTTCAAGGTTGTGATTGAGCCTGATGCCAACGGCAAGTATAACCTCAAATGGACCGCCATGTCGTTTGATCTCAAGGGAGTCGGGAAGAATACCAAGGTGACCATACGGCCTGAGTCGATGGAAAATGCGACAGTAAAGCGTACGCGCCGCTGGTTCATTGACAATCTGAAGATTGAGAAAGCAAACTAGCTTCCAAGATTTTATTTGTGGAGGCCGGCCGAAAGAAATTTCGGTCGGCCTTTATTTCATTGAACGAGAATGTGTTTTCCGGAGCGAGTTATTTCCGTTCCGTGTCTTTTCCGTCTTCAAAGCCGGAATGGTAATAATCACCAGCAAGTGAAGTGAACAGGGACTTCATTTTCTCGAGCAGTTCGGGTTCTTTTTCCGCAATGTCGGTTCGCTGCTCGCGGTCAAGTGAGAGGTCGTAGAGGGTGTAATGATCCAAGTTCCCAAGTTCATTGCCTGACGCGTGGAACTTCTTGCCAACATAAGGCGGAATCAACACGTAGTGTCCGTTTCTGAGAGCCAGCTTACTTTTGGCCTCGAGGATCTGGTGCTGACGGCCTTTCTTCAGGTCTCTGCCTAAGAAAACCTTCGGAAGGCTCTGTCCGTCCAAAGAATCCGGGACTTGGGCGCCGAGCATTTCGCCGACAGTAGGGTAGAGATCTGCCTGACAGAGGTATGCGTCTGAAACTGCCGGTTTGATGTGCCCCTTCCAGAATATGATGAAAGGAACGTGCGTGCCGCCGTCAAAAAGGCTGTATTTCCCTCCGCGCAGGCCGCCTTTCGGGTCGTGACCGTGTTCTTTGGCAAGTTCCTCTGCCTGGTCCAGATAGCCGTCCTGAAGGACCGCTCCGTTGTCGGATGTGAAGATCACGATCGTATTGTCAAGAATATTCAGCGAATCCAGTTGTCGCATCACTTGACCGACGCACCAGTCTGCTTCGAGAATCACGTCTCCCCGAGGTCCAAGGTTTGTTGATCCTGCAAATCTTGTTGCCGGAGTTCTAGGCACGTGAGGCTGGTGGAGGCCATAATAGAGGTAGAATGGCCTGTTCTTGTTGCGGTCGATGAATGACTTGACCTTGCCGAGGAAATAGTCTGCCATCTCGTAGTCATTCCAACGTGCTTTTTCTCCGCCTTTCATGAATCCGATTCTCGGAATTCCGTTGATGACGGAGTTGTTGTGGCCGTGGTGCCAGCCAAGCTCGACCAATTCCGGATTGCTCAAGGCATCTTTTTCTCCCGGGAAATTCGTATTGTAGTCAACTTCAATCGGGTCGTTCGGATCCAGCCCGACCACCAGGCCGTTCTCGACGTAGACAGTAGGAACTCTGTCTACTGTCGCAGGAATAAGATTCGTGTAGTCGAATCCCACCGCATTGCCGGAAGGCTCCAGCGGCTTGTTCCAGTCCGTTTCTCCTCGTCCCATTCCGAGATGCCACTTGCCGATCGCGGCGGTCGCGTAGCCCTCGTCCTGCATCATCTTAGGCCATGTCGGCATCTGCGGATCGATCAGCAGAGGCGCGTCTCCCGGAAGGATTTTGGCCTCCGGATTCCTCCATGGATAGACGCCGGTGAATATCCCGTAGCGGCTTGGTGTCGATGTCGCGCTTGTTGAATACCCATTGCGCAACATCAGACCATTGTGAGCCAGAGAATCTATGTTCGGAGTCTTGATGGTCTGACAGCCGTAGCAGCTTACGTCGCCAAGTCCAAGGTCATCGGCAACGATGAGTATGACATTCGGTTTTACATCGGCTTTCTTGTCATTGCAGGCGACGGCGCCCAAAAGTATCGGCGGGAAAGCCAAAAAAGTCATTGTCTTCATTTTGTTGTCGGTCTTTATATGTAAAACATCTCCATCTTTGAGCCTGCGGCTATTTTCCCGGAGCCTTGTGACGGCGCTTTTTGTGCAGCCACTTTATCAGGAGGGCGGGGCGGTCGGACTGGATGATGGTCGCGCCCATCTCAAGTAATTTCCCGTAATATTTGTCGGGGTCGAAATAGGCGGCATCATCGCAGTAGCCGCCGTTCAGGCTCGGCCATAGGGAATTGATGTAGATTTTTACCCTTGCTTCCTTCAGTCTCTCGGTTACCTGTTCACATTCTTTCTGCGTGTCGGTGTTCCAGCAGATTTCGTAGGCAATCGGTTTGTCCTGTGCTGACAGGTAGCTCTCCAGCAGGTCCATTCCTTTCTCTTCCCAAATGTTGCTGATGGGAAGATACATCATGTTACGGGGGCGGGCCGCGAACTTGTCATCGACTTCCGCCTTGGGATTTTTCCCCTTCAGCAGAACCTGTTCGGTGACACCCAGGCTATCTGTGAGGCTGATGATCTCGTCGTAGTAGTCATAGCCCTTGTCGATGTTGACGATGATTCTGTCCTTGCACAGTTCCAAAGCTTCCTTCAGCGTCGGCATCTTGATTTCAGTCTTGACGCCGTGGCCGGCCCGGAGCCAATATTCCTTTATCTCCTGGCATGTCAAGTCGCTGATCTTGCCTTTGCCTGTGGTTGTCCTGTCGATGGTAGCGTCGTGGCACACCATCAGGATGCCGTCTTTGGATCTGTGAATGTCAAGTTCCACGATGTCGGCGCCCATTTCGATAGCGGATTGTATGGCTGGAAGGGAGTTTTCAGGCCAGTTTCTCCAGTCACCGCGATGGGCTGCCACCAGAACATACCTTGAATTCGGATTATGCAGTTGTCCGGCCACCCATTCTGCCTTGTTCGCGTGTTTCTGGGCATAGGCCGGGCATATGGACAATACGATCAGGATGCTCATCAGAGCCAGCAGAAATCTCTTCATGATTGCAATTGGTTTTACGGACGCATACAAAATTAACTAAAATAAGCGGAAACGACCATCGCATGCCGGCTGAATTCATTGTCAATCCGCCAACTTCCCGCTGGAGGACGCACGTGCTGCTACAGTCCCGCGGAACGATTGAACAGTGCCTCGCCTTTAACCGAGGCATCCATCGTGTCATTTGTAACTAACTGAATATGAGTATGTCGGAAATGACTGCGTGGATGCCTACCCGAAATTTGCCATAGGCATCCATTCTTTGCCACATAACACATTGATGGTTAGTGCCTTACGAAAGGTGTCATGGATGCCGGTGGCACCGGAAAAGAAAGACAGCTTCGCAACCCTTGCCACAGATATTCTGGCACTGTATCCAGCTCTCCTGGAACAGGAGTAGGTCACAGACACCCTTTCAAGGGAAGCGAGTGGAGCGGTGTTACGCACTTAAAGCGATTCGCGACGCGCCATCTTTTTTACCCCGGTCGGAATGTCGTACCGTTTATCCAGTTCCGTCTGGACATCGGCGAGGATCAACCTGCGCAGCCGGGCCTGCTCGCGGGCGAAGACGCGGTCCCAGCGTCGCCGCTCCCGGTAGGCTTGCCAGGCGGCCTGACCCGCCCGGATTTCCGTCTCGATCCGGTCCATCGTTTCCGCGAAGCGCGCCTTGTCCAGTTCACATTCCCAGACGGTGACAACATGCCAGGCAAGCGTCTCAAGCCGCTGATTGTTGAGCAGGTCGCGTTCCTGGTTGCGGGCGATCTTCTCCCTCCAGAACGCGACATTGCTCTTCGGCAGCACATACTTCGGGCAGCCCTTGTGCCCGTGCCAGAAGCAGCCGTTCACGAACAGGACTGTCCGGTACTTGCCGAGAACGATGTCAGGGGATCCCGGGAGCGCGCGGACGTGGAGCCGGAACCGGTAGCCCCTGCGCCAAAGCTCCCGCCGGACCGCCCGTTCCGGGCCGGTGTCCTTCGAATGAATATGCGACATGCACGCGTGCCGCTGCTCCGGTGTCATCGAGTCTGCCATTCCTTGTTCCGCATCTGAGTAAATACATTTTAATGTACGGAAAATCTTTGAATATGCGGTATCAGAATTCCAGTTGAAAACCGCTTTCTTTCAAGCGGTCGTAGTTCTTTTTGTCAAAGCCGTACCGGATGGGCGTGCGGGTACCGCGGCGCGGAGTGCCGTCGTCGACTTCTGCGAGAATGTTATAGCGCTTCATCTTGTTGGCGAAGTTGCGCCGGTCGAAGGTAACGCCCAGAATGGATTCGTAGAGGTTCTGGAGCTGCGGCATCGTGAATATTCCGGGCAAGAGGTCGAATCCGACCGGTTCGAAATGGATGTCACGCCTCAGATGCTTGGATGCAACCTGAAGAATCTTGTTGTGATCGAAGGCGAGTTTCGGGACTTCGTCCAGCGCGAACCATTCCGCCTTGTCGGCGTCCGTGTCGGCCTGGACCTCTGCCAGTTTTACGAGGGCATAATGCGCGACCGTGATGACGCGTTCCCGCGGATCGCGGTCGATGTCGCTGAAGGTGCCGACCTCCTTGAAGTCCTTGACGGAGAGCTTGAGTCCGGTCTCCTCCTTCAGCTCCCTGGCTGCTGTGTGGGCGATGGTCTTGTCCTTGTCAACATCCATGAAACCGCCCGGCAATGCCCATTCACCGACATATGCCGAAGTGCCGGCCTCCTTTTCCTCTCCCCGCTTGATAAGCAAGACTTTCAGTTCTTTTCCGTCATAGCCGAACACGACGGTGTCGGCCGTCACGGCCGGATGTTTATATTCATAGATGTATTGTCCTTTTTTCGCCATAACTGTGTTTTTAATACGCAAAAATACATAAATAAATTCAATCGACAAACGGTCGCAGCATCTCGGGTTTCCGAGGCGGGGAGATCGGCTCGCAAGATGGTCATGTCCGGATAATTCCGTATCTTTATAAATTACGGTTTTAGACAAACTATTATTGATATGAGAAGATTTGCCATTGTATTGTCGAGCGCTGTTGCTGCGCTCGCAACACTCTGTGCCTGTTCTTCAGCGATGGGGAAACGCACTTTGTTCAAGAATGGAAAGAGTGACTATGTCATTGTCATTCCTGCGGATGCCTCAAAGTCTGAAGAAACCGCTGCCCGTGAACTCAGTGACCATCTCGCGCAGGTCGGAGATGTCGTCCTTCCTGTCTGCACGTACCCGGACGTTCCCGGAAAAAACCTTTCCACCGGCAAGTGCATCTATGTCGGGATGTCGGGAAACGGCGCCGAAGAAGCCAGGAGCGAAGATGATGAAGGATTTACGGTGCGCTCTGCCGGCAACAGCATCAGCATCGTCGGCGGCAAACGCAGAGGGACTCTGTATGGGGTATATTCCTTCCTTGAGAAAGGGTTCGGCGTGCGCTGGTACACCCCTTGGTTTACGAAGGTCCCGTCATGGGACAAATGGCGGTTCGGCAAGATTGAATATTCAGAATCCCCGGCCATCCAGTACCGTTATGTTCAGTACCAGAGCGCGGAAGATCATCCGGATTGGTGCGCGCGCAATCGTAACAACCAGCTCGGGACCGCTCAATCCAACCCGTACGGCGGCATCGAAGCTTACTGGAAGGGCCACACGTTCGAATATTTCGTGCCTTCAGCGAAATACTTCGATTCGCATCCTGAATATTTCAGCTTGAACGGGGGGAAGCGTACTCCTTCCAGGCAGCTTTGCCTTTCCAATCCCGAGGTGCTGGAAATCTGCAAGGAAGGGATGAAGAAGGCGATTGCGGAGAACCCCGGGTATTGGGTTTATAGCCTTAGCCAGAATGACAACGTCTTTCCTTGCGAATGTGATCGCTGCAAGGAACTCGAGGCCCGATACGGCGGGCATTCCGGACTGCTCCTCTGGTTCGTCAATCAGGTCGCCGATGTCATCAAGCCCCTCTACCCGGACAAATACATCGGGACATTTGCCTATCAGTACACGAGAAAGCCTCCTGTAGGAATCATTCCAAGGGACAACGTGGTGATCAGATTGTGCTCCTTTGAATGTGATTTCTCCCATCCCATCGAGAACGGCGGATACAACCAGACCTTCCTGGATGATATCAAGGCTTGGTCGGAAATCGCGCCCCATCTTTTCATTTGGGACTATGTGGTCAATTTTCGTCAGTACCTGGCACCGTTTCCGAATTTCGGCGTTCTTGCCGCCAACATCAAGACTTTCCAAAAGTACCATGCGATCGGAATTCAGGAAGAGGGCGCTTACGATTCTTATTGTACAGCGTTCGGCGAGATGAGGGCCTGGGTTCTTGCAAAATTGCTCTGGGATCCGACGCTGGACACCTATTCATTGGTTAGAGAATTTATCGAAGATTATTATGGCGTGGCCGCTCCTTATGTTCAGCAGTATTTTGACCTGTGCCAGGGATTGGTGAAAGATGAAACGGTCATGATTTGCTCCATTGATAATAATCCTCTGTACACGGAGGATTTCATCGCGGAGGCTTCCGAGATTCTCGAGAACGCCCGAAAGGCAGTGGAAGGGGACCGTGAGATGACGTCGAGGGTTGACTGTGTCAGAGCTCAGGTCCTGTATCTGAAATTCGAGATAGACCGTGCCGAAGCGCGGAAGGACGGTACGGAAACAGAACTATTCAGGATTGTTTCCGAACAGAAGATCGGCCTTGCCGAGGGCTATCCTGCAAGTGAATTCTTGAGAATAAACAAACGCTAGCCTACAAGACTTCCGAGAGTTCTCCGGTGGTGGAATCCATGATGAAGCCGCGCGCGACAATGCCCTTCGGAACCAGCGGATGGTTTAAGATCGCATCGACGGTCTTTCGGACGGAAGCTTCCGTGTCGTGGAAGCCTTCCAGCCATTCGGCAATGCCCTTGGCCTCCCACTGCGCGAGCGTCTCCTCGGAAATGCCGCGCTCCAGCATATGGGGTTTGAACGCTTCGTAGCTCATGTTGCAGGCGCCGCAGGCGGTGTGGTGGACCACCATCACTTCTTTTGCGCCAAGTTCATAAATGGCGACGAGGAGCGAGCGCATGGCGGAATCTGTCTCCGACTGAATAAGGCCACCGGCATTTTTGATGATCTTGGCATCGCCGTTCCGCAGGCCCAATGCCTTGGGCAGCAGCTCGATAAGCCGCGTGTCCATACAGGTGAGGACGGCCAGTTTCTTGGCCGGGTACTTATCGGTAACGTATGGCTCGTAGGCCTTTTCCGCTACGAACGCTTTGTTGAACTGAAGAATTTGGTCAATCATAAATTAATAGCTGTGAGTGTATCCATTGCGAAGATAGTTATTTCAGTGAAGAATGGCAATGGATTCGATTGGAGTATCATGCAAGGCAAAAAACAGTTATCGTCGTAGGCAAAGGCCTGCCTGTATCGGAGGCATGCAGGTATCCTTGCGGGCGAATACTTGGGGTCTTGGCTCAAAAACAGCATCGTCTTACACCCTGCCAGTCAGACTATTAGTGATTTCAATGCGTCGTATTTTTGACCTATTGAAATAATCAACTTATTCACTCACAGTAATTTAGATGATACGTTGGAAAACGCAGTCGATTCTCAAGGTGGGCATCCAGGACAGCGGTACTTTGGATGGCGCCGTGGATGCTTTCAAGTATCCGCGTTCGATTGCGACTTCCGCTCACCAAGAGAATTCGACCGAAAGCAAGATGTTGAATCCCGGCATCGGATAGCCCTGGACGATTTGATAGGGTGTATCGAAGATATTCCCGCAATTAAGGCCGACCTCCAGGGAAGGCGTCTCTAATCGGTTTTGGAAGGAGGGCAAGGGAATCTTCTTGAACAGGGATGCGTCGCAGAGGACCCAGGGGCGGATGTAATAGTCCGGTATATTGGCCGCTCGCGACCATCTTTCACCGGTGAACGTCGCGCTCCAGCGCAGCGACCAGCCTTTCCACCCGGCTTCCAGATCGGCATTGCCGCTGTGCCGCGGGATGTACGGAATCTGGTTGCCGTAGGTCTGACTGCCGGGTTTCGTGTGGTCCAGGGCCTGCTGGAATGCATACCGAAGGCAGAGGCCGAGATCCCATCCTTCCCGATGCAGGGCGATGTCGGCTTTGGCATCGCAGCCTCTTATATCGACCTTCCCGATATTCAGCATCGTCCATCGGAACTGGGAGGAAGTCGGGATCGCGACGATTTTGTTCTCCACACGGTTGATGTACGGGGAGAGTCGTCCCTCCCAGCGCCAGGGGCCTCGTTCTCCGTTGAAGCGGATGCTGCCGCCAAACTGCATGGCGGACTCAGGCTCAAGGTTGGAATTCCCCATCTGCGCGTAGTAGAGATCGTTGAAAGAGGGCATCCGGTAGCTTCGTTTGGCGAAGATGTCCGCCTCTATCCCTTCCGCCGGGGCGTAGAACAGACATAAAGACGGCATCCACGCGTCCCGGTATCTGTTTTCACGGGTCCATCCCCCCGCCTGCGGGGTGTTGAACGCGTCCCGGGCTCCGAGATAGACGATGTGCGCGGCGACGCGGAACCGCTCTCCGGCCCTACGCGTTGCCAGGGCGCCTACGAAAGTGGTCCGAACGGGCGTAACGAAATGTCCTACATCAGATTGCAAGGTATTTCGCTGTACATCGGTACTCAGGTCCACCGACCAGGGATCGGCCGGGATGTACGACTGGGCGAGGGAAACGTATGCCGAACGCTGGCGGAAGTGGAGGTCGTAGGGGAGGGCCATCGGGTTCCGTTCAGGGTGCGTGTCGTAATGCAGATAATCGTTGGCATATTTGAATTTCAGCGCAGTCGCGTAACGCGGGGTCCAGTCCAGTTCGTAGCCGCCCTGAACGAAGAAATCCTGGTCCGACTGCCGCTCGGCGCTGAACGGGAATCCGGCCGCGCGACGGATGACGGGGCCGGGGAATCCGCGTTCGGAGCCGTATGAATATACACGGAGCATCCCGTCTCCGTGACGGAAACGGCCGAATAGCGTGGCCTCGAGCCTCAGACTGCGAATGTCTCCGTTCTCGCGGACGAGCGTGGTGTCGAAATACGGATACCGGTATCGTCCGTTGCTGCCGATGAATTCGGCCCCTGTCCGGAGGGTGAGTTCCCGGCAGAGTGCTTTGTCCCACAGTATGGAGGGGTTCACGGTTCCGAAGGAGCCGCCCCGCAGCCGCACCCTGCCTCCGCTGCCGTCCTCGCGCGACGGTCTTGCGCTGTCGAGGTGCACCGCCGCGCCGGAAGCATATTCTTTGGCCGACTGAAGGCGTCGGGACTTCTGCCCGGGGAAGAGAGCGACCGTTCCGATCCCGTCCGTAGAGAAGCGGCCGACGTCAACTTGCATATTCTGCGCATTGTCGATCTGGATCCCGTCCAGGAATATGCCCACGTGCTCGCTGCCCAAACTTCTGACGTTCACGGTCTTCAGTCCTCCGATTCCGCCGTAGTCCTTGACCTGGACTCCGCTGAAGCGTCTCAGGACCGCGTCTATGCGGGTTGGCGCCCCGGTCACGGCGGGCAGGAACACTTCCTCCGCCGGCTTGACAACCGGGCGCCGGCTCACCGACCAAACCCTGGCCGCGCCGAGTGTGTCCGCTTCCTGGGCGGCAGCGGCAATCGGGGCGGAAAACACCAGGGACAGGACGATGAGCCTGGCGGTCAACACTACCAGATGGCGAAATGGCCGGGACAGACTCCGGAGGGAACGGTCCAGGAGATGGATCCTTTGTGGTACAAAGTGACCGATCCGGGGTTGAAATAGTCTCCGGCATCTCCGGTAAGGAAGGTATCCGCATCGAGGGCGATGATGCCGTGGAGGTTGGCGCAGTTGACGGGAAGGGAGAAAGCCCCCTTTACTCCTTTCGTGCAGGACCATCCTTTGTAAACCCTCGGAGCGGACCAGTCTAGTTCGTTCTCGTTGCCTATGCAAAAGACGGTCTGCCCGAAAATCGTCATCGCGCTTACATAATCTCCGATCTTTTTCACCGCGTCACCGTTACGGGTATCGATCATGTAGAGACCGGAATGGATGGTGGCGAAGTTGCCGAAGGTCGTGACATAGATGTTCCCGGCATTGTCGGAGCAGACGGATTTCAGGTTGATTTCCACCTCCAGCGTCTTGGTAACCTTGAAGGATTTGACATCGATCACGCTTACGGTCTTGTCGTAGGCATAGTCGGGCGGCAGGCTGCAGGCGATTCCGCCGGAGTTCGCCACATACAGGCGGCCGTTGTAACAGGCGATGCCTTCGGGCTGCCACCCCACTTCGACCTGTCCGTCTATTTTCTTGGTTTCCAAGTTGATGCGGTAGACTTGCCCCTTGGGATTCTTGAAGTCGGTGAGGGTTACACCGCCTTTGTCGTCATAGGTGTACTGCGCAAAGGCCCCGGCCCAGGAGGTAACATAGGCGTAGTGTTCATCGAATGCGATGTTCCTTGGGGTGGGGATCGTGATGGCCGCGATTTCGGTCTCGTCCTTGGCGGACAGAACCTCGACGATGCCGGAGTTGTTGACAACGATCCATACCTCGTCCCCGATGACGACGATGTCGTTGCCGACATCTCCGAGACCGGCCCCTTCGGCAGGATTCATCTTCTTGAACGCCCCGGTAATGTAATTTCCGTCGGACACGCGCAGAAAATCAAGGGTGGCATTGTTGGCGCCCATCCCTCCTTCGTTCAGCACGAAGATTTTACGGATGCCGGACGGAATGCCGGCGACATCGACTTTCGTTCCGGTCAGCGCCGAGTCCTTGGACGGAGCCTCAGGCACCGGATCAGTGTGGCACGCGTACAATGCAAGCGAGCCGCAAAGCAAGAGTAAGATTGCTTTTTTCATGAAAAACAGATTAACGTTTCCGCAAGGGCTTGTCCCCGAGCCCGGTTGCTAAACTTGATCATGGCCGGTCTTCTGACTTCTCCCGGCTCCCGGCCTTCTCGCCCTTCGCGCCTATGGGGCGCTCTCGGGCAATGGCATCAGAATCGGAGCCGTTGAGGATAACACAGCTGCGGGCACAGTCCCGGATTCGCACCGGATTCCCGTTCACCACAATCTCGGTGCAAACATAGTGTTTTTCTAGTTTTTAAAAAAGGATTCGGGGCTGTCCAAGGTCAAACGCTGGCCGCAGTGGAATTGATGAAGTTGGTCTTGCATCGCGTCTGAGAGTGTCCGGAAACTTCGGTCGCCGGTGCAGTGGCCGGTGTAGAAAGCCGTCTCTGGATATTCGGAACGCAGTTCCTTCGCGATCTGCCTCAGTTCATCGTCGGTTTCATATTCCTTCTCCCCGTCGGAGTCCAGTAGATGAAATCCTCCTATGCAAAAAGATACGGACTCCTGGACGGAATGCAGAATATTCATAATTCCGTTGTGGGCGCAGCCGGTGAAGAGGACGCCGTCGATGACAAAGGCTAGTTCGTGCCTAAATGTGTCGGGCACAGCCTCCGTCTCGGATTTCCGAATCAATAGATTCCTGTTTCCCTTCGGAAGGGGATTGTTGGTTTGAAGGTCTGAATAAATATGGATGTTCCCGAGTGTGCAGGATTTATCAATGAATATAAACCTGCCGCGGTGCTTCCGGAAATCTACGTTGCCGGTGATGGAGTGGGGCTTGCCCTTGATGGAGAGATATTCAGCGCCGGGAATGCGTGACGAGAGGACGATCTTCGCAGTGCTGTTGAGGTCCAGGAAGGATGGGAGGCCGCCGATGTGGTCGTAGTGGCCGTGTGAGATCAGGCAATAGTCAACCTTGCGGAGGTCAATCCCCAGTTTCTCCGCGTTCCTGGAGAAGAGGTCGGACGCGCCCGTGTCGAGAAGAAACCTGCCGGAAGGGCCCTCCATATAAATGGAGAGCCCGTGCTCCGTGTCGAGCCCGCCCTGTCCCGGACGGTTGTCGCTCAGGATGGCCAGCCGGATTTCATTGTGTGTGGCCTCGAAATATGTAGCGGTAGGTTCGCTTGTCATCACTTCCTCTTATGATGAAGGCGTTATTTGAGCGCCTTTCGAAGGAGGGGAATTATCGCATCGCTGTAACGCATCATTCCCAGATCGGTAAAATGGATTCCGTCGACCGTGGCCTCTCCATCGGAGCCGATCAACTTTTCGGTCGGCAAATAGAAGATTTTTTTCTCGCCGGCTTTTTTCAGTCTCTCGAAAAGAGCCCTTTGCGCGGCGTTCTTGGCGTTGATTTCCTGAAGGATTTTTTGGTCGAAGGCTGCATGCGGGAAGGTCGGATCTTCTACGAATAGGACCGGAACATCAGGGTGCGCGTCACGCAGAACCCGGAAGAAGGTTTCCCCGGATGAGGTGATCTTCTCGGCTGAAGCGTTGGGTACATAATCCAGAACGAAGACGCCCGGATTTTCGACCCTTGCCATCAGCTGGGCAATCTCAAGGTCTAACAGCGCATTGCCGCTGAAGCCGAGATTGATGACCTCACGGTTGAGTTTCCGGCCGATGATGGACGTGAAAGCCATCCCGGGCCTGGACGCGCAACCGCCTTGCAGAATGCTGCTTCCATACATCACGATCTTCTTCTCCGTTCTGGGCGTGCCGGCCTCAGGACCCTGCAGGACATAGCCCGGGTCAATGCCGATTTCTAGACTCTCAACCCTGTCGTACAGAGAAAGGTAGAGCATGTACTCCCGCATCTCCGGAACCATATTCCCGACAAGTCTTCTGGATTTGACGTGGCCCCCGTTCCATTCGAATCCGCTTCCCGCGAATCGCCATCCGTCTTTTTCTGTAAGAATATACAGATCCAGGCCGTTGTCGCCGACATCCGTCATGTGGGGCATGTGCGTGCCGCCGGACTTCCAGCGGGCGTAGATGGCAGGGGAGTCGGAACGAAAACGAATATACAGTCCGGCGGAATTCCTTCCGAGATTCCAAACCGCAGGTCTCGAAACATTCTCGTATTCCGCCGGAAGGCGCTCGTAACGACCGGAGGTGTTTTCCACGCATTTTCCGAAAATGGGGAAGAGGGACGCGTCCCGATAATCCACTTCATCGGTTTGCGCGGCAAGCTGAAACGCTGCGAACAGAAGCGAAACAGCCGCGGTGATGTGCCGGAAAGCCATATTTCTTGAATATCAGCAATTGCCGTGGCGATGCCGGTGATGCTCGCCGCATCCGGAGTGGTCGCAGTTGCTGTCCTGCTCGTACTCGATCGTCTCTTCGAGGTATTGCTTTACGACTTCGTCCACGGGGAGAGCCGGAGCGCCGGCGTGCAGGTTCATGCCGAGCCGTTTCACCAGATCCATGGCGCCGGCGCCGAGACAACCGCAGAGGATGTCGGTCGCGCCGTTCTTGGCCATGAAACGAGGCATTGCGCCGTGTTCATGCTCCGGGGCCTTGAGAACCTCCTGGCCTGTGACCTTGCCTTCTTCAATAGTAATGAATGTGATTTCAGGCGCTTTGCCGAAATGTGCCGAAAGTTTTCCTTCCGATGTTGGAATAGCGATTTTCTGTTTCATAATGTTGTGTGTTATAATGTTTTTGAATTTTCCCTCAAAGTTCACGTTGCCTCCCGATATCTCCAGCCTGCGGCCTTCCACGAGCGACTCGGCTATGGCCTTCCTTGCTCCGTCATAGATCCGGGTCAGGGTCGGCCTGGACACACCCATCACCGCAGCGGCCTCCGCCTGCTGCTTGCCTTCGTAGTCAAGCAGCCTGACGGCCTCGTACTCGTCATACTGGAGTATTGATGCTCTGCGACGCCGTCTGCGGCCGCCGCGAGGTCCCTTGTACGGACCTCCGTAGGGTCTGAAGCCATCCGCGGGCGGGGGAGTGGATACGATTCTGCATTGTTTCGGTCTTGACATATTAGTTTTGTTTTAGGCAAATATACAAATTATTTTGAACATATGTTCAAAAGTGGGGAATTTTTTTGCAAGTTTGGTGCCTTGGAAGCATTCGTTGAGGAATGCTGTGTTGAGTAAGTAATTGTGATTCAGCACATTACGGAATTCAATCGGTCGGAAATCGGACGTATTAAAATCTCGAATTGCCTGATTGGCAGTGAACGAAACACTGCTGTTTCAAATCAGAAAAGCGGAACAAAAAGTCCCGCCTTTACTACATGAACCGCTAAAATTGAGATTGGTTTACTGTTAAGTATTTATTGCTCCACTATCTCAACACGCCTGTTTTGGGCTCTACCCTCTTCTGTAGAATTGCTTGCAACAGGAGCGATAGGGCCTGCTCCGTATGGTTTAAGTTGATTTTCGGCAACGGCATATTCAGCTATCAGCTTTTTCATCACCGCATCTGCCCGGTCTTTTGAAAGACTGATATTCATATCAAAATCACCCGTATTGTCTGTATGTCCCACTATTAGAACTTTTTGAGCTTTATTGGCATTCAGATATTCGGCAATAACTTTCAACGCATCAGCGGATTCCGGTTTTACTTCAGATTTTCCTGTATCAAAAAAGATACTATAAATGGCTATGCGCCCTAATGTGGATAGACCTTTTCCTATATCCGCCGAAGTCACCATTCCCATTTCCATAGGCTCGGCTTCCAGGGTAACAAGTTCATAAAAGGTCCTATTATGTTCACTTGCCGCCCATGCCCCGGGACCTGCAGCGACAATGATATAAATATCTTTATCCGTGGTGCTTAGTTTTCCCAACAAGTATTCTGTCACTAATTCGGGAAATGTAGTATGGGTAAAAACATAGGTTGAAAGACCTAAATCTTTGCGATTTTTTCTGAAAAGTTCACCAAATTTCTGATCATTTATTACAATATCTTTTGGACTACGGGAGATAAACAATACGACCCCGCCGTCTTCCTTAATGGCATTTTCGTAGTTCTTTATTATTTCCAGCGGAGAGCGTCCTTCCGGAGCGCGACAAAAGACTCGTCTTAGTACACCTTCGGTATTTTGAACTGTTGAGTCATTAATTATCAAGGGGAACTCTTCAAAACCGATTTGATCGTCATAGCGAATGTCACTTCCCGAATAAAGAGGGATAATTAAATCATCATCAGTTTCCGTCGTTTCTGCTTCCCCGGTTGCCGTTGTCTCTACTTCTCCGGTTTCCGTCGTTTCTGCTTCCCCGGTTGCCGTTGTCTCTACTTCTCCGGTTTCCGTCGTTTCTGCTTCCCCGGAAGTCTCTTCTTCCGCTTGTTCCGTTTTTTTATTTGCTGCTTTCTTGGCTTCTTTTGCTACTGCATTTAGAAGTCCTTTAGCACTTACTCTTACTTTTACTTGTGCTTCTGCCTCCGGTGGAAATGAGAAAGCGGCTACAAGTAGAGCGATAATAATAAATAATTTAGCCTTCATGATTTTTTGTTTTAAGTGTTTTTTAAAATTATTAATGCAAATGAATAGAATGCAAAAGTGTTATTTTACTCAGCATCTGTTTCGGTAAATGAAATGGTGTAGTTGCCATTATCACCGATATAAGCACCCAATTTAATGTAGAAAAATGAATCGGCTCCGCTTGTATTATACATTGAACCGGTTATTGTTTGACCCTTTGAACCATCTGCATCTCCAAGATATGTTTTGTTTGAATCGTAAACATGAAAATGCAGTTCCGTATTTGAAACTTCCGGTTTAATTGACCATAATATTTTTTTATTATTAGATAACGACACTTTGAAAAATTCGTAATCTCCACCGTTATCATTGGCGGCATTTGCTAAAATTTTCCCCGTCAAGGTCAGGCCACTGCTTGGGATCGAAGTGATTTCCCTTGCTTGCTCAAATGTGTCATCGGGCTCATAGTCATCATTTCCGTTAACTACTGGAGTCAATGTATAACTACCGCTCGATTGATGCTCAGTGAACCCATCCCATCCCGATACTTGCAGATAAAATTCATCCTCTTTAGATACAAAGGTGTATGAAAGATTTGCTCCTGCAGTATCAACTCCTTTAGAATGCAATTTTGACTTGTTAGCCCCGTAAAGGTGAATTCTTACCTTTAAGTCATCGGATACATTGGTTAAGGTAAAGGTATAGGAATTCCAAGTGCCGGGTTTAGGATTTGTAAATTTATAATAATCATCTTCATATTTCGATACAAGAACCCCATTATAGGATTTCTCAAATTCAAGAGATTTAGCGGTTTCGATAGTATGGTTTGGTGCGAATTCATCGTTGGCATTCAAATTAGAAACAGTAAAGGAGTAACTACCGGTCGTCTTATGGTCAGTGAATCCATCCCATCCGCTAAAGCGGATGTAATATTCAACCCCGGGCGTGGCAATTGTATAAGTTAAAGTCTGTCCTCCTGTTGAAGTGCCATGTATCGCGAGGCTTTTACCATCAGCATTGTAAAGCTCCATGCGAATTATTAAATCAGCAGATACATTGCTTACACTAATTTGCACCTTATCATAAGTATCGCTGCCATGTAACGGGGTTATTTTAAACCAATCGTCATCTGTATTTTCACTAATCTTGGCGTTATATTTAGTGCCTAAGGTGATCGCGTACGCTTCAGTTAGTTTATTATTAGGTTCATACTTATCAGCAGTTGCTATATTATCATTATCAACAATAATCTCAATATCATCACAGGAAACCACAATAAATGACAATGCTAAAAATAAAATTGCCAATAATGAAAATTGATTTTTGGATTTTTCGCTGTTTTTTTTACTTTTCATGACAAAAAATTTAAATTAAAAGATCATCTTCCTAGAGGGTGGATTTGTAAAGAACGAATAAAGCTAGTCGAATAGAGAAAAACTTTCTTCTTGCTCTTTTTGATAATGAACATTTGTGGGTAACTCTTGAAAAGTTTTATGGCTAATTAGCCTTTTAATTTACCCATAAAACTAGAAACGGAAACTTTTGGAGGGATTGAAACAACGAAGTGAAGGTAGTCTGGCTGAACGTTAAGTTCATCAATAATACAGCCTTTTTCACTCACATAACAGAAGAGTTAGTACACTAAAACGATTTCGGACACCAGACGATATGATACCGGCAGTTCCAAATTACATGACTTTGTTTCTTGTATATTGACATAAACAAAGCCACAGAAAACAGGTAAAATCTAAAAGAACGTCAGCACCTTCAAAGAGGTTTGGTTTTCAAGATAAATTAAACAAATAAAGGAACTTAGTCTAAAGTTCGCACACTTTTTATTAAAATATGCAATTCTTACGAAAATTCAAAAAAAATTACAGGTAATGTGAAAAAATCGGGTCATTGATTAAATCAAGACTGGCTCGAGAAGCATGCTTCGACCACTTTGCAGGTCTGTATTGACCAGATTGAGAACCAGACCGGCCGCTTGCTAAGAAACATTACGGAGGGGAGTGCGAAATTTCCGGGATATTTGATACTTTAGTTGAGCAATGGAGTATATAGTTGTCACCCTTATACTTGTACTTGGCTGTATAGTAATTTCATATTTAATCCATAGGAAAAATATGAAACTACTCTGTTCCGTATCTTCTCCTGATCGAGGGACAAGGGCAGAACGCAGGCTGGTGATTAAAATGCTGAAAAAGGGAGTTCATCCCAAAGCCATATTTCATGATTTGTATCTGCGAAAGAAAAATGGTGAGTTCTCTCAAATTGATATTGTAGTCGCTACTCCGCAGGGGTTGCTTGCCATAGAGGTTAAAGATTATGGCGGATGGTTGTTCGGCAATGAAAAGCAGAGATACTGGACTCAGATTCTGAATTATGGGAAAGAGAAGTATCGGTTCTATAATCCAATCATGCAAAATGCCGGACATATAAAGGCTTTACGGGAGCAGTCAGAACAACTCGCTAACTTGCCGATTTTCAATGTTGTTCTATTTGCAGGAGACTGCACTCTCAAAGATGTCAGTTATCGGGCGGACAATACTTTTGTAGGATATTCTTGTAATATTGAATATGTGTTGAATAGGATAAGAGAGTTTCAATCGGCCGAATATACTGATAAGAGAGAGGTCGCTCGCTTGCTTCGCAAAGCAGTAAGCAATGGAAATAATCCGGAAATAGTTTCCTCCCACTTTGCTTCCGTGCAAAGAAAGAGTATAGGGCAACCACGGTCTTGGAATTAGTATTAATGAAGGTCTACTGAAAGATATACCCAACGCCTTATATTTTCTAGACAAAAGTATGTTGTGCAATAAGAAAAACAGGAATGATAGGTCTCGACCTTGAAAGAAAATTTTTAGGGGAAGGTCTCTTCCTATGAGTATTGCTCTTCAGTTATGTCCTCAAAAACTCTTTCAATGATATCGTCGTAATACCAAGGCCAGCAGCCCTGGACTGTAACATATTGTCTGATGTCAGCAAAATAGGATTCTCATTTTTGTTCTTATGCTTTAAAGCAACAGAGAGAATCATACAATCGGCATTGCGCCGTGTTTATGCTCCGGGGCCTGAAACCATCCGCGGGCAGGGGTGCGGATACGATTCTGCATTGTTTCGGTCAGGGCATATCTTGAAGTGGTCTTGTTTTAGGCAAAATATACAAAATATTTTGGAGATATGTTCATAAGTGGGTGTTTTTCTAATAATTAGCGATGAATTGTGTTGAAAACTTGTTGCAAATTTGGCACCTTGGAACCATCCATTCAGGAAATATTTCAGTAAATTTGCAATGAGATAAAAGGATTTGTAGGGATGGAATATATTATCTATTGCGACGAGTCCGTCTATGACGGCAAATACTACTCCGACTTCTTCGGCGGCGTCCTCGTCAGGAGCACGGATTTCATGGCAATCAACACGGCACTGTCCGAGAAGAAAACTGAACTTAACCTGCTCAGTGAGATCAAATGGACAAAGGTGACTGGAAATTACCTGCACAAGTACATGCAGATGGTTGACCTGTTCTTCTCCTTCATTAAGCAGAATAAGTTGAAGGTCAGAATTATGTTCAAGGAGGCCTCACAGGTCCCTTCTCACCTGAACGTTCTGCAGATTAACAACAGATACTCGCTTCTCTACTATCAATTTGTGAAGCACGCCTTTGGACTCCCGTACCATAATAACGAGACAGGGGAACCTGTCTATCTGAGACTCTACTTTGATGAGATTCCCTATCCCAAAGACCAGAAAGAAGCCTTCAAGACTCACATACGGTCTCTTTGCAATTCTACGCGTTTCAGGAAAGCTAACCTGAAGATCCGGATCGACGACATTGCCGAAATCGATTCCAGCAAGCACGTGATCCATCAGTGCATGGACATCGTTCTGGGTTCAATTGCCTTCATGTTGAATAAAAAGAACGAAGAAATTCCCGAAGGAGCGACTCAAAGAGGAAAACGTACCATTGCGAAAGAAAAGTTGTTCTTTCGCATACTTGATCTGATAAAGTCAGCAAATGGTTGTGTTGAATTCGACATTGGCGAAAGCACTCCGGCGGACAATCCGAAAGATTTCTGGACAACGCCCTATCGCCACTGGAAGTTCGTTCCCGCTGAATTCAGGAAGCAGAAATAGAACAAAAAAGTCCCGCCTTTACTACATGAACCGCTAAAGTGGAACTAAAGCCTTCGTAAAAGGTAGGACTCTTTCTTCTGCAAATATATGAAATTAATTGAAAATAAAATTGTATTCAAGAAATCATTTTTCAGAAAATTGCCGAGAAAGAATATCAACATAATATGAAGGCCGCACGCCCTTGGATTCGGGTATGCGGCCTTTCGGGTAAACTCCTTGAAGGCTATCTCTTGTCGGTGAGGCCGAATCTGGCCCATTCGTCGGATAAGAAAGCCTGCTTGATAGGTGCCTTGGCATCGGCGAAGGCCGACTTGAGCTCGTCAAGGAGCCTGTGGGCCTCGGCCCTTGCCTTGGAGAGTGTATCTTCGGCCTTCTCCTGCGTTTTGGCGGCTGCCTCAAGGGCGGCTGAAAGTTTGTCCAGACGCCCGATATCGACAGTGATGTTTTTCCTTGAGAGTTCAGCCGAGTGTTCGGACACCCCCTTTGAGAGCATCCTGGCCTTGGACACCTGGTCGGAGTAGATTTTGTTCATGGATAATGTATTTAGAGTAAGGCTCGCGGACCGTCCGCTCCGCCATCAAGACAAATTTACCGAAAATTCCGATAACTTGTGACCTCAGAAATGACGTAAACAACTGAATCAGTAAGTGTCATCGTGTCGAAGATGGCGAGAAACGCAGGATTGAGATAGATAAAGTTTTATATGCTGATGCTCTCCTCGCCAACTGCCATGACAGAGATTTTTCGTATCTTTAATGCCTAATGCGAAACAATCACCTGAAAACAACAAAAAATCATACAATCTTATGAAATCCTTTTTCCCTAAATTGATGGCCCTGACCGCCATGGTTGCTCTGGCCGGGTGTTCAAGCAATGTGACCGAAGAGTCAACCATGAAACTCGTTACTTCTGTGGATTTCTCCCAGGTGAAGATTCAGGATGCGTTCTGGTCGCCAAGGCTCGAGAAGCACGCCTCCACCACCCTGAAGGTCTGCATCGACCAGATCGAGAACCAGACCGGCCGCATCCGGAACTTCGAAAACGCCGCGAAGGGCGAAGGCCAGCATTCCGGAATATTCTTTGACGATTCCGACGTGTACAAGGCGCTGGAAGGGATGGTATATTCACTCGTAAATCATCCCGATCCCGAACTGGAGAAGAAGTGCGACGAGTGGATTGACAAGTTCGCCGCCGCCCAGCAGCCGGACGGCTACATCAACACCTACTACACCCTGACAGGCCTTGACAAGCGCTGGACTGATATGGATATGCATGAGATGTACTGCGCCGGCCATATGACCGAAGCCGCTGTGGCCTACTACAAGGCGACCGGAAAGAGGAAACTGCTGGACGTATGCATTCGAATGGCTGACCACATGATGTCCGTCTTCGGACCCGGCAAACGTCACTGGGTTCCCGGGCATCAGGAGATCGAGCTTGCGCTCGTCAGTCTCTATCAGGTGACAGGGGAGAAGAAGTACCTGGAGTTCGCGAACTGGCTTCTCGAAGAGAGGGGGCACGGGCATGGAAGCAACGAGGGCGGTGTTCCGTGGAATACCGCCTATCATCAGGATGAGGTTCCCGTAAGGGAGATGACGGACATCGGCGGGCATGCCGTACGGGCGATGTACCTGTACTGCGGTATGGCTGATGTCGCTGCCTACACCCACGATACAGGCTACATCGATGCCCTCGACAGGCTTTGGGACGATGTTGTCCTTAGGAATATGTACATCACCGGCGGAATCGGGCAGTCCGGGGAAAACGAAGGTTTTACGGAGGACTACAGTCTTCCGAACCTGACGGCCTACTGCGAGACCTGTGCTTCGGTGGGAATGGTGTTCTGGAACTGGCGGATGAACCAGTTCACCGGAGATGCAAAATTCGTGGACGTGCTTGAAAGGTCCATGTACAACGGAGCCCTTGCAGGAATATCCCTGGACGGAGACCGGTTCTTCTATGTCAACCCGCTCGAATCCCTCGGCAATCACCATCGTATGCCTTGGTACGGCTGCGCGTGCTGTCCCAGTCAGATCTGCCGCTTCCTTCCTTCGATCGGAAAGTACATCTACGGAACCGCCGAGGATGCTGTCTATGTCAATCTGTACATCGGCAACACGGCCACCTTCAAGGCCGGAAAGAAGAACCTCACGCTTACCCAGGAAACAAGATACCCTTGGGACGGGGAGGTCAAACTCACTATCGGAGAGAATACCAAGCAGGAGATCAGACTCCGCATCCCCGGATGGTGCAAGAGTTACACGATTTCTGTCAACGGTACGGAGGTTTCTCCTGCCGTTGAAATGGGCTATGCGGTTCTCCCCGGCAAATGGAACAAGGGAGACGAAATCATATTCAATATGAACATGCCTGTAGAGGTTGTCGCTGCCGATCCCCGCACCAAAGAAAACGAAGGCAAGCGCGCCATCCAGAGAGGACCTCTGGTCTATTGCCTTGAGGAAGTGGACAATCCTGAGAACTTTGACGGCCTTCAGGTCGCTGCCGACACCCAGTTCGAGACTACGTTCAATAATGATCTTCTCGGCGGTGTCGAGACCATCCAGGCGACAGCACGCGATCAGGTTCTGAACTTCATCCCTTACTATGCTTGGGAAAACCGCGCGGCAGGGAAGATGAAGGTTTGGGTCGACCTGGCTGAACAGCAATGAAAGACATCGATGCCGCGATAGCCGCATGGCTCGGTCCTGAGCATCTGCTTTACGTGGATATGCCTGGCACTCCCTGCCTGACAGACGGGGAGTTCGATGCGCTGTCTGCGAAATTTGAAGACAAGGACCTGGAGTTCCTATACCTTCCGGTTATGATGCGCCGAATCCCCAAGGAGGTCGTCACGTATTACGCGCCTTGGCATCAGGCGCTGCCTGATACGGACTCCATCCGGGAAAGGCTTGCGGGCATATTCGGAATTTCAGGGCCTTCCGTGATAACATTATCGGATGAGGATGTTCTGATCGAGGAACTCGACGACAAGACGATCTTTGACTATGTGGGTCGCAGGCGGGTTCCAAAATATCGTCAGCGGGACACCTCCATATGTATGATGCCCCTCTCTCGTTTGGAGGAGCCGGGTGTAATCGAGGAATCCGATACGGATCGCCTGGTCCGAGAACTTGCAAGCCTCAATGAGGAGAAGCTTCGTTCGATCGGTCTCAGTGAAGAGACGCTGCGGTTCATCCTTGGGCAGAACGTTGTGCTGTCCAAAATGAGGATCACACGCCATTCGGAAATCCTTCTCGAAGACTACGACAATCGCGAGATCAGGCTGGACACGAAGACGAAGGCTCTCTATTTCCTGTACCTGAGGCACCCTGAGGGGATCGCGATAAAAGACCTTCAGGATCACGTCAACGAACTTCTGGATCTCTACCAGTCCATTTCCGGAAGGGACGATCCGGATGCCATGCGGAAGACCATCGATGACCTTGTCAGCCCATACGGCAACGATATAAACGTAAGCCTCTCGCGCATCAAGCGGGCCTTCATCGACTTCTGTCCTTTGATTGCGCAGAATTACTACGTCATCGGAGAAAGAGGAGGTCTCCGCCGGATCATCCTGGACAGAGACCTCCTCATGTGGGAGACAATCATCCCTTCGGTTTAGTGCCCCATTCTGAATAGTCGAGTATCTTGTTATCCGTACCAAGGATTCGATTGATAGCGTCGAGCGTCGATGTACATCCTTTGACATTTTTCTAGATTTGATACTTCGTCATGGTCTTGATCAAGAAAATAATCTTTTCATTGTTATTCAGCAGGTAGGCTGCCGGCAAGAAACGCTCGTTGTAGACCCTCATAGCCTCGTCCTCTTTCCCTATTCTTGAATAGTTCCAGCAAAGTTCATGAGCCGCCATTTCATAATGCGGAGGAACATAGTCGGTTCTTCCTCTTCCGAACTCGACCACGGATTTTGTTAGGGCGAGGTTTAGATGCAAGAAGACGGAATTCGGAGAATCCATCCATAGATACGAGAACGAGAGTTACATACTTTGGAAAAAGTAGTTGCAGACAATTATTGATCTGTTTTATACATTTCACCCGGCTTATTGTTTATCTTCCGTCTTTGGGTGTGCCTTTTTACAAAGACTCCAATGCACTTTGACATTTGTTATTGAATATGAAATGGCCGAGTAAAGCCCCAGAACCTCTGTTTTCTCATCGCCTTGCGGATTGAACGGTATTCCTGGACCATTCATATCATCAAAAAAATCATGTGTGTCCCGAAGTAAATACTGTACGCCGTTTTCTCCATTGGCAACGTATGAAAGTATTTCAAGTGGCCTATCCTGCTTAAACGCGATTATTCGCGTAATGCCTCTTTGCTCATATTCCAGCATTTTGGGAACTGCTGATAAACCTGATTCAAGATTGCCAGAAACAAACTCTTCGACCAAATGGTAAGCGAGAGGAATTACACGAACGTGTCCGTTACTATGATAATAATCTTCCCCGAAATATTTGTAGAGTTTATCGCCTTGCTCAAGTCGAAACAATTCTGCAATCAAATGATTGTCACCCCTGCATGCAAACAAGTAAACTCCGCTCTTTGGAGCCACCTCGTCCTCTTCGAGTATATCTATCCAGTATCTCTTTGCTGAAAGAATTTCCTCAATGCTAAAGAACCGCTCATGATCAATCTCATAATCAGTCTCGTGACAATATGCCGTAATGCTGTTATTGTCATAACGTGCCTTAATATCTGAAATATGATAGACACGTTCTCCTAGCTCATCGCGATAGACAATCTCATAAACGCCTTGGCGCTCAATCATCTCGTTGATTTCTTCTCTTGTCATAGGGTAGACTCCTTTAATTGTTATCCTTCTCCTCGTTCTCGAAGAAGTTCTCCATATCCCCGCAACATTCCGAATCTGCTACACTCTTGCAGTAGAGCGCAGTCGCGCCCGCAAGCTTACGTCCCATCCTTTTGGTTCCGGCCTCCGTCGCCTCGAAGTTGAGGGCGTTGCGGATGTCGAGTTCGCGGGCCACCTCGACAGCATCCTGATTCGCGCCGATGTAGGCGAATGTCCAGCCTTTTTCCCTCTTCTTGGAGACAAGTTCCTTGATCGCCTTTCCTGAATATTCTTCACTTGCGTTCTCCATGCCGTCGGTAATTACGGTGACGAGCACCGGATCCCCGTCCTTAGTGACCTCGCTCAGGTTGCTGATCGCGATGCCCATCGCGTCATAGAGGGGAGTGCAGGCTCCCGGACGGTATTCTTCCTGTCTGATGTCCTGGATGTTCTCGACGGGGATCCTGTCCCTTACGGTTCTCACGCCCTTGACGCCGCTGCCTTCGAAGACGACAAGGGACACGAAGAAGTTCTGCTCCGGATTCGCTTTGCTTGCATTCCGGATGCCCTGGAAGGTCTCGTTCATGGCCGAAACTGCTTGACGCTCGATGGCGGTCATACTTCCGCTTTCGTCAAGGATGATGAGGTTGTAGATGTTCTTTGTTTTCATACGACTTGTGTTTTTAAATGGGTTTCCGTCGCAAATATATGGAAGAGAATGCTTTTGGAGAGAATGGATGCAAGCCTTGCAGCGATTCGGAATTTAAGGGGTCGCGGACGGCAATATGCCTTGTACGACTGTGCAGGCGGGTTCGGCGTGCTTTGCCCCCCTTGCTCGGACCGGGGTCGCGGACGGCAGTATGCCTTGGACGACGTTGCAGGCAGGTTCGGTGTTCGTCACCCCCCTTGCTCGAACGGGGGTCGCGGACGGCAATATGCCCTGGACGACCGTGTAGGCGGGTTCGGTGTTCGTCACCCCCCTTGCTCGAACGGGGGTCGCGGACGGCAATATGCCCTGGACGGCTGTGCAGGCAGGTTCGGTGTTCGTCACCCCCCTTGCTCGGACGGGGGTCGCGGACGGCAATATGCCCTGGACGACCGTACAGACAGGTTCGGTGTTCGTCACCCCCCTTGCTCGGACGGGGGTCGCGGACGGCAGTACGCCCTGGACGACTGTGTAGGCAGGTTCAGTGTTCGTGACTTGTAAGCGGTCGTTGAGTCTTTATCAACCCAGACTATTTTCTGATGAATGACTGGTCTGATAAAGGCACCCCCTGCTCGTCCTTGACGTAACGCTCAACGGTCATATGAAGGTCATACTTCTCCCGGAGTTCGGAGATTGTCTTCATCATCGGGGTAGCATGGTGGGCATCAAGGGCTTCCTGACTGATCCAGTTGTCGATCAGGAGAACGGTCTCAGGATCCGAGGCCGAAAAGAAATATTCATACCGAAGATTACCTTCCTCCTTCCTGATCGCATCAGCCGTGCCGCTGCTTTCCATCTCCTCCACAAACTTCCTCGCGTTGCCGTCTTTGCCGGTGTAGTACAGGTTTACGGTTATGGCACCATCGTGAGAAGTTGCCTCTGATGAATTCCTGTTATTACAAGATGTTAACATTGCTATCGTGAAAACCGGTATTCCCGCAACGTATTTTAATATATTCATACGATGCATCGTCAGAAGAACTTCACGATTTCGTCAAGGGGGCGATGTGTCGGAACCTGGGGATCCTCGGCGCGATAGCCCAATGCGATGACCGCCATGATGGTCTCGGATTCGGGAATATTGAACAGCGAGCGCAAAGCGTCAGAATCCCGCATCCCCATAATTAGCGTGTCGAAGCCCATGGCCCTTGCCTTCAGAACAAAATAGGCGTTGCTGAGTCCGTTGTCATAGGCACCCCAGCCGTCACCAACTTCGTTCGCCGGCTGCCCGCGGAAGAACCCGGACCTGCCCTTCTCAAATGTAGAAACAATAAGAACAGGCGCGTTGGCAACCCTGTCCTTGTTCCAGCCTATCATCTCAAGAACGGCATCGTGCTTTTCCTGGCTGATGGCCACATAGTATTTGCTCGGCTGCATATTCCCCCAGGACGGAGCGTTTTGCGCCGCGGTCAGAAGTTCCCGGACTTCGGCCTCGGAGATAGATCTGCCGGGTTCATATGCCCGCACGCTCCTTCTTGTTGTGAACACATCGTCGAGAGTAGGGGATTGCGGCGTCTTGCCTGAACATCCTGCGAGTGAAAGGAGGATAACAAGGCGGAAAATGTGTGATACTTTCATAACGGTTGATTTTTTGACATTATACTTTTTTTGACAGAATTGTGCAAGTTATTTTAACGGGATTCGGTTATATTTGTAAAAACGAGTATATGAATATGAAAAAAATCCTGATTTCAGCCCTCCTGCTTATGGGGGCTTTGTGCCTGTCGGCACAGACTGTCGCAAACAAACGGATTGATGATGGCGGATCCGGCCCCTTCAAGGCCCTTGCCGTCAGCGATGCCTCTCTTCCCGATTTTACAATCTACCGTCCTGAAAAGTTGCTCGAGAGTGCCGGGACCGACGGGACCCTGCCGATCATCATATTCGGTAACGGTGGTTGCGTCAACACTTCTGTCGGCCACGAGCGTTTCCTCAATGATTTGGCGTCCTACGGTTATGTGGCCGTCGCCATTGGCCCTTTCCAGCCCGGAAGCGATCCTCATCCCATGCCGGCGTCACGGACTTCCACCGAGTCGTATCTGATGTACAAAGGGTTGGATTGGATCTGCAACCAGGCCCGGGATCAGAAGAGCGAATATTACAGTATTGTAAACGTGAATCAAGTCGCAGCCATGGGTATGTCCTGCGGCGGCGCCCAGGCCATGTACTTGTCCAGCGACCCGCGCGTCAAAACCCTTGTCATGCTGAACTCCGGCATGGGCACGATGACTATGGCGAATGCCAGCCGGCTCAATGTCCTGGCCGTCCACTGCCCGACTGTTTACATCATTGGAGGCGAAGAGGATGTCGCTTTCAAGAATGCTGATATTGACTACGAAGCGATCCAAAACGTCCCGATTGCCGAGGTCAACCTTCCTGTCGGTCACGGTGGCACCTATGGTGACCTTTTCGGCGGCGAGTTCTCCCGCATGACCCGTGCCTGGCTCGACTACGTCTTGAAGGGTCGGAACGAAGGCGAACGTCTTTTCAAGAACCATGACCTGACCGGCTTCGACGGCTGGACAATCCGGTCAAAGAATTTCGATTGAGCCTGGACCACGCGTGGTGACTGTGAAGGCCTGTCGGCCTTCTGTCTGGTTTAGGGTCGCGGACGGCAATACGCCCTTGACGACCGTGTAGGCAGGTTCGGTGTTCGTCACCCCCCTTCTACGAACGGGGGTTGCGTACGGCAATATGCCCTGGACGACTGTGCAGGCGGGTTCGATGTTCGTCACCCCCCTTGCACGAACGGGGGTCGCGGACGGCAATATTCCCTGGACGACCGTGTAGACGGGTTCGGTGTTCGTCAATGCGTAAATAGTCAATTAATGGGAGATGTTACTCCCGAAATTTTCTAGAAATATGTCTCGACAGCGAAGGTGAACTGGTCGATGAGGTAAGACAGGAGCACGAGAGCCAGAATAGCCTTCTCGAAGACGTCCTCCTTGACGTTGATGAGCCGGCAGGTGCCTTCAAGGGCTTCACGGATCTGAAATTCGTTGTCCAGAGGACGGTAATTGGTTCTTTACGGCTCAAAGCCAAGAATATTACGGCTATTTCACTAGAAATTTGAGCCGAAAAAGTTAGATTTGCACTTAGATTTGAGCCGTAAGTGAACAGGTACGGCGAGACATTGTTCACTGTTTCCATTCTTCAAAGGAACCACATTGATCATCCGCTCGTCTAGTGAATAGATACGCCATTTATCCTGCCAGAAACTCTTCTTCTTGTGGTGGGTAACTAACTGAAATAAACAATCAAGCGAAAGCAAAATTGTCCCTCTTTATTTATCCTAAAGCTCTAACTTTATTAAGCAATTCTTTCATTCTCGCTATCAACGTTTCAAATGTCATCCTATTTTCTTGATGGTATAAGAATTGGTCGGCCATCGCTTCATAATCTTTTTTCCATTCATCGATTAAATGTGTTGGTGGAATGAAGTTCAATGATGAAGGCGCATGTGAGGAGTAGTCGATGCCTTCAATTTTGTTGAAAATACTCCGATGTTTGACAATTTCCTTATATAGTTCATCACTTGATAAAGCGTCCTTGCCGTACGGAGTATCCATTATCCTTTCAAGGTCATATAGGTGACGTGACATACGTTTGCTTCGAGGTGATTCTTTTTGGAATTCCTCATGCAACAGAAACATTTTTTCCAGGAATGTTCTTGTCGGAATAACTGTTTTGATTTTAACGCAGATATCGTCAGCTTCAGGCCTTACTTCCGAAATGAATGAACGAATATTCTTCTCCTCTACTAGCCCATTCATCGATAAACAGCTAATCTCAATTTTAACCCTTGGAAGTAGATAATCAGAAGCTTCCGGTAAAACTGATTTGTAATACACGAATATAACTGACGGATGAGTGTCTGCACGCAATTCGATTTCCTGATCATCTCTGAATCTGATGGTTTCAGGTTCAACCTTAAAGTCACATATGCCCATTTGGGTCAGATGGGCAGATAATTCATCGGGTAACTCCCTAATGATGTAATGACGGGCTGTTCTCCTTGCTCTGGCTAATTGCGAGTTGGAGGTTCCCTTAATTGCAAAACGGTCCTCTCTTTTGATGGAAATGTCCACATCTTCACTAAAGCGTTCAATAAGTCCCCATCCCTTAGACAAACTTGTTCCACCCTTGAAAGAGTAAAGTCCTGCATATTGAGTCATAGTCATAGCTTTCAAGACCACACTAATCCACCAATCCTTTTCTACGGCTAATCTTGGTAACATTTTCTCAGCACTTGCAATATCAAGCAATTGCATCCTCTCTATGTCGTTATATTGTTGCCAGTGTATCATTTATTTATATTGATATAAGGTTTTATGATTGATTGAATCCATTGCGGGGCCAATAGAATATCCTCGCTCATTACATTTTTGTCCATTGCTTTAGAAATATACGCTTTGACTGCCGACAATTCTTTCTCTCCAATATTTTCTTTCCCAATATCCTTAAAGGCTTGAATAATAAGTGGAATTGTGGAACCTTTGAATGCAAAATTCCTTGGAGCAGCATGCCGAAATTTTATGGTACGGTTTCCTACATTTATTGAGCGGGAAGATCCAGTCGTCAGGAATGATACAACCATAGGAATCTGTGTGGAAAGCCCCAATATGTTGGCGGCTGTACTGCCTGCAGGCATTATTTGTACGCGATCCCTTAAAGCTATCTCTTTTGCAATGGTTTCAAGAGGTATAGGTACAATGCCAAAACGAGAATTCATAGGCTTAACATATATACCATGGGCAATATGTTCTAGCATATTCTGATTTACAGCTTCTTTTAATGCTTTTCTGATGGTTTCCACAGAACCCAGATCAGCAAAGTCGCCTATAAAGAATACGCTGTGATCGGCACTCTCCGATACCTGCTTCAATATCTTCTCTTTTATTCCTAGCTGTTGATTCATAAATACCGATTTATTTAGAATATTTCGGTACAAAGGTATGAATATTATTTTTATTACAGAAATATAACAGAAGAATTATATAATTGATAATTGCATAGTATTATAATACAATGCACTACGTATTAAATTATGTAGATCCAATTATTAATCATAGTCATGTATTTAACTCTGATATTAGTGCTTTTATATTTAAAATACCTATTTATTTGCAATAATTCGGTATTCATTATGGAGCGTATTTTCAAACAGCCCCTTTTCGTGCTGCTGGCCTCAGATGTCAAGCAGGAGTACCGCACAGATTCCGGATACTGGACCTTCTGGATGATTCAGGATGAAAGTGAAGATACCGGAGTATTTCCTTATTTTTCACACTTACGCACGTTCCTGTCGGTCACGACGGAACCTTTTCTGAGAATTTCGGGGGAGAGTTCTCTCGCATGACCCGTACCTGGTTCGACTATGTCCTTAAGGGCAACAGCGAAGTCGAACGTCTTTTCAAGAACCATGACCTGACCGGCTTCGACGGCTGGACGATCCGGTCAAAGAATTTCGATTGAGGCTGGGCGCAACATCATCGTATCTTCATTCGATCTATAGCATTCCGCGAAAGCTCAAAATACTTTCTAGTTGAGCAAAGAGCTGTTCTTGTTGCTGATGGGCTTCCCAACAACTATAAATAGAAAATATTAGAGGTATAATTACATGGATTATGTATGCCCCGAAACAGGAGTCAGGAGAAATCATTTCTAAGACATTTCATACTGTATATTTCGGTTTCATACAAAAAACTAAACAAGTTTGATGGATTGATAAAAAGAAATCATTAAATTTGTAAGTAATATTCCAATGAATCAGGTTGTTGTCATATCAAATGGGACGGAATCGCTCCGGATCCCGGCGGCAAGATTAGAATTTATCTTTGCCAACGGGAATTATTCCAACGGCAGCATCCGTGCGCGTCTCGCGAAGTATTGATTAAACATAAAAATTATTTAGGTGCACTGAAAACTGATGGTAATGACCAACGAAGTTAAGGACATAGGGGATGAAGACTCCCGTTTTGTCGGAAAACCTTCTGCTTCCGTCTTTGGAGATGATCGAGACGTTATTCTTTCTATTTTCATCCCCTGCAATGCGACCCCGGAACTGACTTTGGGTGTCTCGAATCGAAATGACAAGCGAATTATCCTCGCTGCCCACGTGGCTGACATCCGTATGGACAACCGGAATATTCTTTGCGCATTCGTCTTAAAAGGCGGTTACTTCATATGATAATGCTGACGAAAAGATTCTCTATGCATAGAACGTTCATAAAGGAACTTATAAGAATGAGGATTAGTTGATACGGAAGTAATAATAACTGATATCTAATGTTAGAGATTATAACAAATAACCCATTTAGGATTTTAGGAGTTTACAGTAATTGTAAACAAACTGAGATTGTTCGAAATGTTGGAAAAATGAAGGCTTATCTAAATGTGGGACGTTCGGTAGAGTTTCCCACTGATATGCAAGGTCTATTGCCAAATTTAAATCGAACTTTAGAAATAACCCAAGCCGCCCAGGCTGCAATTAATTTACCGAACGATAAAATTCGCTACGCGTTATTCTGGTTCTGCAATGCAGACCCGATTGACGACACGGGCTTGAACAATCTTGCTTCTGGAGATAGTGATAAAGCGATGTCTATTTTTTCTAGAAGGCAAAGTTTCTCATCATTGATTAACCGTGCAGTTTTATCATTGCTCAAAGCCGATTATGCCTCCGCGTATGTTGCGTATTCTTCCTTAGTTCATGATTATACATACCGAGGACAATTCTGTACAGCCATTTGCGGCGACACTTTTCAGATTTCAGAGGATGATCTTGCACATCTCTTCATCGATGAACTCTTGAAAAAAGTAAAAGCCGAGACATTCTTACAGTTTGTCAGTAACCATGATGACAAATCATATGTCAGCCAAAAGGCAGCAGATGAACTGCTATCTTTGATTAATCACGAAATTGCCAAGGCAAAAAGTGTATCTGTCACAGATGCCCCCGCATCTTTAAGTGCGGGAAGGGTCCTAATTCGTAATACTCGTTCTCCTCTTGCCTCACTGCGGATCATCGTTGGTACCGATGATATTCAATACCAGTCTGTTGCTGATAATCTTGCAAAACAGATTCTCCAATGCGGCATCAATTACTTCAACAATTCGGATGACGATAACGATATTGACAATGGTCTCGAACTTCAAGAATATGCGCTCTCTATTGCTGTTGGAAGAATAGTAAGGGGCCGTTGTCAAGAGAATGTAGACATATTAAGATTGAAGAAAGAGCGAAGTGCTTATGAGAAGGATTTAGCCAAAATAGCTTTAGAACTGAAATCTTTCCAGGCTGCAACTCCTTCTATTGCAAGAGCACGCGCGCTTGTTAATAATTGCGTACCTCATTTGACCGTTATTAAGCGAAATCTTGGCTCTCAAGATGATTTTTATCTCAAAATCTCGAGCGCTGTGGCAAACAATGCTCTTGGGATGCTCGTAGAAGTCGTAAACCGTGCGCAGAGCAGTGCCGTAATAGGGATGAATATCGCCGATGGTACATTAGCGACAACCTTGGATTCCGCTGTCAATGCAATGGCGATAATTGGACGGTTAGATATGACTGCTCAAGAACGTCAACGTTTCGATGTCAATAATCGCACGTTGAATAGTCTTAAGTCTCAATTGGATTCGGCCATGAGGAGAACTTCCTCTTCCAGTGGTTGTTATATTGCCACAATGGTATATGGTGATTATGATGAACCTCAGGTAATGGTTCTTCGTGATTTCCGTGATAAGGTACTTCGTTATTATGTGTTTGGTCGCCTATTAATCAGGTTCTACTACAGATATTCCCCGACATGGGTAGAACATCTTAAGGATAAAAAACGGATAAATGCGTTTATCCGAACAATACTTGACAAGTTTATTAGCATTTACAGCCATGAATAGAATTAGTATTATCGTGCTTGCGATACTGATTGCCATACCTGTTCATTCGCAGGAAGTGGCCATGTCTACGACTGCTTCTGATTCCCTTAGCAAAGAGGTATCAATTCTCAAGCAGGCAAATTCCGACCTATCTGCGGCAAATGATGCCCTGAAAAAAAGAGTTGCCACTCTAGAGAACATGATGAGGAGCTTACATGGAGAATCTGAAGTTATCGCTAGACGAGTCTCTGCTGCAGAGGCCAGTTTGGTAAATACAGGGGACGCCCTTAGGGATGCAAAGAGTGGGTTCGAGAGACAAATACTGCAAATCAACGCCATCGTCTCTGACCAGAAGGAAAATATTGAAGAGAAAACGATTTGGGGTATTATCATTGCTTTGGTTGTTTTGACCCTGTCAGCACTTCTCACGTTCCTTCTGAACCGAAAGGATAATGCTAAGATAGATGCATTGCGAAGAAAGACAGAAAAACTCAATGAAGAGATTGTGAGTCGGTTATCTTCAGAGATTATCGAAATTCAAAATATATCTTCTTCTATTGGGGCTCTTTCTGCGGCCGGGGCATCCTCTCAAAATGAACAGAATCTTATCATTGCTCTTGCTGACAGAATTACTTTTATGGAGATGACGCTGTATAGAATGAATCCTTCCGTCCGTGGATATAGGCAACTCACCAATTCAATTAGCCAGATGAAGAATAATCTCCTTGCCAACAGTTACGAGCTTGTCGACATGTTAGGGAAACCTTATCATGAGGGCATGAAAGTCATTGCCAATTTTGTTGAGGACGAGAACATCGAACAGGGTAAGCAGATCATTACTGGTATTATCAAGCCACAGATCAATTATCATGGGCAAATGATTCAAGCAGCGCAAATTACAGTTAGTCAAAATATATAAATAACGATATGATACAGGTCAAGATGAAGTACGGAATCGATCTAGGAACGACGAATTCCGCAATTTGCAAAATGGAGAACGGGGAGCCTATAATCAAAAAAACAGACACCTTAAAAGATACCCTTCCTTCATGCATTTCTTTTACCCGAAGACAGGTGACAAAAGTGGGTGACAGCGCCTATAATGATTTGCGCCAAGACAAAGCACGTGCCACTAAGAATTGGTCCAATGATCAGAGAAATGTATTCTTAGAATTCAAACGCACAATGGGCTTGGATATCAAGTATGACAGCTCCAATATGGGGCGTTCTTTCTTATCGGAAGATTTGTCTTCCGAGATATTGAAGACCTTGAAATCTTTCGTTTCTGACGATAATATTTCTTCTTGTGTTATTACTATTCCAGCCAAATTTACACCCGACCAAATTGCGGCGACAAAACGTGCTGCGACCTTGGCCGGAATTGAACACTGCGAATTGCTTCAAGAACCTATTACAGCATCAATGGCATACGGACTTAGCACGGATAGGAAGAACGGCCATTGGGTTGTGTTTGACTTTGGTGGTGGCACTTTCGACGCTGCTGTCCTCAAAGTGGAAGACGGTATAATGCAGGTTACTGATACGGAAGGAGATAATTACCTTGGCGGTAAGAACCTCGACTATGCAATTGTTGACGAAATCATCATTCCGTACATCCAGAATAATTACATTATTGATGAAATACTTGAAGATGACGCTAAAAAGCAGATTCTTCGCGATGCCATGAAGTTTTATGCGGAGCAGGCGAAGAACCAACTCTCATTCAAGGACAGGTGCGATATCATGTCCCAGTTAGATGAATTTGGCGACGATGACGAAGGAAACCCTATCGAACTGGATATGGTGATTACCCGTGCGCAACTTGAAAAGGTCGTAACACCGATATTCCAGAAGGCTGTAGATATCACTAAGAAACTGATTGATCGTAACAACCTTACCAATAAACTTGACACGCTGATTCTCGTTGGGGGTCCTACATATTCCCCTATTCTGCGCCAGTTACTCAGGGATCAGGTAACGCCGAATGTTGATACCAGCATCGACCCAATGACTGCAGTTGCCAGGGGCGCTGCGCTTTATGCATCCGGTATCGAATGCGCAGTTACTGAAGAAATAAAAGCAGGGACGATTGCCCTGGATGTTCAGTATAGTACCAGTTCAGTTGAAACACTGGAGTATGTTTCCGTGAAACTCCTTCCCGAAAGCACAGGTGCTTTGCCTGAGAAAGTTTATGTGGAGTTTGTGCGCGGTGATAAGGCATGGTCAAGCGGAAGAGTCGAAATTAATGAGATTGGCGACGTTGTCGAGTGCCAGTTAAATGAGGGCAAAGCGAATTCATTCAGTATCTTTACATATGATAGAACAGGAACCAATATACCTTGTATGCCGAATGAAATCAACATTATACAAGGTACGGTAGTAGGCAGCGCCATATTGCCTCGAAATATCGGCATCGAGGTCCATGATGAACAAAAGAGCAAAGACGTATTCGTCCCTCTCAAGGGCCTGGAAAAAAATAAGCAATTGCCCGCTGTCGGTGTCCGGAATGGTTTGAAAACGCCAAAGAAGCTGCGTCCGGGCATGACTGATGACCGTTTGGTCATTCCCATCTACATCGGTGAGAGTGAGGCCGAGGGCACCAGCGCCATTTACAACGACCATGTTTTCGATGTTATCGTCACCGGAGATGACGTGCCAGCCCTTGTGCCTGAGAACAGCGACGTTGATATTACCATCAAGGTAGACCGTTCTCAGCTTATGAAACTTGAAGTCAATTTCCCGTTTATTGCTGAATCAATCGAGCGCGACATTGATGTCAAAGCCCGTTCAGTCGAAGATAACGAGAAAGAAGTTCGTGAACGCTTCGACGAGGCCAAGAGGTGGCATGCAACCCTCCAGAATACCAAAGCGATTACAGACGTGGAACTGGAGGAGTCAACCAAGCAACTCCGAGACATTGAACAACGCTTTGATGGAGAGATCAGTACTGCAGACGGTACAATGCATCTCCTAGCCTCCCTGCGGGAAGTATTTCGCTCAATGGAAACTGTGGAGAAGAACCATGAGTGGGATTCCTTGGAAGCAGAACTTAGGACCGAATTCTCACTCCTTGAGAAGGCAAACAATGAACTAGGCAACAAGTATGACAGTGAGGTAGTTGATCTTCGAGAACGTACCGACCGCGCAATTTCCAGCAAGAATCTGCAAGTAGCACGCAAAACACTGGATAACATCCGCGAAGTGTTTGTTGCATGTACGTATGTTTATCAACTCATGGGATTCATTCAGTACTATTCTGATAACTTTAGTTCTAATAGATGGAGGAGTGTATCAGAAGCACGTCGACAACTCAATCGGGGAATCCAGATGATTGGTTCTGGTAATCCGGATGTTGAAGATCTTAGAGAGGTTTGCTTAACGGTGTATGATTTACTAGATATGCCCGAGAACCAAAAGATCAAGTTTTAACATCATCGCACTCTAGCGCCATGTTTCGTAATTTGTTTAACATGGCTTCTTGATGTTTGGACAGATGCTTGCTTTGAAGTATTTATTCAGTTATCTTGTAATGCCATCCAGGTCAAATCGCATATTTACGGATCGAGTAAAATACGGATTCTATAATTATTTATAGCAGTTTATATTTTTAATATCTTTATATTGGGAGTAATATTCGGACTTGTGAGTCTGATTTTTTGATAAAGCCTTTTTTGTTTATGCTACCAAAAGGATTAGTTATCGATTCTTATACCATTTCTTTTCCCATAAAGGAAGGACATTATGCTGAGACCTATCGTGTAAAGGACGATAGTAATATGAATTTTTTTTTAAAACTTATCGACTGTACAAAACTGCACAAGTCTCAATATCATAATGGTAATATCCTTGAGATAGAGATTTCTAAACACTTATCGCATCCAAATATCACGACATATCACGATTCTGGTGAAATAGTTATTAGTGGACAACATAAAGCTTTTCTTGTCTATGAGTTTATAAGTGGGGAAACGCTAGCCCAGAAAATAACCAGAGTACAACGTTGCAGCGCATACGAGGCCAAACAGATTGCTAGTGGTGTACTGAATGGATTAAAGTTCTTACATAACTTACCTTCGCCCGTCATCCATAATGAGCTAACCATACAAAATGTAATGCTCGATATGACTAAGAGCTGTGTACATCCAAAGATTATAGATTTTGAATATGCAAGATTTCTAAATCAAGGAAGGCGATCATTCCATAAAACAGGACTAAACCCATTTTATTTAGCCCCAGAGGCATTCAACGGTGTGTTCTCATCGCAGACAGATCTATACTCTGTAGGGGCAATGCTCTACCATCTTTTGTTTGGATTGCCCCCTTTCTTTTTTGATCTTTCAAAGTATAAAGATGATGCCGATGCTGCCGAGGAAGCAATCATCGCAGAAAAAAATCGTGCATTACGAATTCCTAATTCTGGGAAGAAAGAGAGTTTTTCTAACCTTATACCGATTATTCTCAAGGCGCTCGCGCCTAATGCGGAAGATAGATTTCAGAGTGTAGAGGAATTTATCAAAACGCTGAATGGCGAAATCAAATTGCAAGTTTCTTCGATGAGTTTTGGTACTGGTAAATTGTCCACAAAATGGCAGACAAAAAAGATGGGTAATGGTTTTGCAGATGTGGCAGGAATGCATTCGTTGAAAGATCAGCTTCAGAATGATGTCATCAATTTGCTAAAGAATCCAGAAAAAGCTGAATCTTTAGGATTACATGTTCCGAACGGGCTTCTTTTCTATGGCCCCCCGGGATGTGGGAAGACATTTTTTGCTGAAAAATTTGCTGAAGAACTCGGCTGCTACTATCAGTATGTCAAGTGCTCCGACGTGGCTTCTCCTTATATTCATGGAGGACAAGAGAAGATTGCCTCCATCTTTAATGAGGCGAGGAAAAATGCCCCGGCAGTACTTTTTTTTGATGAGATTGAAGCTATGATTAAGGACCGAAGTAAGCACACAAACGTAAGTGAAGCTGGCGAGGTAAATGAATTCCTTGCTCAGTTGAATAATTGTGGCCAGGATGGTGTAATTGTTATCGGAGCCACAAACAAGTTGACAGAAATAGATGAGGCGGCGCTGAGAGCTGGCAGATTGGAGTATAAGTATTATATTCCACAACCAGACTTTGAAACAAGGACTGAGTTGCTCAGAATTAATCTTATGAATAGAAAAACTGATTTCGGTATAGACTATGATAAGTTGGCACATATGACCGAGAATTATGTTTCCGCCGATATTCGTCTCATTGTCGATACTGCGGCAAGGTTTGTTTTCCGGAGGCATCTCGATTGTATTACAATGGATATTCTTGAAGAAGCTATTAATAAAACAAAGCCAAGTGTTACAATGGAGATTATCAAGAAGCATGAGGCAATAAGGGATGAGTTTGAAGGGGTGAAACCGGTAAAACCCGAAAGGAGAAAGATTGGATTTTAATATATAAAGATATGGAAACGAATGAATTATATTTAAAAACCGCCTTCTGTTGTATGGCTTGCGACGGCAAGATTGCAGATGAAGAAATTGCTCTTCTGAAAAGCACTGTTGCCAATGAGAACATTTTTGCTGGTTTAGACATCCAGAGAAAACTCGAAGAATATGTAGTTGCAATTAACGACCAAGGAAGTCAATTCCTTAATAATCTCATTGATGAGGTTAAAAAGGCAGAACTGCAAGACGAAGCTGCCTTACTATTAATCAAGATAGCCATCGATACCATAGAGGCCGACGAACATATTGAGTATTCGGAAATTAGTTTCTTCAAGAAAGTCCGTAAAAACCTCTCAATTAGTGATGAGAAGATTCTAGAAGCTATGCCAGACAAAGAAGATTATCTGCTTCCCGATGTTGAAGAAGATTTTGATTTCAACTCGAATGTTACATTTGATGAAATACAAATGAGGATAATTTCACAATAGAGTGCTTGAGCCGGTTGGACCCGCTGCAGGTTGTTTGTTTTCTTTTATAATGATATTAAAATTTCGCAAGTGATTTAGCCGACGATCTGCATCTGGTCGAAGCCACGTTTCACTGCAATGATTTCACGATTTTGATTGATAATGCCTCGGAGCAACTCCACGGGGTCCGTAGAGAGGATCTCCGAGATTGTATTGACGACAGACATGATGATCTCCCATATCCTTTCGGTAACGGTCAGTTGGATAGACTGCTTGGATACCTCTCGGAAGAGCCCGCCGATGGTCTCATATGCCTCGAACCGCTTGACGTAACTGAGGATGTTGTACTGCATCATGCACAGAGAGATGCTGGCGATCTGTGAGGCGAAGTCCCGGCATTGGCACTTGCCGAGATTGAGCAGTCCTGTAATAAGCAATAGTATCTTGGAC
>LSQX01101570.1_pt1 | contig 60793 bp, 44 predicted proteins | sample 654561 | NCBI WGS metagenome assembly LSQX01 (sample SAMN04489861, study PRJNA283612) | anaerobic digester metagenome | isolation source: 4 biogas reactors fed with cattle manure at either 37C or 55C with and... | place: Denmark: Kongens Lyngby | collected 2014
ATAAGAAAAAATTTTAAAAAATTATTAATTAATTTTTTAAAATTAAGAAGGATTTTCTATTTTTTTATAGAATATGTAGTTGCTACTGTAACAGTTTTGTAATATAATTGTAATAACCTAGTCCTGCCAAGGGGGGAGGTGAATTTTTTGAAAAGAATACTGGCTGTTCTTCTGCTTGGCATTATTTCCCTGACCTGTCTGACGGGCTTCGCTCGAGCGGAACAAAAAAGCAATATGTTTACCTACAAAGCCTCGGCATCAGTTTTTACCATGCTGATCAACGGTCAGGAAGTGGGCACGGTAAAATCAGCCGCCAAAGGTTTGGCTGTATACGACAGGGTAGTGGAGAAACTGCTCAACAGTTATTCCAATGAAGTATTCATTGACTGCGATGTGGTCTTTAGGGAATTAAAGTTCTATACCGGGCTGGTAAGCTCTGAAAGCGAGCTGGAACAGGCCATAGAGCAGGCGATAGTAGTAAAAACCAACGCTTATGCGCTGCTGGTCAACGGTGAAAAGATATGCTATGTTAAGGATACCGAAACGGTGCAGGAGGTATTGGATGAACTAAAGAGCTTACAGGCTGAAAAAATACAGCAGAAGGAAAACAGCGAGTTTCAGGAAGCACGTATAAAGGAAGATATAAGCTTTGAGCCTGAAGCCGTAGCAGTGAGCCTTATTGTTGATAAGGAAAAGCTAATGATGATATTAACGCAAGGTACCGAAGAGGTGCAGGAGTATATAGCAAAAGAAGGGGATACCCTGTGGTCAATTGCCAAGGCTCATAAAATACCGTTTTCGGAGTTGAAAGAGGCAAATGCTGATGACGAGGACTTGGACATGATACGTCCGGGCGATGTAATAAAGTTGACAGTTGAGAAACAGCTGGTTACGGTTGTAGCAAGGGAAAAGCAAAAGGAGACAGAGGAGATTCCCTTCGAGACGGAGGTACGTCAGGATAATACCCTTGAAAGGGGAAGGACGAAGGTATTAAATGAAGGGAAGAAGGGTAAGAAGGAAATAACGTATATAGTGACGACAGAAAATGGGAAAGAAATAGCCCGTGAGAAGCTGGAAGAAAAAGTGATTGAAGAACCGGTGAAGCGGATAGAGGTAAAGGGCACCAAGGTTCCTCCCCCACCGCCGTCAAGATCGAAGTCAAAATCGACATCGCAGCCGAAACAGTCGACGGAAGTGGTATCTGGTTCGGGGAAGGGGAGCGATGTAGTGGCTTATGCGATGAAGTTTTTGGGAGTACGTTATGTATATGGTGCTAATGGGCCAAATGCCTTTGATTGTTCGGGATTTACCTGCTATGTATACCGGCATTTTGGTATCAATCTTCCCAGAACTTCATATCAGCAGCGTTCTGTGGGAGTGGCTGTGTCAAGAAGCAATCTGGCTCCCGGGGACCTGGTGTTGTTCCCTGGCCATGTAGGGATATATATAGGGAACAATAAATTTATACACGCTTCGTCAGGCTCCAGAAAGGTTATTATAACAAGCCTAGATTCCAGCTACTATAGAAAGAGATTCATAGGTGGACGCAGGGTGCTGAGATAATGCCTTGCACAAGTAAAAAAACGGCCATTATGGCCGTTTTTTTATATATAGTGTTCTGTAATGCACATTATTGAAAAAAGCATATCACCATTTTATAAGATTGAAATAAATGTCTGATGCGGGACTGAAAACTGTTTAAGAATGAGATTGAGTATTTTTTTTGAGGATGATAAAATAGGCTTTGTAAAAATAGGAGTAAGATGATTCGGGCTCGTTCATTATATAAAAATCCAGGAGGATATTATGATATTATGATTGCCATAATAGACTACCAAATGGGAAATCTTAGGAGCGTTCAAAAGGCATTTGAATATATCGGTTATGATGCAATAGTCAGCCGGGAACCTCACAGGATTTTGGATGCCAGCCATGTGGTACTTCCTGGGGTGGGTGCCTTTGGGGATGCCGTTTTAAATCTTGAAAGAGCAGGATTGATCGAGGCAATTTATAAATCGGTTAAAGCCGGGAAGCCCTTTCTGGGTATCTGCCTGGGTTTGCAATTGCTATTTGAGAAAAGCCATGAGGGGGGGCTTTTTGCCGGTCTTTCCCTTTTGCCTGGGGAGGTTAAAAGGCTTCCGGAACATCTCAATATCAAGGTTCCTCATATGGGCTGGAATGAGCTTCAATACAGGCCCAATCCCATATTTAAATATCTAGAACAGTCCTGTTTTGTCTATTTTGTTCATTCTTACTATGTTGAACCTGCTAATTCAGGGGATATTATAGCTACTGCTTTTTACGGTGTAAACATTCCGGTGGCGGTTAACAGGGAAAACATATACGGAGTTCAGTTTCATCCCGAAAAAAGTGGACGGGAAGGTTTAAAGATACTTAATAATTTTGCACGTCTTTGATTTATCAGAAATATGCATGACTGTATGCCGGAGTTTTGCATGTTATTGTTTGCAAAGCTCCGGCTTTTTATTTTTTGAGTTTACCCATCTATAAGCAAAGCTTATCTTTTGTATCACAATTGATAATTTTACTGATGTGCCGTTTTCCACTTATAATATTGAGAAAAGAGATGAGTTATACCTGTCTGTGTGAAAACAATTATCAATGAAATTTTAGATATTGGATTATGCATCTGGAGCGGATTTGGCCGGGGATTTATCCGCAGCCTGGATGGATGGCTGAATACAGGGTATTACATGGAAGGTCAGTGGAGGCAAGCAATGGACAGGAAAGGTTTTTTGGTACTGGAAGACGGAACGGTTTTTGAAGGGACCTATTTTGGTGCTCAGGATAGGGTAATGGGTGAAGTGGTATTCAATACGGGTATGACGGGTTATCAGGAGGTTTTGACCGATCCGTCATACTATGGGCAAATAGTTGTTATGACTTTTCCCCTGGTGGGGAATTACGGCATCAACGAAATTGATATTGAGTCCGAAATTCCGAGGGTAAGAGGCTTCGTCGTTAAGGAAGCATGCAAGAGACCAAATAACTGGAAAGCTACACAAACCCTTGGGGAATATTTGTGCAAAAACGCTATTGTAGCCATTGAGGGAATCGATACAAGGGCTCTGACAAGGAAAATAAGAACAAAGGGCACGATGAAGGGGCTTATAACCCCTGACATTCCGACGGAGGAGAATATTGTCCGGCTTAATGAATACAGGCTGGATAAGCCGGTGGAGCATGTAACGGTTAAAAATGTATACACCATCCCGGGGGAAGGCATTCATGTAGCGGTAATTGATTTTGGTGTCAAAAGAAATATCATTGAATCCCTGAAAGCCAGGAACTGTCGTATAACGGTGTTTCCGGCCGGTACTCAGGCAGAGCAGATTCTCAATGTTGATCCTGATGCCGTATTGCTGACCAATGGACCAGGGGATCCCAAGGATAATATACAGGCTGTAGAGACAATAAAAGTTCTGGTAGAATGTAAACCGGTTCTTGGCATATGCCTGGGCCATCAGTTATTGGCTCTGGCAGCAGGAGCTGATACCGAAAAGCTGAAATTCGGCCACAGAGGGAGTAATCATCCCGTTGTGGATTTAACCAGAGGACGTACTTATATTACCTCCCAAAACCACGGATATACAGTCAAGGACGAAACTATAGATTCAAAGAGAATTGAAATTACCCATAGAAACCTTAATGATGGAACGATTGAAGGTTTAAGATACAAAGATCGTTCTGTATTTGGGGTACAGTTTCATCCGGAAGCCTGCCCGGGTCCCGGTGATACCGGTTTCCTTTTCGATCGTTTTTTAGATCTTGCAGGGAACTGAGCAATCGACTGGAAGGAAGATTTGAATGCCTAGGAAAAGGGATATTAATTCAGTGCTGGTCATAGGATCGGGGCCGGTAATCATCGGGCAGGCGGCGGAATTTGATTACGCTGGGACCCAAGCCTGCCGGGCTTTAAAAGAGGAAGGCGTGCGCGTCATACTGGTAAACAGCAACCCGGCCACCATAATGACCGATAAGAATATGGCTGACAGGGTGTATATTGAACCACTTACGGTTGAAGTTATAGAGGATGTAATAGAAAAGGAGGGGCCGGACAGCATTCTTCCCACCCTTGGAGGGCAAACCGGATTAAATCTGGCAATGAGCCTGGCGGAGTACGGGCTCCTCGATAAATATGGTATAAAACTGCTTGGAACTTCTGTGGATTCAATAAAAAAAGCCGAGGATCGAGAGCTGTTCAAGCGGACCATGGAGGATATAGGGCAGCCCGTAATAGAAAGTACGGTGGTCTGCAGCGTTGAAGAAGCTCTGGGCTTCGCAAAGCGAGTTGGATATCCGCTGGTGATGCGGCCGGCATACACGCTGGGAGGAACCGGCGGAGGCATTGCAAGAAATGAGGATGAGCTGTTAAGGATAGCTGCTGACGGGATCAGGCTGAGCCGGGTAAATCAGGTTTTAATTGAAAAGTCGGTTGAGGGTTGGAAGGAAATTGAATATGAGGTTATCCGGGACGGTAAAGGCAACTGTATAACCGTTTGCAATATGGAAAACATGGATCCTATGGGTGTACACACAGGCGACAGCATAGTGGTGGCCCCTTCCTTAACCCTCAGGGACAAGGAATACCAGATGCTGAGGACGGCTTCCTTAGATATCATCAGTGCACTGGGGATTGAAGGCGGGTGTAACATACAATTTGCCTTGGCTCCAGACAGCATGAAATACTACGTTATTGAAGTGAACCCTAGGGTCAGCCGCTCGAGCGCATTGGCTTCCAAAGCTACCGGCTATCCCATTGCAAAGGTATCCACAAAAATTGCTCTGGGCTACGGTTTGGATGAAATCCGAAACAGCGTAACCGGTAAGACATATGCCTGCTTTGAACCGGCCCTGGATTATGTAGTTGTAAAGATACCAAGGTGGCCCTTCGATAAGTTTGTAAAGGCCGATGTTACCCTTGGGACCAGGATGAAGGCCACGGGAGAAGTGATGGCCATAGGTTCATCCTTTGAGATAGCTCTTATGAAAGCTGTTTATTCACTGGAATTGGGTTTTGATTCCCTGGAAATGTCTTGCCTGTCGGATATGAGCGATCGGGAAATAGCCATGCTGTTGAAACAAAAAAACCATGAGCGCCTGTTTGTAGTTGCGGAAGCATTGCGCAGGGGGATTTCGGTGAAGGAAATCAACCGGAAAACCGGCATTGATGCATTTTTTCTCCATAAGCTGATAAACATAGTGGAACAGGAAGAAAGACTGAAGAAGATGTCGGTCCGGCAGCTGGATAAACCGACGCTTGAGCGATGTAAAGGTATGGGCTTATCGGATCAAGCCATAGCAAGATTTGTCAAAGCAGATATAAAGGATATACGGAGAAAGAGAGAGGAATATGGGATATTGCCAGTTTATAAAGTTGTGGATACATGTGCTGCCGAGTTTGAAGCCTTCAGCCCTTATTATTACTCTTCCTATGGGTGCGAGAATGAAGTCAATCCGGGGCCTGAGGGTAAAGTGGTGATAATAGGTTCGGGGCCTATTCGGATTGGCCAGGGCATTGAATTTGATTATTGTTCGGTACACTGCATATGGGCGCTGAAAAAGCTGGGATATCAGGCTGTTATAATAAACAACAACCCGGAGACGGTAAGCACCGATTTTGATATATCGGACCGCTTATATTTTGAACCTCTGACACCGGAATATGTGCTCAATGTGCTTGATAAGGAAAAGCCTGATGGTGTGATGGTCCAGTTCGGAGGGCAGAGTGCCATTAAGCTGGTAAAGGCGATCCATGAGGCTGGCTACAGGGTTCTGGGTACCCCGCCTGAGTATATTCATAAAGCCGAGGACAGGAAGGAGTTTGATGCTCTGCTTGGCCTGCTGGGAATACCGCGCCCTGAAGGAGGTACGGCATTTAGCGTTGATGAAGCGGCTGACGTGGCTGAAAGGCTGGGATATCCGGTGCTTGTGCGTCCTTCTTATGTGCTGGGCGGGCAGGGCATGGAGATTGCCTACACCAACAGTGACGTGGTTGAATTTATGAGCATCATAAATCGGAGCAGACAGGAGCATCCGGTGCTCATTGATAAGTATATAACAGGCAGAGAAATTGAGGTGGATGCGGTATGCGACGGGCAGGATATTCTGATCCCCGGGATAATGGAGCACATTGAAAGGGCAGGGATACACTCGGGAGACAGTATATCGGTGTATCCTCCCGTGAATGTGTCCAGCCATATTGTGAAGAAAATTGTAGATTATACCGTTGAACTTGCGCTTGCGCTGAGGATAAAGGGACTAATAAACATACAATTCTTAGAGTATAAGGAAAAACTCTATGTTATAGAGGTCAATCCACGCTCCAGCCGTACGGTGCCTTTCATCAGCAAGGTGACTGGAATACCGTTGATAGAATTGGCTGTCAGAGCAATAATGGGGCAAAAGATAAGGGATATGGGATACGGTACAGGCTTGATATCTCCCGGAAAAATTGTTGCCGCAAAAGTGCCGGTATTCTCCTTTGACAAACTTCCAATGCTCGAAGTCGCATTGGGACCTGAAATGAAATCCACCGGCGAGGTGCTGGGGATGGCTTACAATCTATCCGAAGCGTTGTACAAAGGGTTTACGGCTGCAGGACATAAAATTACCGGCGGTAAGGGAACGGTTTTAATTTCAGTGGCGGATATATATAAGGATGAAGCCGTTGCTCTTGCCGGAGAGTTTAAGAAGCTGGGCTTTAATTTACTTGCAACCGAAGGCACAGCCAGAGTTTTGATCATGAAGGGTATAGAGGCTCAAACTGTCAATAAATTGAGCCGATCAGGCTGTGATATATGTAATATGATAAAAAACCGGAGCCTTGATCTAGTTATCAATATCCCGACACACGGAAGGATTCCCGAGAGGGATGGCTTCAAAATAAGAAGAATGGCGGTGGAGAATTCCATTCCCTGTATAACATCGCTGGATACGGCGTGGGCTTTTCTGGATGCCATTAAAATGAGTGTAGGAGAGAAAAAACCGGTAGTGGTTTGCTTAAATGATATTTAATTTGTAATTGGAGGGTAGGAATATGTATGGAGAGTTATCGCAAAAGCTTGTGGAATGGATACAGGTTAAGGTGATGGATGCCGGTGCCAGGGGTTGCGTGCTGGGCATAAGCGGAGGAGTGGATTCCGCGGTGGTAGCTTTCCTGTGTAACAGGGCTCTTCACGGTAATGTTCTGGGGCTCCATATGCCTTGCTACAGTTCTCCACAGGATACTGCTGATGCAAGGCTTATTGCCGAAAAGCTAGACATCAATTACGCAGAGATTAACCTGGAAAAGGCATATGATTGTATCATGGAAACTTTTATGGATTTGAGAAAAAGCCAGGGGATGCATGAATTTGAGGCAAATTATCCAATCGCCAGGGATGTTGAGAAGCTGGCGGCTAACAACATAAAGCCCAGGCTGAGGATGATCACGTTATATTACTATGCCAGGCTATATAACTATATCGTGGTAGGAACGGGCAACAGAAGCGAGCTGGAAGTGGGCTATTTCACAAAGTACGGGGATGGAGGAGCCGACATATTGCCGCTGGGAGGTCTTGTCAAAACCCAGGTTTGGCAACTGGCAAAGTTTCTTGGTGTACCCAATGAGATAATCAATAAACCGCCCAGTGCCGGTCTATGGGCAGGGCAGACCGATGAAGGGGAATTGGGTATCACATATAAACAGCTTGACAGGATAATTTTAACTGGGTGCGGAGATCCAAAGGTAATTGAAGGGGTGAACAGATTAAGGGTTGTCAACTCCCATAAGATGAGAATGCCCGCCATACCGGACATCAGCTTCAATCATCTAAACGGTGAGTTATAATGATAGCCTTTGCAAGTTCGCGCAATGATGTACCGGTGTTCATGCTTTGCTTTTGCAGCATCCGATAGGCTTCCTTTTCGCTTATGCCGTATTTATCCATAACAATGCCCTTGGCTTTTTCGATGAGCTTTCGATCTTCCAATTGTTCCTTAAGTCTCCTTATCTCATCTTTAAGGCTTCTTTGCCTGCGGTAATTCATTATGGATAATTGGATGGTCTGCAGAAGGCCGGCTTTGGTGATGGGTCGTTGAAGAAATGTCACCTTCTGGGGTTGACGGGGATCCATCCACAGACCTTCTTTATTTGAGTTGGTTATTACAATTACTGGGGCAATGTCATCTTCGTCCATAATTTCAGCAAGTTTGATTCCGTTTATACCCGGCAGCTCGGCATCTGCGATGACCAAATCGGGGTGCAGGATGTTTATGCTTCTTAGAGCTGCCGAACCGTCGGTTAACTCATCCACCACCGAAAAGCCCTGGTGGGTCAGAAACAGTTTGATCTTTTTCATCTCTTCAAGTTGATTGAGTGCAAGACATACTCTAATTCCTGTCACGCTAATCTTCACCTCATATTGCCGATTCCTTTGATATTATACAGCAGCGATATAGATTATGCAATATGGGGATTGGGTTGTTGCAAAACAAAATTTATATTATTCATAATGGAGGATAATTTTTCGTTATAATAGCATTAATTCTGAATTATATTTAAACTGCCAATGACAAAAATGCAACATTTGTAAAAAATCTTGCATAATATATAAAAATGTATGACATTGTGCTGTTTCCGTCAACCGGGTAAGGAGGGGATTTATGCTGAGATTTACTAAAATGCACGGTTTGGGCAACGATTACGTGTATATAAGCTGCATGGATCAGGGCGTGGATGAGCTGATGCTAGATCCATCAGAAATAGCTCAGCTTATAAGCGATCGGCATTACGGGATTGGTTCAGATGGTCTTGTGTTAATATTGCCTTCGGAAGTTGCTGATTTTAGGATGCGGATGTTCAACAGTGACGGCTCTGAAGCCGAGATGTGCGGGAATGCCATCCGATGCGTCGGGAAGTACGTATATGATAACGGGCTTACAGAAAGGACGTCTGTAAGCATAGAAACACTGGCTGGCATTAAAAAACTTGATTTGATGGTGCGAAACAGAAAGGTGGAGTTGGTAAAGGTTGACATGGGTCAGCCCATTCTTTCTCCGGCAGATATCCCCGTGATAAGCGATAAAACCGTTTTTATATCACAGCCGGTGGAAATTGACGGCGATGTTTACAGGGTGACCTGCGTATCAATGGGGAACCCCCATGCAGTGATCTACGTTGATGAGGTGGATAGTTTTCCTTTGGAAAGGATAGGACCAAAAATGGAAAACCATTATCTGTTTCCCCGAAAGATAAATGCCGAGTTTGCACAGGTTATCGATGCGAATGTTATTAAAATGAGGGTATGGGAAAGGGGAACCGGTGAGACCATGGCCTGCGGGACGGGTGCCTGTGCCGTACTGGTGGCTTCGGTGTTGAACGGAATGTGCCGGAGAAAAGCCATCATCAAGCTGTTAGGCGGCGATTTAATTGTAGAGTGGAATGAAGCTGAAAACCATGTGTATATGATAGGACCTGCTGTAAAGGTATTTGATGGAGAAATTGATATAAAGTTTCTGAGCCGTACCGATCCCTCTTATTATAAACGGTATACCGATGTTAGTCCATTTTCGGATATTGCAAAGTTTTAAAGGCAGAAGTAAATTATTATGCATTAATGTTGATAGCTGGTGTCAATAATGCTCGTAATTAAGAAAGGAGATAAAACATATGGTTACAATAAACGAAAACTATCTTAAACTGTCGGGAGGTTACCTTTTTTCCGAGATTGGGCGCAGGGTGACAAGGTTTAAAGCTGAAAATCCTCAAGTGCATATAATAAATCTGGGAATCGGGGATGTCGCCGGACCACTTCCCCAGGCTGTTATAGAAAGTATGCATCAGGCCGTGGATGAAATGGCCTGGCCCGAGACCTTCAGAGGTTACGGCCCCGAGCAGGGATATGATTTTTTGATAAACAGCATTATCGAGCATGATTACAGAAGCCGGGGGATAGAACTGGATGCGGATGAAATCTTTATAAGCGATGGTTCGAAATGCGATACCGGCAATATCCAGGAGATATTCGGCATTGAAAATGTGGTGGCCATTACTGATCCGGTTTATCCCGTGTATGTAGATACCAACGTGATGGCGGGAAGAGGGGGTGAGGCGGATGCTGCAGGAGGTTTTGAAAGGATCGTGTACCTCCCGTGTAATGCGGAAAACAGCTTTGTGCCCCAACTGCCCGAACAGCGTGTTGATTTGATATATTTGTGCTATCCCAATAACCCCACGGGCACGACCCTTTCCAAAGCGGAGCTTAAGAAGTGGGTGGATTATGCCCGGGAAAACCGGTCGGTTATACTGTATGATGCAGCATATGAGGCCTTTATCAGGGAGGAAGATATCCCACACAGCATTTACGAAATAGAAGGGGCTATGGAAGTTGCTATAGAATTCAGAAGCTTTTCCAAGACCGCCGGCTTTACCGGGACCAGATGTGCTTTCACTGTTGTCCCAAAACGAGTGGTAGGATATACCCGAGAGAGTGAAGCTGTGTCTTTAAATCGGCTGTGGAACAGGAGGCAGACTACAAAATTCAACGGCGTATCCTATGTAGTTCAAAGGGGGGCAGCGGCCGTATATACGCCTGAAGGGCAGAGGCAGGTCAGGGAAATGATAGATTATTACATGACTAATGCCTCCATAATACGAAACGGCCTGTTGAAGATGGGTTTTCAGGTTTATGGCGGTGTAAACGCCCCGTATATATGGCTTAAAACCCTTGATGGCATGGATTCCTGGACTTTTTTTGACAGGCTGCTCAAGGATGCCTGTGTGGTTGGAACGCCCGGGGCAGGCTTTGGACCGGCGGGAGAAGGTTATTTCAGATTGACGGCTTTCGGCGCCCGGGAAGATACCCAAGAGGCCATTGAGAGGATAAAGAACGGTCTTAAGCTGTAAATAGAACATGGGTGAAACACGCATGGCGCCCACAGGTGTTATGGTATAACTGATGCTTATATAAAAAATAAGAAATTTTTTGTTGACTCTAGGAAATTTCTTGTGATACTATAAAAAAAAGTAAATAATTAGGCTGTGCAAAGGAGCACGGCGTTAATGAGGTTTAAAAGGCGTACTCAATGGAGAGTATGAATACATGTTGAGTACGCCTTTTTATATTGTTAAAATCAAAATTTTGGAAAGGGAGAGTTTTTATGGCAAAGTATAACAGAGAGGATATTGTAAAGCTGGTTAAGGAATTGGATGTAAAATTCGTACGGCTTCAGTTTACCGACATATTGGGAGCTCTGAAAAATGTCGCCATTACCTCGGAACAATTGGAAAAAGCGCTGGATAACAAGTGTATGTTCGACGGATCATCCATTGAAGGTTTTGTGAGAATTGAGGAGTCGGACATGTACTTGGCCCCCGATCCTTGTACATTTACTATATTTCCGTGGAGGCCGCAAACAGGTAAGGTGGCAAGGCTGATATGTGACGTACTCAATCCCGATGGAACACCCTTTATCGGTGATCCCAGGTATGCGTTGAAAAGGGCTTTGAAAAAGGCGGCTGATATGGGATATGAGAGCTTTAATGTTGGACCGGAATGTGAATTTTTCCTGTTTTTGCTTGATAGCAATGGAAAACCCACAATAAAGACACAGGATAATGCCAGCTATTTTGATCTTGGTCCGGTGGATTTGGGTGAGGATGCAAGAAGGAACATATGTCTGGCCCTGGAGGAGATGGGATTTGAAATTGAAGCTTCCCATCATGAGGTGGCGCCCGGGCAGCATGAGATTGACTTTAAATATCAGGAGGCCCTTACTACCGCTGATAACATAATGACCTTTAAGATGGTAGTTAAAGCTATTGCTCAAAGATGCGGTTTGCATGCCACCTTTATGCCAAAGCCCATCTTCGGCGTTAACGGTTCGGGCATGCACACCAACGTTTCGCTGTTTAAGGACGGCAAAAATGCCTTTTACGACGAAAATGATCCCCTTCAGTTAAGCCAGGATGCTTACTGGTTTATCGGTGGGATTATGAAGCATATAAAAGCAATAACGGCATTGACCAATCCTCTTGTAAATTCGTATAAGCGTCTTGTCCCTGATTATGAAGCTCCGGTATATATTGCCTGGTCTGCACGAAACAGAAGTCCTCTTATAAGAATACCCGCAACCAGGAAGGAGAGTACACGCCTGGAGCTGAGAACTCCGGATCCATCCTGTAATCCCTATCTGGCTTTAGCCGCCATTTTGGTTGCAGGCTTGGATGGAATAGCGAACAAAATCCAACCTCCGCCGCCGACCAATAAGAACATTTTTCGGATGACTAAGAAAGAAAGGGAACAGGAAGGTATTGCCTCGCTTCCTGCAAGTCTTGAAGAGGCCATCAATGAGATGGAAACGAGTACGCTGGTCAGAGAACTCCTTGGGGAGCATATCTTTAGCAAGTATATTGAGGCCAAGAGAAAGGAATGGGATGACTACAGGACCAAGATTACCCAATGGGAGATTGAGCATTATCTGACCAAGTATTGATGGTTAGGATGTTAGGGTGATATTTTATGGATGTCAATCTGGAACTGTATAAGATTTTCTATCATGTGGTAAAGGCGGGCAGTATATCCAGGGCTTCCCAGGAGCTCTATATATCCCAGCCCGCCGTCAGCCAGGCTATAAAGAAGCTTGAGTCCAGGCTTGGAGGGCAGCTGTTTACCCGCGCCCCCAAGGGAATCGTTCTTACCCCTGAAGGAGAGGTGCTGTTCAAGTATATAGAACAGGGCTACAATATGATTATGCTGGCCGAAAGCAAGTTTATTGAGGCCATAAATCTTGATTTGGGGAATATACGTATCGGTGCAAGTGATATGACCCTGAGGTATTTTCTCCTTCCTTATCTGGAGGAGTTTCATAAGCAGTATCCCAGGATAAAAATAAAGGTTACCAACAGACCTTCTCCTGAGACGGTGGAATTTTTGAGAAGGGGAATTATTGATTTTGGCGTAGTAAGCCTTCCGTTGCCCAGCAATGAAGCAATCGACGTCATTGAAGTAAGGAAGATTCAGGATTGCTTCGTGGCCAATCATCAGTTTAGCGAGCTTGCCGGACGTCAGGTTTCGATAAAGGAGCTTACGAACTACCCGATAATTATATTGGAAAAAAATACAACGACAAGGCAATATGTTGATGAATTTTTAGCCCGGTATTCGGTATCATTGTCACCTGAATTTGAGCTGGCAACAAGCGATCTTATTGTCCAGTTTGCCTGTAGAGGGCTGGGTGTATCCTGCGTGGTCAGAAACTTTGCCGAAGAGTATATAAGAAACGGCAGCTTGTTTGAAATTCAGCTGAAAGAGGAAATACCGCCAAGGCACTTTGGTATAATCAGGCTCCGGAATGTACCGCTTACCGCGGCAGCCAAGAAATTCATGGAATTGCTTCAGGACCAATCACAAGACCAATTGTGAGCACAAAACTAAAGCCGGCTTATTAAGCCGGCACTTGTATTATTTTTGCGAATTCTATATCTGCAGGTTATCTATTTCTGACAACCGTTCTTTTTAAATACTATCGATGCCTGCAATATATATGAGATGTTTCCGGGTCCTTCCGACCCCCTTATTAATCCGTAAATAACTGATTCTAATAAGCATACAGGTTCTTGTAAGGCCGCTTATTATAAGGATAGATCTTCCAAAAACGCCGATCCCTAACGGAGTCATAGTCAAAGCCGAAATAGCTGCAGAACTTCATTATATATATATTTACAGACTCCATATCATTATCATCGGCGGGTATCTGCATTACTTCTTTTCCCAGTTTAAAGCTATCGATGGGAAGGCGGGAATATATTGTGCCTCCGTGCATTCCCGTACCGCAATGGCTTCCCACCATTTTTTGCGGATCTTCTGCATTGAGACCCAGCAGGATTATTGTACCTCCCGCCATGTATTCCCCGAGAAAAGCTCCCGCTTTACCACCGATTACAATGACCGGCTTCTTGTTCATATACTCCTTCATGTGTATACCCACCCGGTATCCAACGCTGCCCTTTATATACACTTCTCCGCCTCGCATAGCATATCCCAGCGTGTCGCCTGAATTGCCATGAACAATGACTTCACCGTCGTTCATCGTGTTTGCTGTGGCGTCCTGTACGTTTCCGTGTACGATAATAGTCGGACCGTCCATGTAGGCTGCCATATCATTGCCCGGCGTTCCCTCTATTGTGATTCTGTATTCTCCCTGTATTCCGTCGCCGATGTATCGTTGCCCCTGTACATTTTTGAGGATTATTTCCTTTTCATTTATTTTAACAAGTTTCTTAATCATTTCGTTTAAATCCTTATAATGCATGCCCCTGGCGTATATTGTTGCCATGTTGATCATCCTTCCAGCATTATTTGCTTTCTCATTTCTTTTGGCAGGGATATAAAACCAAAGCCTTCTTCTCCAAGCTTATCTGCAAAGGGTGATATATCCACCTTTCTTTTTATCAAGTCTGTGTATATTCCTGCCCGATCGATATCGTTTATTAAAAGATAGCCTACCAGGTTTTTGTTCCTGATATAGAATTTTCTGTATGTGTTTGTGTCCTGCTTGTATATGGCCTTTATATTTGTGCCTTCGCCTGTTGTCGATACACCCGCGCTTACAATCGACAAGTCGAGCAGAGGCATGGAATTCATAACAAAGCCCCTGTCGAATATTTTATCTGCCCCAGCCATATTTTCCCCTGCCGTTTCCCCCTGTTTGTAAGCATTGGGGATTATCGGGATTTCTATATTTCTCTGCTCCAGAAAATTATATCCCTCAGCCACGTCTCCTGCGGCATATACATCGGGTATATTGGTTCTCATTCCGGTGTCCACTATAATTCCTCTGTTTATGTTGAGATTTGTGCCTTTGACCAAATCGATATTGCATCTTACACCGACTGCAAGTATGATAAAGTCGCAGGCAAGCTCCCTTCCGTCTTTGAGAAGCACGCCTCGGGCGATCTTATCGCCGATAATCTTTTCTACCGTTGTGTTGAGCAAAACCTCAACCCCGTATTTTACCAGGCATTTAAGTGCTATTAAAGAAGCTGTTTCATCAAGTACCCGGGGCATAATTCTATCCATGATGTCTATTACCGTAACCCTTACACCACGCTGTACCAGGGCTTCAACAGCTTTTAAACCGCTGAAGCTGGCCCCCACAACTATTGCCTTTGAACCGGCCCTGGCCAGCCTTTCTATGTTTTTAACGTCGTCCAGCTTTATAAAATTAAACACGTTTTTTTTTTCGATTCCTTCAAGGGGAGGGATTAAGGGTTTTCCGCCGGTGGCTATCAAAAGCTTTGTATAGCTTATCCTTCTCCCATCCTGAAGAATAACTTCCTTTTTATCAAAATCTACCTGCTCTGCTTTTACGCCTAAAATCGGCTTCACTTTGTTGGCCTTGTAAAAATTTTTGTCGCGGTAATACATCTTGTCCTGTGTAACTTTTCCGCCCAGATAGTAGGATATGAGCGGCCTTGAATATGTGTGGTAGGGTTCATCGGATATAATGATTATGGGAGTTATCTTATCATGCTTCCGTATACCCTCAACCGCTCCTACGGCAGCAACCGAGTTACCTATGATAACGTAGCTCATCTTTAAATCCCCCTTTGATTGAATGGCTGTTTTGTTGCCTTTTAGCTCGAAGCTTTGATGTAAAGGGCTTCATTGGGACAATTTTTGACACACGCCGGCTCCATGTTGCTTTCCATGCACAGATCGCATTTGGAGGCAATTTTTTTATTCTGATAATCCCGCTTGATCACCCCGTAAGGGCAGGCAAGGATGCACGTCCAGCATCCTATGCATCTTTCGATATCGTTGGTGACGATGCCGGTTTCTGTATCCTTATGCATGGCGCCTGTAATACAGGCTTTAACGCATTCGGGCTCGTCGCAATGCCTGCATTGCAGCCCGAAGGATACGGGTTTCTCTTCCTCAACAACTATACGGGGCAGAGGCCTTTTTGTAAGCTTTTTAAATGTCTTGATGAGATTGTCTCTGTATTGGGAATGAGCAGCAATGCAGTATATTTCGCATAACCTGCACCCGATACACACCTCTTCCTTTGCGTATATTCTCTTTTTGGCTGCAGCACTTAAATTATTCATACGCAACACCTCTTGCTATTTTTTTTACGCTGCCGATTTTGTGTAAGATGTCTTCAGCCCTTCTGTTGAAGCTTAAGCAAATCCTGCAATTCTGTAATTTTTTGTAGAAGCATTTGCAATAATGCAATATTTCAGTGGAACTTCTGCGGTAACTTCTGCAATCGTCAATGGTGGTTTATACAATGGTGCTCGGCTTCGCTTTTTTGTATGATACGTGTCTGCCAAATGTTATTCTCCGGCAGCTTTTATGCCCAGTATATCAAGCTCCCTGGAGGTCAATCCTATGCCTCTCAGCATAAGTCTGTTTCCCTTAAGGCTTTCAATTGCGTTGATCCCCATGCCACCCAGCATTTCCTTCATTTCGTGAGTCCAGGCATGGAGCAGATTAATAAGTCTTCTGGCTGCTATTTCGGGATTGAGCCTTTTTACCAGGTTGGGGTCCTGAGTAGCTATTCCCCAGTTGCATTTGCCGGTGTAGCACTTTTGGCACATATGGCACCCAATGGCTATTAAAGCGGCCTGGCCGATATAGACCGCATCCGCGCCCAGAGCAATGGCTTTGATAATGTCGGCGCTGTTTCTGATTCCGCCGGCACAGACCAGCGATACCTGGTTTCTGATGCCTTCTTCCCTTAACCTGGTATCAACGGCGGCCAGCGCAAATTCAATTGGTATGCCTACATTGTCGCGTATTCTGAGTGGCGCCGCTCCCGTCCCCCCTCTGAAGCCGTCAATGGCAATGATGTCGGCCCCGGCTCTGGCTATACCCGAGCATATGGCAGCCACATTGTGAACGGCGGCTATTTTTACTGAAACAGGTTTTTGATAATCCGTTGCCTCCTTCAGGGAATATATGAGCTGCCTCAAATCCTCGATGGAATATATATCATGATGGGGAGCGGGAGAGATGGCATCCGAGCCTATCGGTATCATTCTGGTCTGGGATATTTCGGCCATAACCTTTTCGCCGGGAAGGTGGCCGCCAATGCCCGGCTTGGCTCCCTGGCCGATCTTTATTTCTATGGCAGCTCCGGCTTGCAAATAATCCACATCAACGCCAAAGCGGCCCGATGCTACCTGTACTATGGTATTTTTTCCGTATTTGCGTAAATCCTTATGAAGACCCCCTTCACCGGTATTGTACATGACGCCGGCCTCCGACGCTGCCATGGCAAGGGCTTGACAGGTATTGAAACTTATCGAGCCAAAGGACATGGCTGAAAACATGACGGGGATTTCCAGCTTTAGCTGGGGAGGCAGTTTTTCTTTGACCTTGCCATCTTCAACATTCAACACCTCCGGCTTTCGTCCCAGCATGGTTTTAAGCTCCATGGGTTCCCGCAGAGGATCTATGGAGGGGTTGGTGACCTGGCTGGCATTTAAAAGCATGTGATCCCAGTATACGGGATAGGGCCTGTCGTTGCCCATGCCGGTAAGCAATATGCCTCCGGTTTCAGCCTGTTTGTATATCTCCCTTATGGCAGATGTCGTCCAGTTGGCGTTTTCTTTAAACTCAAGGGGGTTTCTCCTTATTGTAAGTGCCCTTGTGGGACACAGGGCTACGCATCTATGGCAGTTGACGCACTTTGAATCATCCGCTACAATCCTATCCTCTTCCTGATCATACATGTGTACCAGGTTTGCGCACTGTCGTACGCAGACCTGACACCGTATACAGCGTTCATCGTTTCTTTCGACTATGAATTCCGGTGTAAGCAAGCTAAAGCTCATATATCTTCAACTCCTTCCAGTAAAGCGATTACCGGTTCTCCGCCCATAGGTGTCCACACCGCGTCCGGCCTTGGACACACCGTTCTGATGGCTGATTCCTCGCTGGCGATAAATACAAAATCGCCTTTGGTAGCTGCCGTCAGCGGGCGAAGCTTTATCCTGTCATTTAAAGCTATAATGCCATTTTTACAGCCCAGTATTATTGAGAAGGGGCCGTTGATGAGAGCGCTGCCGTATACGGCTCTGATTGATATCATAAGCTCCTGCTGCTCCGGCTCCATTCTTTCAATTTCATCCCACAGGGGAGCTGCCATTGCAGTCAAAGCAATTTCAAGGGGTAGCCTGTGCCTTCGGATTAGGAGATCAAACATGTAGGTGATGGCTTCCGTATCGGTCTGAAGGGTGCATTTATATCCAAACATCTCCAGCCATCTTCTGTTTGCATCATAGGAGGAGATCTCGCCGTTGTGGACAACCGACCAGTCTAGCAGGGTAAAGGGGTGAGCACCTCCCCACCAGCCGGGTGTATTTGTGGGAAATCTGCCGTGGGCCGTCCATATATAAGCCCTGTATGTGTCGAGCATATAAAAATCACCCACGTCCTCCGGATAGCCCACCGCTTTAAAGGCTCCCATATTCTTCCCGCTTGACACCACGAAGGCGCCTTCGAAATCCGAATTTATTCGCATGACGCATCTTACCACATACTCACTCTCGTCCAAACCGGCTTCCGCAAGTTTATCCCCCCTGGGAAATGCAAAATATCTCCAGATGATGGGAGGATTCTTGATGGAAGAAACCTTTCTTGTAGGGATTCTTTCTGATAATTCTATTTTAAAATGCTGGTTTAAGAACATTTCCACGTCAGCTTTTGCGCCCTCATGGTCATAAAACATATGAATGGCATACAGGTCCTTATATTCAGGGTATATACCGTATGCTGCAAAACCTCCTCCCAAACCGTTTGAACGGTCGTGCATCAAAGCGATGGATTTGATTATATCATCACCCGGAAACGGTTGCCCTTTTTTATTCATTATTCCTGAAATTGCACATCCCGATGGGATCCTTATTTTGCCCTCATACCGCAACATGATTACCACCTTGCTTTCTGTTCGAGTGTTAAAATCATTGCCAATAATATTTGGTTATCGGATAGGTATCCGTATGCGAAGCATCCAGACCGACTCTGCGACAAAATGAAACATAGCATAAACGAAATTGCATTGTATAATTCTGTCTTATTAACAGTTTACATAAAGCTGTGCTTATTGCCGTAAAGCCTTGATTGCCTGTATACCCTATTGTACATATAAATACCGTGTATAGTATTATATTTGTATTTGCAATGCTAGTAAAATTCATAATTCTTATGAGAAATATAAAATAAAATTATGCAATTTCAATATGCAGTTTATGCAATAATATATTGCATTGGAGTTATTCCAAATATTTTGTCCGAGCTTTTACCCGATGATGCGTCGTTTCATGATGTCGCAAAAGTATGTGACATTGATGGTAATATACAGGGAAGGCTGGAAATTATGGCGGATATAGTCGAACAAAGGGTGGTATGCGTGTTTTCCCGGTGAGCTGTTAACGTCTTATGGCTGTTTATGTTTGACTGTCCCTGCAGGTCGGTCTTGCCCTTGACATGAGGTGAAGAAGGAAGCTACAGTATTCATATTATATTATGAGTTAAACCAGTCATGGTTTGGCAAAACGTAGCATATAAATTTATCTTATATTTCAAATAAAAACTGTGAATTTTACTTATCCCTCAAAAGGAAATATAATATATGCTGAAAGTAGCAGATGCTAAACGTAGGCAGCGTATTCTTTTGGAGGGATAAGCAAATGGTGAAAGCCATAGTGGGCGCCAACTGGGGTGATGAGGGCAAGGGCAAAATCACCGATATGCTGGCTGCAGAATCAGATATTGTAGTGAGATTTCAGGGTGGCAGCAATGCCGGCCATACCATAATAAACGATTATGGTAAGTTTGCTCTGCACATGCTTCCTTCGGGCATATTCTATGAACATGTAACCAACGTTTTGGGGCCGGGCACTGCCATTAATATTGATATTCTACTTAAAGAGCTTGAAGCCCTGGAAGAAAGGGGAATTCCAAGGCCGAACCTTATTATATCCGATCGGGCTCAGCTTGTAATGCCATGGCATATATTATTTGACAGGTATGAAGAGGAGAGATTGGGCAGCAGGCAATTCGGCTCTACAAAGTCAGGCATTGCGCCTTTTTATGCAGATAAGTACTATAAAATCGGCATACAGGTGTGTGACCTCTATCATCCGGAAATATTGAAGGAAAAAATAGGCTGTATAACAGAGGTTAAAAACATGTTGTTAACGACTTTGTACGGAGCCCTGCCTGTGGATGGAGAGAGGGTTTACAATGAGCTCTTAAGGTTTGGTGAAAAGATATCGCCCATGGTTCGCGATACCACCGGTTTTTTGCAAAAACATCTTAAAGAGGGTAAAAGAATTCTCCTTGAAGGGCAGCTGGGAGCGCTTAAAGACCCTGATCACGGGATCTATCCCTATACCACATCTTCCTCTCCACTGGCAGGATTTGCTGCCGTTGGTGCCGGGATTCCGCCCTATGAAATTAAAGAAGTCATTGCGGTGGTCAAAGCCTATTCCAGCTGTGTGGGCGCAGGTCCTTTTGTAAGCGAAATATTTGGCGAAGAGGCCTCGCAGCTTCGTGAAAGGGGGGGCGATGCCGGGGAATACGGGGCAACCACCGGACGTCCGCGCAGGATGGGCTGGTTTGATGCGGTGGCCACCAGGTACGGCTGCACGGTTCAGGGAGCCACCTGCCTGGCTTTAACCTTACTGGATGTGCTGGGCTACCTGGATGAGATACCGATTTGCGTATCCTATGAGATTGACGGGGATATTACCGATACTTTTCCGGTTACTCCTTTGCTTTCCAAAGCCAAGCCGGTATACAAGATGTTGCCCGGCTGGAAATGCGATATATCAAAGATACGGAGATATGAGGATCTTCCCTGTAACGCCAGAAGATATGTGGAATTTATAGAAGATTTCATAGGCATTCCCATTAAGATGATATCCAACGGACCCAGAAGGGATGATATAATATTGAGGTAAGCGGCATCTGCTTGCAAATGCGGGAGTATAGAGCATTGTATAGCAGCGAATGAGATGTAATTCAGTCTGGAGCGGATGATTGATTCCGCTATTGCTTATGGAAATATAAAGTGTAAAATGGATATCCAGTGAAAGAGATTGAATAAAGTTGTCATAAGCATTATTTTGATGGCAAAGAGCCCTCCCCGGTATATTGCGACATATATAAAGGGGAGGGCTTTCGGTTACTCTTCCAATTTCTTTATCAGTATATCGTTCAGTATCTGCGGATTGGCCTTGCCCTTGGTTGCCTTCATGGCCTGCCCTACAAGAAATCCTATTGCCTTCTTTTTACCCTTTTTGTAATCGGCCACCGAATTGGGATTTTCCCGAATCACCCTTTCCACAACCTCAAGGAGAACCGATTGGTCGTTTAATATTTCCAGACCCTGCTCCTTGACTATGCTTTCCGGCTCCTTCCCGCTGTCAAACATTTCCTCAAAGACTTTTTTGGCCGTTGGGCCGTTGATTGCGCCTTTGTCGATTAATGCAATGAGTTTCGCCAGATATACCGGGGGAAACGGGATTTCGGATACATCCAGATTTCTTTCGTTAAGTATCCGCAACATATCCCCCATGATCCAGTTGCTTACAGCCTTCACATTCGTGCTTTGTCTGGCGGCTTCTTCAAAGAAGTCGGACAGCTCCTTTGAGGAGGTGAGAACACCGGCATCGTATTCAGGCAAGCCGTATTCGGATATATACCTTTGCTTTCTGGCATCGGGAAGTTCGGGCAATTCATTTTTTAATCTTTCCACCAGTTCTTTTTTAATTATAAGGGGAGGCAGATCGGGTTCGGGGAAATACCTGTAATCCTGGGCGTCTTCCTTGCTTCTCATGGGATAGCTTTCTCCATTGTTATCGTCCCATCGCCTGGTCTCTCTATGAATTGTCCCACCCGATTGTATAACGCCAATTTGCCTTGCCACTTCCGACTCGATTGCCCTGTATATGGCTCTAAAGGAGTTCAGGTTTTTCATCTCGGTTCTTTCACCCAGCTTTTTGTAACCTTTCGGTCGGACCGAGATATTGACATCGGCACGCAGGGAACCCTCTTCCATTTTGCAGTCTGAGACGCTTATAAACTGCAGGATGGCTTTAAGTTTTTCGAGATAGGCCCTTGCCTCGGCTGCAGAGGATATATCGGGCTCGCTTACGATTTCGATCAGGGGCACTCCTGTCCGGTTGAAATCGACGAAGGAACGGCTGCCCTGCTCATCGTGCAGCAGCTTGCCCGCATCTTCCTCTATATGGATTCTGTTTATGCGTATTTTCTTCTTTCCGTTTTCTGTTTCAATCTCCACATATCCGTTTTTACATAACGGCAGATCGTACTGGGATATCTGGTATCCCTTGGGGAGATCGGGATAAAAGTAGTTTTTTCTGTCCTGTTTGGTAAAAATCGATATTGTACAATTTGTAGCCAGTCCGGCCTTTATTGCATATTCAACTGCTTTTCTGTTTAAAGCCGGAAGGGTTCCCGGCATACCGAGGCAAATAGGACAGCAGTGAGTATTGGGAGCGCCGCCGAATTCTGTAGTGCAGGAACAAAATATTTTGGATTTGGTGGACAGCTCGGCGTGTACTTCCAATCCAATAACAGCTTCGTATTCCATGATTTCACCTCAAATCGCATATTCAACCGAATGGGAATTTTACAGATCTAAATTCGGCCTGAATTTATGGAAGTCCGTATTCTGTTCAAAGGTATAGGCAGCCCGTATAATGGTTGGCTCATCAAAACGCTTTCCTATCAGCTGAAGCCCTATGGGCAGGTTGCTGTTATCGAAGCCGCACGGGATTGACATGGCAGGAAGACCTGCGATGTTCACCGGGACGGTGAAAATGTCTTCCATATACATCTGAACGGGATCGCTGACCTTTTCGCCTATTTTATAAGCCGTTGTAGGTGCAACCGGGCCGACAATAATATCGCACTTTTCAAAAGCCCTGTTAAATTCCCGGGTAATGATTGCTCTAGCTTTCAGAGCTTTTTTGTAATATGCATCATAGTATCCGGAGCTTAACACGTAAGTTCCCAGCAGAATGCGCCGCTTTACTTCAGTGCCGAATCCTTCGCTTCTTGAGCGCTTGCAAAAATCCAATATATCCTCTGGGTCTGAAGTCCGATAGCCAAATTTAACACCGTCATATCTGGCCAGATTGGAGCTGGCTTCCGCAAGGGCTATTATATAGTAGATAGGGACGACATACTCCATGATTGGAATGGAGATCTCCTCGCATTCAGCACCAAGAGCGGTGAAAACTTTAACAGCGTTGAGTATTGCATTTCTTACATCCTTTTGGACGCTGTCATCAACGAATTCGCGGGGCAAGCCGATTTTCAAACCCTTAACATCGTTTATCAGTGCTTTTGTATAGTCGGGACGTTCCCGTCTTGAAGAGGTCAAATCCATCGGATCGTGACCGGCTGTTGCATTCAACACCAGCGCACAATCGGTTACGCTTTTGGTCAAGGGGCCGATCTGATCTAGGGAGGAAGCGTAAGCCACAAGGCCAAACCTGGAAACCAGACCGTATGTTGGCTTTAGACCCACACAGCCGCAGAAGGAAGCTGGCTGCCTAATGGAGCCTCCTGTATCCGAGCCAAGGGAGTATATGGCTTCACCTGCAACAACCGCCGCCGCCGATCCACCGCTTGATCCTCCAGGCACCCTTTCTGTATCCCAGGGATTTCTCGTCTTCTTAAAGTAAGAGCTTTCTGTGGAACTCCCCATGGCAAACTCGTCCATATTGAGCTTGCCCAGAAGCACAGCTCCGCTATCATACAGCTTTTTCACCACATAGGCATTGTATGGCGGAACAAAATTGCTCAGCATTCTGGAGCCGCAGGTGGTGGGTATGCCTTGTGTGCATATGTTGTCTTTAATAGCCATGGGAATTCCCGTTAACGGGGAGACTGGCTTACCTTCATCCAGCATGCTCTGGGCCTTGGCTGCCTGTTTCATGGCCTGATGTTCGGTAATGCTTATGTAACACCCCAGCCTGGGTTCAAGTTTTTCTATTCTGTTCAGCATGTGTTCGGTCAGTTCGGGTATGCTGATTTCCTTTTTGGATATAAGACTGCTTAATTCACTTATGGTATATTCATGAAGCTGCACAGGATTCCCTCCGTTTTTACATAAAAATATCTATTCCACCACTCTTGGCACAGTGAAATATTCCGAACCTTCCTTTTCTTCAGGATGCAGAAGTTTATTCCTGTCATAGGATTTGCCGACAATATCATCCCTCAAACTGTTTTCCACCGCATTCTCATCCGTAGACAAAAACTCCATGGCATCTATATCTGATGTGTCGACTTCCTTTAATTTATCGAAATAAGCGATTATCCGGCCTATTTCACGGGCCATGCTATCCTGTTCGCCTTCGTTGAGCTTAAGCCTTGCCAACTTGGCTATATAATCGATGATCTCCTTTGTTATTGCCATTTAACCTACCTCCGGGAATAAAAATATGATCCTATTAATTAATACTTTACCTAAAAATTCCATTGATAGTACAGAATTTGCTATGGCATACTTTGGTCAATACATTATAGCATGATATTTTATGCTCATAAAGTAAAAAAATGTAATAATATTAAAATTTTTCTGTTTTCATTAGTTAATAATCTATTATTATATATATAAGGAAATATAATACTTATGAAAAATGACTGATTATTAGTACAGCTGGATATGGCTTTGGGCGATATTGGTGCAGAACAACGGGCATTGCTGCCTATTACCGAATTTTTTTATAAAAAATATCAAAAAAGTATTTAATTAAGCGAACTTTTATGCTATTCTTTAATAGTAATATTCGAAATATTGGTCAAAGGGGCAGGGTGAACATGAACAATGTAAAGCGAATATATGTTGAAAAAAAGAGCGGCTTTGATATCGAAGCTCAGGCCCTTTACAGGGATTTGAAGTACAATCTTGGTATAAAGGGTCTTGAATACGTGAGGATATTAAACAGATATGATGTTGAGGGAATTACGGATGATGAGTACAGGGCGTGCAGGGACACAATTTTTTCTGAGCCGCCGGTGGATATCGTATATGATGAGGAGTTTGCCTTAAAGGATAATGAAACCGCCTTTGCCATTGAATATCTGCCGGGACAATACGATCAGCGGGCTGATTCGGCTGCCCAATGTATACAGCTGTTAACCAGAGGCGAGAAACCTTTATGCCGTACGGCCAACGTTATCGTTTTAAGCGGGGATGTTTCACAGGAGGATATTCAGAGAATCAAGGGCTATTTAATAAATCCCATCGAAATAAGGGAAGCCTCGTTTGATAAACCCGAATCCCTGGAGATGGAAACCGAACCTCCGAAGGATGTGGAGGTCGTAGAAGGTTTTACTCTCTTGACAAGAGATGAACTGATTGGATTAATTGATGCAAGAGGCTTTGCAATGTCCATTGATGATATGGAATTCTGTCAGGCTTACTTCAAAAATACTGAGAAGCGGGATCCTACCATAACCGAACTCCGTATGCTGGATACCTATTGGTCGGATCACTGCCGGCATACCACATTTCTGACAAGTATAGAGAAAGTCGAAATTGGGGATGGAAAGTATAGTCGACCAATTAAAAGAGCATTTGACGGCTATATCAAATCCAGAAAATTTGTATATGGGGATGATGAACGGAATAGGGATGTTTGTCTGATGGATATTGCCACCATTGCCATGAAGGAACTTAAGAGAAAGGGAATGCTGGACGATTTGGAGGAGTCGGATGAGGTTAATGCCAGCAGCATCGTTGTGAATGTGGACGTGGATGGCAAAAATGAGGAATGGCTTGTTATGTTCAAAAACGAAACCCACAATCATCCTACCGAGATAGAGCCGTTCGGCGGTGCAGCCACCTGTCTGGGAGGAGCGATAAGGGATCCCTTATCCGGCAGGGCATATGTGTACCAGGCAATGAGGATTACCGGCAGCGGTGATCCTAGGACGCCGGTTGACAAAACCCTGCCCGGCAAGCTTCCTCAGCGCAAGATAACTACGACTGCCGCCCAGGGGTACAGTTCCTATGGTAATCAGGTGGGCCTTGCTACTGGACAGGTTGTCGAGATATATGATGAAGGATACGTGGCGAAGCGAATGGAGTTGGGGGCAGTTATTGGTGCGGCTCCAGCGCGTAACGTGGTAAGGGGTAAGCCGGAACCGGGCGATGTGGTCATTCTGTTGGGAGGAAGGACCGGCCGTGACGGCTGCGGTGGAGCCACCGGTTCTTCAAAGGAGCATGACGAGGAGTCGCTGGTTAAATCTGGAGCTGAGGTGCAAAAGGGTAATCCTCCGACAGAGAGGAAGATCCAGAGGCTGTTCAGAAAACCTGAGGTAAGCCGGCTTATTAAAAAATGCAATGATTTTGGTGCAGGCGGCGTGGTTGTGGCCATTGGAGAGCTGGCTGACGGCCTTGAAATAGATCTGGACGCTGTGCCAAAAAAATACGAGGGGCTCGACGGAACCGAGTTGGCAATATCCGAATCCCAGGAAAGAATGGCAGTTTTGGTCTCGCCTGACAATGTGGAGAAATTTATTGCTGCGGCTGCTGAAGAGAACCTGGAGGCCACTCCGGTTGCGCATGTTACCCGGGAGCCCAGGGTCAGAATAAGATGGCGGGGAAAGTATATAGTTGATATAAGCAGGGAGTTTATAAACACCAGCGGAGTCAAGAGAAAAAGCAGTGCCGTTGTAACAGTCCCGGATGAGGCGGAATATTTCTTTGAGAAGCTGCCTCAGGAAGTATCAATGTGCGGTGAGGATATAAAGAAGGCATGGCTAAATAATCTTGAACGCTTAAATGTCTGCAGCCAGAAGGGGTTGGTGGAAAGGTTCGACAGTACAGTGGGTGCCGGGACTGTACTTATGCCTTTTGGTGGGAAATATCAGCTGAGTCCAGCCGAGGCTATGGTGGCCAAGATACCGGTAATGAAAGGCGACACCTCTACCGGTACCGTCATGGCCTTCGGATATAATCCGGTGTTATCCAAATGGAGCCCGTTCCATGGGGCTGTATATGCGATTGTTGAGGCGGTTTCGAAGGTATGCGCCATCGGCGGAGATCACAGAAACATAAGGCTTACGCTGCAGGAGTATTTTGAGAAGCTGGGCGAGGATCCGGCCAGGTGGGGGAAACCCCTGGCAGCCCTGCTGGGTGCATATTATGCCCAGACAAAGCTTGGGATCCCCTCTGTTGGCGGCAAGGACAGCATGTCGGGAACTTTTAAGGATCTGGATGTACCGCCAACACTGGTCGCCTTTGCGGTGAATGTTTTGAATGTGAACCATGTTGTTTCCACCGAGTTTAAACAGCCGGGAAGCCATGCCGTGTTGCTTCCCCTGAACAGGGACGAGAATGGCCTGCCCGATTTTGAGCAGTTGGATGAAAACTATACCAGGATCAATTCCTTGATAAAAGCCGGAAAGGTACTGGCCTCTTCAACTGTAAAGTTTGGGGGTATTGCCGAAGCAGTAAGTAAAATGTGCTTTGGTAACATGATCGGCTTTGTGTTTGAAGATATAAAGGATCCGGCCATGCTGTTCATGCCCGAATACGGTTCCATTATACTTGAGATTCCTGAGAATGAAGATCCAGCAGTGCTGTTCAGTGGTCTTGAGTACCGTCTGCTGGGACGTACCCACTCCAAGCCTGAAATAGTTGTAAGCGGCGTTAGCATAAAGTTGCAGGAGGCTTTACACAGCTGGATAAAGCCGCTTGAAGAGGTGTTCCCTACCAAGCCTTCCGGTGATATGCATACAAAAGGCAGTCCGGCGTTGGGGCTTTATACAGGAGGGGGTAAGCGCAAATCAAGGGTTGTGAGAATGGCCAAGCCCAGAGTGTTTATACCCGTATTTCCGGGTACCAACTGCGAATATGAAACAGAGAAGGCATTTGAAAGAGCCGGAGGAATCGTTGATGTTTTCATTGTCAAGAATCTTACTCAAAGGGATATTGATGAATCCATAGAAATGATGATCAAAAAGATAAAAAGTGCCCAGATTATAGTTCTTCCCGGCGGCTTCAGCGGAGGAGATGAGCCCAATGGCTCAGGCAAATTCATAGCCACCACATTTAGAAATTCCTTTATAAAGGAGGCGGTAATGGAGTTTTTGAAAGTTAGGGACGGACTTATGCTGGGAATATGTAACGGCTTTCAGGCCCTTATCAAACTTGGTCTGGTGCCCTACGGCGAAATCAGGGATATGACCGGGGATAGTCCGACCCTCACATTTAACACCATAGGACGCCATGTTTCCAAAATGGTCCGTACAAAGGTGGTGTCCAACCTTTCACCATGGTTTTCAAAAGTAAAACCGGGTGATATTCACACCATTGCCGTGTCCCACGGAGAAGGCAGATTTATTGCTTCTGATAAGCTGATTGAGGAGATGGCCAGAAACGGACAGATTGCCACCCAATATGTGGATTTAAACGGGCAGCCGACATATGATATTGAATTTAATCCGAACGGCTCATTTATGGCCATCGAAGGAATTACCAGCCCTGACGGCAGGGTATTGGGCAAGATGGGGCATTCGGAGAGAATAGGTACCAATGTTGCAAAAAACATACCTGGAGATAAGGATCAGAAGTTGTTTGAGGCCGGAATTGAATATTTCCTGTAAATACGAAGCCAGCCCCGGCTCTGTTTATAAGATTCCGGGACGGCTCAATTTTGTTTATTCATGCCATGCTCAAATTGAAATTTCCGTGAATATCTGACACTGCTATCTTTTGTCGTCAGTTGGTAGCAACCTGATTGCAAGGAGGAGAAATATGCTTACAAAGCGCATTATCCCGTGTTTGGATGTTGAATCCGGGAGAGTGGTCAAAGGTATAAAGTTTGTAAATCTTCGGGATGCGGGGGATCCGGTTGAAGCAGCCAGAACTTACAATGATGCCGGGGCCGATGAGCTGGTATTTCTGGATATAACCGCATCGGCTCAAGCACGAAACATTATGATCGATGTTGTGGCAAGGACCGCCGAGCAGGTCTTTATACCCCTGACGGTGGGAGGCGGAATACGAACTTTGGAGGATTTTCGCGATATATTAATGGCAGGGGCTGACAAGATCTCCATTAATTCGGCCGCCGTACGGAATCCCGATCTTATTGAGGAAGCTGCATTGCGGTTTGGCAGCCAGTGCGTTGTGGTTGCCATAGACGCAAAGCATCGTCGGGATGGAGACGGCTGGGATGTCTATATCAATGGCGGAAGAATTAATACCGGACTGGATGCCGTTGAGTGGGCAATGGAGGTGCAGAAAAGGGGGGCAGGGGAAATACTGCTCACCAGCATGGATATGGATGGTACTAAAAACGGATACGATATAGCTCTGACAAGAGCTGTAACCCAGGCCGTTAATATTCCGGTCATCGCATCCGGGGGCGCAGGACGGCTGGATCACTTCTCCGAAGTTATACTGGACGGAGGAGCCGATGCGGTATTGGCCGCCTCTCTTTTCCACTTTGGTGAGCTTACAATTGCCCAGGTTAAGGATTATCTTGAGAGCTGCGGAATACCGGTGAGGAGATAATAGGGATAATATTTGTGGTATAATTGAATGCCTAAAGAGTATGATGCTTAAAATATAAATAGAAATGCGAGAGGGGTTTTGACATTGAAAAACCAATTGGTGTTGATCCTTGATTTCGGAGGACAGTATAAACAGCTTATTGCCCGACGGGTAAGGGAAGCCGAAGTCTATTGTGAAATACTCCCCTATAATGTTTCCATAAATAGGATAAAGAGCCTGAATCCCAAAGGCATCATATTGACAGGTGGACCTGCATCGGTTAATGAAGAAGGGGCTCCGGTTTGTGATAGAGAACTGTTCGAACTTGGCATACCAATTTTAGGCATATGTTACGGCATGCAGCTTATGAGTGTTATGCTGGGCGGGGAAGTGGCCGGGGCAAAACATAGAGAGTACGGCAGGACCGAGGTAAGGCTGGATCCGGCCAGCAAGCTTTTCCACGGCATTGAGCCGGTTATCTCCTCCTGGATGAGCCATACCTATTGTGTAAGCAAGGTGCCCGAGGGGTTTAGAGTAACGGCTAGTTCGGACAACTGTGCAATAGCGGCAATGGAGGATGAGAGAAGAAAGCTTTACAGCGTACAGTTTCATCCTGAGGTGGAACATACTTCCAGTGGAAGGATTATGTTGGAAAACTTCCTATATAATATATGCAGCTGTTCAGGGGATTGGAAGATGTCATCCTTTATAGAAAACACGGTTGAAGAAATCCGCCGCAGGGTGGGGAATGGGGAAGCACTCTGTGCCCTTTCCGGTGGTGTGGATTCCTCGGTTGCTGCCGTGCTAGTACATAAGGCTATAGGGGACAGGCTTACCTGCATATTTGTGGATCATGGACTTCTTAGAAAAAATGAGACAGAGCAGGTTGAAAGTGTATTTAGGGATAAATTCAATATGAATTTTATAAGGGTGCATGCAGGCGACAGGTTTCTTGGAAGGCTTGCAGGGGTGACCGATCCTGAAAGGAAACGAAAGATAATCGGTGAGGAATTCATCCGGGTATTTGAAGAGCAGGCGAGAAAGCTCGGCGAAATTGATTACCTGGTTCAGGGAACCATATATCCGGACGTGGTTGAAAGCGGTGTAGGTGATTCGGCCGTTATTAAGAGCCATCACAATGTTGGCGGCTTGCCTCTCAACATTGAATTTAAAGGCATTATAGAACCCCTGAGGAACCTGTTTAAGGATGAAGTCAGGAAAGTGGGCAGTGAGCTCAATCTTCCGGAAGAGATTATATCAAGACAGCCCTTTCCCGGGCCGGGGTTGGCAGTCAGGGTCATAGGCGAGATTACAAGAGAAAAGCTGGATATCGTCAGGGAGGCCGATCATATATTCAGAGAAGAGATAGCAAAGGCAAAGCTTGCAAACGATATAAGCCAGTATTTTGCCGTGCTCACTTCCCTCAGATCTGTAGGGGTTATGGGGGATGAGAGGACTTACGATCACGTGATTGCATTAAGGGCGGTTATGACAACCGATTACATGACGGCAAACTGGGCAAGAATACCGTATGATGTGTTGGAAAAGGTCTCCGGCAGGATTGTTAACGAGGTTAAAGGTGTAAACAGGGTTGTATATGATATAACCAGCAAACCTCCGGCTACAATTGAATGGGAATAATGGGGCACAGATTAAGGCAGTTTGCAATAAATACAGCAGTGTATGATATGTGCCGAATACCGGCGTCATACACTGCTTTTTATACGTTGAAGTTCTGTTTCCCCGGCATTTATCCCGATGGATGTTTAATTTTTTGCGGATAGCATTTCTCTGAGATGGCTTTAATGATGCTGCTTGCTCCAATAAAGATAATGAAGGAAGAGTTAGGTTACGCGTCTTGGGTAAGGAACATAGTATAGTTGTATGCGATGGAAGTAAATCTTTGATATATCAAAGATTTGTACGCATTATACGACCCGCTTGTGTTACAGCTAGCTTATTGCTTTGGGCCATTTAATCTGATTCTTATCGATGTGAAGCTATCCCCTTATAATTCACGGATGTTGAAATCCTTTCTCTTGTTTTCATCCCATATTTTCTATTTGGAGTCATTATATATCGATTTTGCGTGAAATCTTCATTGGGATGAAATCTTATACTGTTTTAGTTATTATATAAATAACAGTTATCTATATCATACTTTCCTGTGAANNGCATTTATTATTGCAATTTAGAAATAAAAGGCTTGCATTCAAATTGAGTTGACATATTCAACAATCGGTGATATACTAACATATATCAATACAAAAGAGAGTTCTCAACGTCTAAAGAAGTATTGCTTCAATCCATGATATACTAATTTATATCAATATTAATGATATGATATAATGAATAATGAACATCTGGGAAAATTAGGCAATGATTGCTATATTTATTTGAGGAAGAGGAGACCCGATGGCAAACGAGGAAAAGAAACCGTTATATATGCAGATATTTGAGCATTATAGGCAAAAGATAATCAATAAAGAGCTATTACCTGACGATCAGCTTCCTACCGAGATGGAGATGGCAGAGATATTCGGTGTAAGCAGGATCACAGCAAAGAGAGCTTTGGAAGAGTTGGAAAGAGCAGGGCTTATATACAGGAAGAGGGGTCAGGGTAGCTTTGTATTGGGACTATACCAGAAGAAAGTAAATGAGCCTGGAACAAAGAATGTAATATCCATGATTATACCAGCTACAAGTATGCAGGGCAGAAACATGGATTATGTTAAGGGTGCAACTGATGCCATCAACCAAAAGGGTTACTATCTGACCTTCCACATTACAGAAGATGTGAAACATGAAAGGGAGCTGCTAATTAATCTTCCAAAAAACGGAATAAGCGGGATTATTTACTATCCCATATCCAGGGCCAATTTTGATCTGTTATATACAATGCACATCACCGGTTATCCCATTGTTACCATAGATAAGCATTATGAGTCCATACCCGTAAGTTATGTCACCTGTGATAACTTTGACGGGGCATATCAGGCAGTTACCCATCTTGTTGAATTGGGGCATAAAAATATTGCCTTTGTTGCAACTGCTGATATTGAGTCCATCAGTACGGTTCGACAACGATTTTTTGGCTATTGTTCGGCCCTGATAGAGCATGGGCTTCAAATAAACGAGGATCACATTGTATTGGGCTTGGCCTCTAAAATAAGATATTTGAAAAACGAAGTCGAAAAAACGGACTACATAAAGTCGGTGCTTGAAAAATTATTGAAGAAAAAGGTAACGGCTGTAATTGCAGAAAACGACTATGTAGCCGTAACAGTACAAAAGGCATTTATGGGGATGGGGGTTAAGATTCCCAAGGAGATATCTTTGATAGGCTTTGACAATCTTGATGTGCTGGAGCATGTGGGCATTATGCTGACCACGGTAGAGCAGGATTTTTATATGATCGGCAAAACTGCAGCTGAGATTGTTATTGAAATGCTTGAGAATGATAAAAGAACGCAAATAAAAAAGATAACAATACCTGTTAAATTGATTGTTAAGGAATCGACGGATATATGCAGATATGCCGGTTCATGAAAATTTGGTGTAATGCACATTAAGATATATCTAAGAGTTGGTTATATTATGTATATCTTCCATAACATAGTATAACTAAAGGAGAGGGATACCAGAAAAAATATGTTAAGAATATGTCAAAAATGGAGCAAAAAAATTATATTGACAAAGAAAAATACGTATGATATACTCAACTCATCAGATGAGGGCTATAACATTTGAAAAAATATATATGATTTAGATATAAAACGTTCCCAGCAAGTTTCAGTAAAGCTTTATAAACATTCTGAAGTTAGAGTAATGTTTATCTGGTTTTAGGCTTGCGGCTGGAGTATTGTTTGAAAAGTTGAAATTAATTGATATAGGAGGGTTAATATAGTATGATGGGAAAGGTAAAGAACAATGTTAGCGGAGTTGCCGAATCCCCTCCTGTGGCCGCACGGAATAGAAAGAAGGCCATTCAAAGGATATGGTATTTCAGGCACGTGTATTTGTTTATACTTCCTGCAATTATATGGTATCTGATCTTTGCATATTATCCTATGTACGGTGTTCTTCTGGCCTTTAAGGATTTCAAGTATAATTTGGGTATATTAGGGAGTCCATGGGCCGGGTTAAAGTATTTTAAAGCTTTTCTTGCTGATTCCAGCTTTTATGAAACCATAAGGAACACGTTGTCAATCAGCGTATTAAAGCTGCTATTTGGTTTCCCGGCTCCTATAGTACTGGCCCTTATGCTTAACGAAGTGGTGCATACTAAATTTAAACGGGTGGTACAGACCATTTCCTACCTCCCTCACTTCGTTTCGTGGGTAGTAGTAGTAACGCTGTTACAGAAGATACTGTCTCCAAATGCTGGGTTTGTGAATGATTTAAGAATGCAGCTTGGGATGGAACCTATATTCTTCATGGGAATGCCCTCTCTCTTCTATCCCCTTGTAGTAATAAGCGATATTTGGAAAGGAGTAGGCTGGGGTTCAATCATATACCTTGCCGCATTGACAAATATTGATCCCACATTATACGAAGCGGCAGAGATAGATGGTGCCGGCCGTTGGAGTAAGATATTCAAGATCACCCTACCCTGTCTGGCTCCCACCATCGGTATACTCCTGATTTTGTCGCTCAGCGGCATATTGAACGCTGGTTTTGATCAGATATATCTGATGCAAACTCCGAGCACGTTGCATGTTTCCGAAATATTGGATACCTATGTATTGAAGAAGGGAATTCGTCAGGGCCAGTTTTCGTATGCTACAGCTATAGGCTTGTTTAAGTCCGTTATATCAATGATTTTAATTGTAACTGTTAATAATATTTCCCGAAAATATACCGAAATTTCACTCTGGTGATTTGGAGTATTTTAAGTTGGAGGCGTTGTAAATGAGTGTAAAGAAACTAACGCTGGCTGATAGAATATACATGATCATAAATTATACCATTCTTATATTGTTTTGTATCTCTACTCTGTATCCATTTATATATATATTGGTTCTGTCCTTTAACGATGGATACGACGCCATGAAGGGAGGAATATACCTCTGGCCAAGGGAGTTCACGCTGCGTAACTACGAGAAGGCCTTTCAGCATCCGTTGATTACCAGTTCATTTTTAATCTCGGTATCCAGAACTTTGCTGGTTACTGTATTGTCAGTCCTGCTGACGGCCATGTTGGCTTACGGCCTTGCCAGAAAGGGGCTACCTGGGAGAAAATATATTGTCTTTTTCTTCTTCTTTACTACCCTATTCAGTGGGGGATTGATCCCCACCTACGTTTTGTATAGGCAGTTGGGACTTATGAACTCTTATTGGGTTTTAATAATTCCGTCCCTATATAGCTTTTTCAATGCTGTCATCGTAAGGACTTATTTTACCGGAATACCCGATAGTTTGTCCGAGTCTGCAAGGATCGATGGTGCAAGTGAAAACACCATATTCTGGAGGATAATGCTGCCTCTGTCGATGCCAGTGTTGGCTACCATAGCATTGTTTGTAGGAGTAGGTTGCTGGAATGACTGGTTTACAGGTGAGTTCTTTATACAGGATCAGAATCTGATACCTGCTTCCACCCTTCTTCGCAAACTGATAGCAGAGGCAACCTTTGAGAGTAGCACCACCTCTGATTCAGGGTCACAAATACTGCAGGTAAATATTGAATTGGAGAGGATAAGACAGACCGGTATTACGCCGGAGTCTTTGAGGATGTCATTTCTTGTTATCATAGTTACTCCCATTATATTCATATATCCATTTCTGCAGAGGTACTTTGTTCAAGGGGTTATGCTTGGGTCATTAAAGGAATAGCCAGCCAGTATAATCACTATAATAATGTTAAACACAGATTGCGCTAAAAAGGCTTTTAGCCTTTAAAATAAAACAATTAATATCCTTGAGAGGAGGAAAAAAAATGAACAAAACCCAATGGGTGAAGCTGTTCTCCCTTTTGGTGGCACTTCTGTTGTTTGTTTCAGTTGTAGCAGGCTGCGGTGCTCAAAAGGAGACGAAACCAGACGAAGTAAAGGAGGAAGAACCAAGCGGCACTGAGAGCGAAGGCGCTGATGAAGAAGAGACACCAGCTGAGGAGCCGATTGAAGAAGTTGAAGTTACTTTCCTCCATTGCTGGAACGGGGGAGCCGGAGGATTCCCTCAGGATATGGTGAACAATCCGGTGGCTCAAAGGATTAGGGAGAGGACCGGCGTTACCCTTAAAGCCGAGTTTATCACCACCAGTGAGACCGAGAAGCTGAACACCATGTTTGCTTCCGGCGTAATGCCTGATTTTGTAAATGCTCCTTACTGGAGTACGACAGGCGGAGAAGGTGCAGTCATAAAGAAGGCGGCTACCGAAGGAATGCTGCTCGCACTGAATGACTACCTGGAGAGCGGCAAGTATCCCAACATTGAGAAACTATACGAAATTGGCGTTGCAAGAGACTTTAAAGAATTTGACCTGTTCCATCCTGATTACGAGGGCAATATTTATCTGATTCCTCAGCAAACACCGGGAGACAATCCGGAAGACGTGACTAACTGGGCTTATGGCGTATATGCCAGAGGAGATATTCTGAAAGAATTAGGTGTAAAACCTGAGGAAATCGACAGCTCAGAGAAGCTGTACGACCTTCTGGTCAAGATTAAGAATGGAAACTTTACTGACATCAACGGAAAACCGGTGATTCCTGCCGGTACCTGGCACAATGGTTGGTCTTACAGTGAGTTTCTGAAGTCCTGGTCCGATTATAATATATCATCGTACCGTGAGGAAGATGGCAAGATCATCCACTGGATATTCTCCAAGGATGAAGAAGAGAAGCTCATGTTCATGAGAAAGCTTATTAAGGAAGGTCTGTTTGATCCTGAAGCATTCAGCAATACCGACACCATGGCCAAGGAAAAGATGGCTGTTGGTAAGATAGCGGTATTCGGTGCTCAAAGCGGAATGGGTCATTTTAGGCAGACGTTGTATCAGACCAATCCTGAGATGAAGTACGAATTGTTAGGTCCATTCAAGAACAAGAGCGGGAATATTGCTACACAGGTTGAGAAGAAGGGGCGTTCCGGCTTCCCGGTAATGTTCCTGAGTGCTACAACCGACAAAGCCGAAGCTGTATTGCGCTTTATCAACTTCTGTAACAGCGAAGAGGGTTGGCTGCTGGCTTCATGGGGTATCGAAGGCGAGCACTACACCATGGAAAATGGCAGGCCTAAATGGATTCCCGAATGGAAGCAAAAGATGGATGAAGATCCGACTGCCGCAAGGGATGCCGGAATCGGATACCTCGGGAACTTTATAGGTGCTGACTCCAGGAAGAGCCTATGGCCAACACCTGAGGAGGACAAGACCATATTTGATAAGTGGCAGGATGAGTATATTGCGAAGGTACCCATTGTGTTTATTGACAAGGTAAGTGCAAACTACCTTGAGCGGGATTGGCCCAAGTATAATGAGTACAGGGATGCAGTGTCCACTCTTGATTACGAGCAAGAATTCCGCAAGGCTTGCTTCGCATCAACCGACGAAGAAGCATTGAAGATACTCAACGATATACGTGAAAAATACAGACAAGCCGGGCTTGAAGAGCTCACACAGTGGGTAGCGGAGAAGGCCGCAGAGCGCGATGACGTTGGCTGGTAATCTTGCTCTTATAAAACTATACTGACACAGATGATAAACACTAAGGGCTACCTGGGCGACCACGTAGCCCTTAGTATATTATCATATGTTTAGCTGTAATTTATTGCTTCTGTATGATATATTTTAATTTCAAAAAATAACATGCTTTTTTTGTTGATGCACATAATAGTATTGTAGTCTGATATTGTTCAATAAGTGTCAGCAAAGCGGGAGCGGCAAAGGAGTGAATGAAAGTGAAAGGAAGAGAACGTGAACTTACCGGTTTCCAGGAGCGAGCACCCTATAATCCATCCATTGACTTGCAGACCGATTTTGTAATGGTATACGGCGTGGATGAAACCATGCCTCAACGGATTGAAAAATGGCGGGAGAGGGGATATAGAGTTCATCTTATGACCGGTATTGCCTGGGGCCAGTATCAGGATTATCTGTACGGTGAATTTGACGGACGGAACCACTGGGATGAGGCACAAAAGCGAAGAGATGGCTCATACATCCTGCATGGCAAGGACGTCCCCTATATGGTGCCTACAATATCCTTTGCAGAATATCTTATAGAAAAGATAAAGGTGGCCGTGGACACGGGTGTGGAAGCCATACACCTGGAAGAGCCGGAATTCTGGGCGGACGGGGGTTATTCCGAGGCGTTTAAGCGGGAATGGGAAATCTATTATAAAGAGCCGTGGAGGCCTCCTCATGAATCTCCCGACAATCAATACAGGGCTTCCAAATTAAAAGCCTATCTATATGCCCGATGTCTTGACAGGCTATGCGGTTCTTTAAAAGAGTATGCTAAGGTAAAGTATCAAAGGGATCTGCGCTTTTATGTTCCAACTCACAGCCTGATTAACTATACCCAATGGAGGATTGTTAGCCCCGAATCAAGATTGCTGGACATACCGGGAGTTGACGGTTATATAGCACAGATCTGGACCGGCACTTCCAGAACTCCCAATGTATACGAAGGTGTAAGAAAAGAAAGGACTTTTGAGACGGCTTTTCTGGAATACGGCATAATGCAGGAGCTGACCCGGGGTTCAGATCGGCGTATGTGGTTTCTCCATGACCCGATAGAGGACAATCCCAATCATACATGGGAGGATTACAGGACAAATTATTTTAAAACCGTGGTGGCTTCCTTGTTCCATCCCAAGGTATCAAGATACGAAGTAGCGCCGTGGCCCAACCGCATATTCAACCGGGAATATCCTAAACAGGACGGGACCGGACGGGAAGGTATTCCTTCCGATTATGCATGTGTTCTGTTAACGATTATGAATACACTTCGCGATATGGAGCAGGATAAAACGGTCTGGGGTCGCGACAATCTGGAAGTAGGCTTATTGCTGGCTGATTCCGGCATGTTCCAGAGATTTTATATGGATTTAGGAGCTGACGGTGTCAATGAGCCGGATCTGAGGAAAAAACTAGTGGAATGGAACGAGTTCTACGGTTTGGCCCTTCCGTTGCTAAAACACGGCGTTGCAGTAAGACCGGTGCAGTTGGACAATATTGCGCGTTTCCCGGATTATCTGAACGATTATCGCGTGTTGTTATTGAGCTACGAATTTATGAAGCCCGAATCACCCTACATTCATAATGCCATTGCCCAGTGGGTATTGGACGGAGGAATTCTGATCTATGTGGGCGATGACTCGGATCCTTACCACAACATCAGAAATTGGTGGACCGAAGGCCGACGCAAATATGTCTCACCAAGGGAACACCTTTTCGAATGCCTGGGTGTTAAATCCGATGAAATCAAAGCTATGGAAAATGGCGAAAGCCTTATCAAGCGGGTAGGGAAGGGAATATTAGCATATCTTAATGTAAATCCCGTTGAATGTGCCTATGACAGGCATAAAGCGCAGGATTTGAGGGATGTCGTGAAGAATGTACTGAAAATGTCGGGGTATCCCGAGCTTGAGTGGAAGCCCAAAAATCATTTTATTCTCCATCGCGGACCGTATACTATTGTGGCAGTGATGGACGAATCGGTGGATGAACAGCCGGTTATATTGGAAGGAAGCTATGTGGATCTTTTTGATGCAAAGCTCACTATCCGAAACGGTGTGGAGATAAAAGCAGGAGAATTAGCCTTCCTGTATGATTTAAACAGCCTGTCAGCCAGTACTGCCCCCAAATTGATCGCCGCTTCTTCAAGAATAGATGAGCTGAAGGTCACGCGCAATGATAAAGAATGCGGAAGCGGTAAATTAACAATAGATTTTATGGCCAAGGGGCCGGAGAGAGTTCCCGGCGTTGCGCGAATCTATTCAACCGAAAAAGTGACCTGCGTAAAGGCTTATTGTGATAATCAGGTGGTTGATATTAAACACGAGTGGGATGACGCAAGCAATACTGTTGTGGTTTTCTATGACAATAATCCCGATGGAATAAGGATCATTTTGACGGGTGAATAAACCGGTAGGTTGGTAAACCGTCGGGATATGAAAACAAAAGTGTCTGCTGTTACCCGGATGGTATAAGGTTTACGGGTTTAGCGGTGATATAATTCACTGTTTAAGCCTGTATCAAATATATAAGGAGGAATGGTTTATGGAAAGAAAACTGCGCATAGGAATCATCGGGACGGGCGGCATAGCTCATGCTCACATGGCTGCTTATAAGCAATTTGATGACGTAGAAATTGTCGGAGGCGCCGATATAGTACCGGGAAAGGCAAAGGCATTTTTTGAAAAATGGGATCTGCCAAACGCTCAGGCTTTTGAAAGTGCAGAAGAACTGATAAAAAACGTTGAAATGGATGGAGTAACCATATGCACTTACAACACCACCCATGCTGAATGCGCCATTATGGCTTTGGAAGCCGGACTGCATGTTCAGTGCGAAAAGCCCATGTCATTTACGTTACAGGAAGCGGTTGATATGGTGAAAGCGGCCAAAAAAGCCAACAAAATTCTTACCATAGGATTTCAGCCCAGGTATAGCTATATGCGGCAGAAGGTAGATGAGATCATTCGCTCCGGAACTATCGGAAAGGTTTATTACATACAAAGTGGAGGCGGACGAAGAAGGGGTATACCCGGGGGTACTTTTATAGAAGGCGATAAGGCAGGATTTGGATGTCTTGGGGACATCGGCTGCTATTCCATCGATGAGTGCCTCCATGCGGTAGGCTATCCCAAACCGTTAACGGTATCGGCGGTTGCTACCGATTATTTCGGCAAAAATCCCAAATATTGGCCGGAACCTGAAAAATTCAATGTGGATGATTTTTCCGTTGCCTTTATTAGGCTGGAAGGGGACATAACCTTCGTATTTAAGCAGGCATGGGCAATGCACGCCGATTCCCTCGGCGATACCCTTTGGCTGGGAACGGAGGGCGGAATAAAGATCATCAACAGCTTTGATTATGCAAACAAGCCATCTCGCGTTATGCTATTTACCGATGTAAACGGAATGCAAGTTGATAGCTATATATTACCGTCCCATCCATTTGATGCCTATTCAAGTCCTCAGAAAGTCGATGTTTTTGCAGCAAAGGTTCGTGATTTTTGCGATGCAATTAAGGAAGGTCGGCCTGCTCCGATACCGGGCGAGGAAATCATATACAACCAGGCAATAATTGACGGAATTTACAGATCTGCAAAACTAAAAAGAGAGGTCGAGATAGAGATACCCGAATTCTAATGTATGTTGATCAAATTTCAGAATATATACAAAACAGATGGAGCCGAGGGGCCTCGGACAGGATTTGAATTTACAAAAAAGTATTTGGCCTTACTATTTGAATATATGCTCCGGCCTTACTGAACCGGCGGCATAACTACATGAGGCCTGAACACTCCTTGCCGGGAGTTTGGTATACAGGAAGCGGTTCAGGCCTCTATAGAATTTTTCAATGTTATGTAGGGGGCCAATATATGCATTTAGGAGGATATATATGCAAGGCATTGTAACAGATATCCAGCGCTTTTCACTGCACGACGGACCGGGGATAAGGACGACGATATTTTTGAAAGGATGCAACATGCGATGCGCTTGGTGTCACAATCCTGAAACCATATCAGCCAAACCGGAGCTTATACTATATCCGGAAAAATGCATAGGGTGCGGAAAATGCGTGGAGGTATGTACGAATCAGGCACGAAGGATTATTGATGGTAGTATAATATTCGATCGCAGCCTGTGTGTTGTCTGCGGCCGATGTGCGGATGTCTGCTTTTCAGGTGCAATCACCATTTCGGGCCGTATTATGACTGCTGAGGAGATAATGGATGAAGTAATTCAGGATAAGAGCTATTATGAGCATTCGGGTGGCGGCATTACCGTATCCGGTGGTGAGGCTTTTTGCCAGGCGGAGTTTCTTGCCTCCATCCTGACTACAGCAAAGGCTTTGGGGATTTCAACGGCAGTGGAAACCAATATGAATTACGACTGGAAACTGATGGAAGAAATGTTGCCGCTGCTTGATCTTATCATGTTCGATATTAAATTGGTGGATGAACAGCTCCACAAGAAATGGACCGGTGTATCCAACAGGAAAATATTGCAGAATGTGGAGCGGCTGATTGAACTGGATAAGCCCATTATAGCGAGAACTCCGATTATTCCCGGAGTAAATGATAACCAGGAAACAATATGCGAAATAGCGAATCTGCTAAAAGGTGCAAAGGGACTTATGTATTACGAGCTGTTGAATTTTAATCCTCTTGGGGAGAGCAAATATAACGGTTTGGGCTTGAGTAATGCATTTAAGGGAGTTAGGCCTTTAAAAGAAGAACGGATTGAGGCATTGGCAAGGGAAGTGCGGGAAATCGGATTGGCAGTGAGGATTGGTTAGCAATATTGTTGTAATAAAGAGGATGATCGTTTTTTACTGAAAGGATGATATTAAATCATGTCTACCTTATATAAAATGGTACTTGTTAACAGGATCGATCCCGATACCCAACTGGACTACCGCGAACGCGTTCGTATACTGCGCGAGCGTAAGCTGGAGCAAACTAAAGAAAAAATGGGGATAAGACCATACCAGGACGGAGATGACTATGGTTCAATCTTACCACCCGAAGAATATACTTGGGAATGCATTCCCAACCATCCCGATGGCTCTTGGTATGGATATGAAGGTTGGAGTAAAAATTTCCACAAGCTGATGGCTACGCATCCGATTTTTATAGATCCCGTTGATGCATTTACCTGTCGCTGGATGTTCTGCATGCCCTGGCTGAAGGGGAGAAAACGATGGAAACCCGAACTGAACTACGATCATTTAAAGCCGGGCATTGAAAAATACGGTATTGTATCCGGTATTGGGGCTGACTCACATTTTGGCGGGGACTATCGTATAGGCCTTTCCTTGGGATGGGGTGGCATTTTAAGGAAACTTGAAGAATACCGCTTAAAAAATCTGGGACATGATGAATTCTATGATGCTGAGGTAATGGTGGTAAAAGGCATACAACAATGGATCGCAAACACGATCGAGGTAACCAAGGAGGCTATAGAACAGGAGAAACATCCGGATCTTAAAGAAAACCTACAGCAAATGTTAAAAGTAAATGAATGGATAATAACCGAGCCGCCGCGAACTTTAAGGGAAGCCTGCCAATGGATTTGCTGGTTTAACATGGCCAGCAGAACGTATAATAGGGACGGTGCCGGCGGACAGCTGGATGAATTATTGAGACCGTATTATGAAGCGGATCTTTCTGCGGGCAGGATAAGCGGTGAGGATGAAGCTAAATACTATATTGCATGCCTTCTCTTGAATGACCCTCATTATTACCAGATAGGCGGTTTGGATGAGCATGGAAATGATATGACCACATATTTTTCCTATCTGATACTTGAAGCTGCGGATTGGCTCAATTCGTCCTGTAATATTACGGTCAGGGTGCATGAGAAAACCGATAAAAGGTTCATCAACAAGGCAGTTTACTATCTTTTTAAGAACAAAAAGGGTTGGCCGAGGTTTTCGGGAGACAAAGCCTTATGCGAAGGTTTTATGAGAAAGGGATATCCCCTTGAAATTGCCAGGCAGCGTGTGGCGGTAGGCTGTCATTGGATGAGCCTTCCCGGTTTGGAATATACTTTAAATGATTGCGTAAAGATCAATTGCGCTAAGATATTCGAAATCGCCCTTGACGAAATGATGGAAAAGGAGAAAAATCCTACGGTTGAAACTTTGTGGGACTATTATAGAAAACATCAAAGAAAAGCGGTTGAGATTACGGCAGCCGGGATTGATTTTCATCTGAAGAATCAGGTTAAAAACCAGCCTGAACTTGTTTTGAACCTTATATGCCATGGCCCTGTTGAAAAAGGCCGTGATATGGTGGACGGCGGTGCTCAGTACTATAATATGTGTATTGATGGAACCGGGATTGCAACAGTGGCCGATTCCTTTGCCGCACTGGAGCAGCGGGTAGAAAGGGAAAAACGAATCAGCTGGCAAAAGCTTTATGAAACGCTGAAAAACAATTTTGAAGGTGTTGAAGGAGAATATATCCGCCTTATGCTGGCTGCAAGCGAAAGATATGGTGGCGGGAACTCATTGGGGGATAAATGGGGTGTGAGGATATCAGAGGCATTTACCGATGATGTAAACTCCATGGAGCAATATTACCCCTATAAGTTTATACCAGGATGGTTTTCCTGGTCCAACACCATACAGCTGGGCAAAGTTGTTGGTGCAACTCCTAATGGAAGAAAGGCGTACGAACCAATTAACCATGGCTGTAATCCCCATCCCCAGTTTAGAAAGGACGGAGCCGTAACCGCCATGTCCAATATAATATGCGCAGTTCAGCCGGGTTATGGTAACACCGCGCCGATACAGTTGGAGTTAGACCCAGGCATTGCCAAGGATGATGAGGCCATACAAAAAATATCGGACTATATAATGACGATTATGGACAACGGAGCTACATTGCTAAATATAAATATTATCGACAAAGATCAGATATTGGAAGCAAATAAAGATCCTTCCAAATATCCGGATCTCGTTGTCAGGGTAACGGGCTTTACGGCTTACTTCTGTCTGTTGACACCCGAATTCAGGAAATTGGTTGTGGACAGAATTTTAACCGCATAAACATTTACTCTTCAGAGCTGGTGATTATATGAATTAAACCGACGACAATAATTATTAAAGAGGAGGATTTAAAATGTTACGAGTAGCAATGCTAAGCAAATGGCATGTACATGCAGAGGGCTATGCAAAGTTTTTACAGGGTTTGGATAATGTACAGATTACTGCTGTATGGGATGAAGAGCCAGAGCGAGGAAGAAAATGGGCTGAGGACTTAAAGGCAGATTTCGAGGAAGATTTGGATACCCTGCTGAAAAGAGATGATGTGGACGGTGTCGTTGTGGATGCGCCGACCAGCATGCATGCCGATGTTATGGTGGCTGCAGCCAATGCCGGCAAGCACATCTTCACCGAAAAAGCAATGGCATTGACTGTCGAGGAATGTAACAGGATTTCCGAGGCGGTTAGGAAGGCAGGCGTTAAGTTCTGCATCTCCTTCCCTGCCCGAACGGCTCCTCAGAATCTCTATGCCAAGAAGTTAATTGATGAGGGAATCCTTGGAGATATTACTCTGGTAAGGATCAGAAACGGACATGATGGGTCTTTGAGGGATTGGCTTCCCGACTACTGGTATGATGAGAAGATGGCCGGCGGCGGCGCCATGATGGATCTGGGATGCCATCCGATGTACCTAGCAAGTTGGTTTTTGGGCAAGCCAGCAAGGATAACATCCATGTATAACTACTTTACCGGCAGAGCCGTGGAAGACAATGCTGTGTGTGCCATAGAGTTTAAGAACAAAGCCGTTGCAATTGTTGAAACAAGTTTAGTTACATATAGGACACCCGGCTCACTGGAAATATACGGGACAGAAGGCACCCTTATAGCAATAGGCAGGGATGTTAAGCTGATATCCGAAAAAATGCCTGAGAAATTTAAAGGCTGGGTTTCTCCCCAGGATCTGCCCAAGCCCCTGGATCCGCCGCTAAAACAATGGGTTGATGCAATAACATTGGGGACCCCAATAAGGTATGATCTGGAGGAAGGCACAAAGTTAACAGAATTGCTGGAGGCTTCCTATATTGCCCATAAGGAAAAGAGAGAAGTGGAGTTTAAGTAATAAAAAGCAAAAACCCTGGTGCAGCTCTGAAGAGTAATCTTTTTCGGGATAAAACCCGTACAATAGAAGCCTGGGCCATTCATATAGCATGGCTCAGGCTTTTTGTTTTGTTTATATATGTGCTATAATTATCATTGAAATAAATATTCTATTTTAGCAGGAATTACGCTATTAAATGTCGTATATCTATAAAATATATGTATATCAATTATAGTAAGAAAGAGTGAATGATTAAATGAAACCTGTCATAATCAGAACAGAGGGTGTAACTCGATGTTTTCCTTCAGGCAGGGAAACGATATATGCATTGAAAAATGTCAGCATTTCGATCAAAGCAGGTACCCTAACCATATTGAGGGGGCGGTCGGGTTCGGGAAAGACGACCCTTATAAATCTCCTTGGAGCTTTGGATAAGCCTACCAGCGGAAAGATCTATTTTAACGGAAATGAAATAACCCAGATGTCGGAAGCCAGGCGGGATGTGCTGCGGCAGAAGGAAATGGGCTTTGTTTTCCAGTCGATAGCCCTTATTTCAATGATGTCCGCATATGAAAACGTTGAGTTTGCATTAAGGGTAGCCGGTTATAATTCCGGCGAAAGAAGGAAGAGGGCTGAGGAATGCCTTGCCTTTGTAGGTCTTAGCAAGAGGATGCACCATAGGCCCAGTGAATTGTCCGGCGGTGAACAGCAGAGGGTGGCAATAGCAAGAGCCATTGCCCATCGTCCGAGAGTGGTGTTTGCTGATGAGCCCACTGCCGAACTGGATACCAATACAGGCCTGCAGGTTGTAAAGGTGTTTAAGAACCTGGTAGAAAAGGAAGGCCTTACCGTAGTTATGTCAACTCATGATCCGAGCATGGTGGAAATAGCGGATCATGTATATACTCTTGAGGACGGTGAGATTGTAGATGAGCAATAATGATGTTGAATATATGGTAGTGTGTGATAATCTGGTTAAAATATATAAGGCCGCTGATATTGAGGTAGTAGCATTGCAGGGGTTGGATCTTACAGTCGAAAAGGGAGAGCTGATGGCCATCATTGGAAACAGCGGAAGTGGTAAATCGACACTGCTTAACATATTGGGCGGCCTGGATCGTCCTTCAGCCGGGAAGGTTTTCGTGGATGGTAAGGATTTATTAAAGCTTACCGATAAGGAACTGGTCAAATACAAGAGGGAAACGGTAGGCTTTGTATGGCAAAACAATGCCAGGAACCTTATTCCATACCTGACTGCCCTTGAAAATGTGGAGCTTCCCATGTTTTTGACCGGCAGAGCTAAACGGCAGCGGGCATTGGAGCTGCTGGACATGGTAGGTCTGGCTCCAAGGAAGAATAACAGATTGGAACAATTGTCAGGCGGGGAGCAGCAGCGTGTGGCAATTGCAATTGCATTAGCAAACAACCCCAAGCTGATTTTGGCTGATGAGCCTACTGGCGCGGTTGATACCAAAACGGCAGCAACCATACTGGATGTTTTTAGGGATATAAATGAAGCTTTGGGTGTGACCATCATAATCGTCACCCATGATAGGCAAATAGCCAGCAAGGTGGACAGAGTGGTGGCTATCCGGGACGGCAGAACCAGCAGCGAATTTGTACGTAGAATATCCTATGCTGAGAAATTGGCCGAGATAAGCAATGACATAGGAACGGTCAGCGAGGAAACTCATATGGAACTGGCAGTAATAGATAAAGCGGGCCGACTTCAGATCCCCAAAGAATATATCGATGCCTTGGGCTTGAGTGAGCAGAACAGGGTAATAGTGGAGATGGATGGAGATAGGATTGTGCTGATGAATCCGGATAAAGTTTTGAATTCTGAAGGGAAAACAGCTGATTCCAATGTTATGTGAACGCATATATAAGGGGTATCTGGTGTATAGAGGGATACCCCTTTCATATTTTATATGCGTTAACGTATTGTCTCAGTTGGATTGAAAGTTCATTGAGGGTTCTGGAGTACGAGGCTAATTGCTCAATTATGCTCTTCTGCTCTAAGGTGCTGGCGGCCACTTCCTGGCTGGCTGCAGCAGCTTGCTGAGAGACGGATGAGATATTCTGAATGGCATCTATCACGTTGTTTTTATCATCTTCCATTACTGCAATGGACTGGCTTATGTTGTCTATACGCTCGATTATATTTTCGATTCCCTGTGCTATTGTGTAGAAGGCATCGTTGGTATTTTCCACAGCTTTCACCTGGTTTTCCATAACGGCATTGACCGAATTGATGATGCTTGTTGCCTTGTCAGCATCTTCAATTATTTGGGCCATAATTTTCTCTACCTGTTCAGCGGCATTCCTGGAAGCATCGGCCAGTTTTCTTACCTCATCGGCCACCACAGCGAAACCCCGACCTGCTTCTCCGGCTCTTGCAGCTTCAATTGCTGCATTGAGAGCAAGCAAATTGGTTTGCTCAGATATATTGTTTATAGTATTGACAAATTCACTGATGCTTTTTGATCGTTCTGCCGAAGTGGTTATAAACTCCATAACCTTTGCAGCTGCGCTCTGACTCTGTTCATTGGATTCCCTCAATGTTCTTACGGCTTCAAGTCCACGCTGATTAAGGATTTGCATATTTTTTGAGTCCTCTACCACCCTATTGGTATTTTCAAATACCAGTTGAATTTGCTGTGACAAATTGGTGATTAGGTTAACTCCCCGTTCAGCTTCAGCCGCCTGTTCGGATGCGCCATGGGCAACTTCATTCATTGTGGCGGATATATCATCGATGGAGCGATTTACTGCCTCGGTATCGGTATTTAAGAGCATGGCCGTATCAACCAGTTGATTTGTTATGCTTTTTAAGGCGGATATGATGGATCTCAGCTCGGATATCATATTGTTAAAACTGTCGGATACGGAGTTTGGACCTTCATGTTCCGAAATCTCCGGGATCAGGCTTAAATCCCTGTTTTTTATGCGTTCCATTATGTATGCCATTGATTCGATTCTCGTTTGTATTATTTTTTTCAGTATGTATACCGCAAATTCAAGAGCTGCAGTATTTAAAATCAGCAAAATGATGAAGGGCATTATTCCGATGGCAGGTATAAACAGCTTTTCCAGTATGCTCAATATAATAGCAATTAACAGTGCAAATACGTATGGTCTGTTGGCACTAAATCTTATGATTTGCTGCTTTAATCGCCTGAAAGGCTTCATGCCCATCCTCCTTACATGCCATTTTTTCTCATTATTATAGCATCATTTTGCAAAACTGGCAAAATAAACTGGCAAAATATCGGTTTTTGCAGTCCAAACGTCTCTTACTCCGTTTATTTTTCTGCGGCTGCGGGTATATAATATGCATATCCCAATCATAAGAAGAATGCCGGACGCTCTTTAAATTCATTGACACATATTGCATAATTATATACAATTATCTTAACAATGCATGAAAAGCTTAAGCGGATTGCATTTTTGACAATCTCGCAACGAAGGGGGATAAAAATTGGGAAAGAACATAGTACAAAAAATAATAGAAAACCATCTTGTATCCGGCAGGATGCAGCATGGTGAGGAGATTGCCATTTCAATCGATCAGACCCTGACTCAGGATTCAACCGGTACAATGGCTTACCTTCAGTTTGAGGCCATGGGAATTCCGCGGGTTAGAACAAAAAAGTCGGTGGCATACGTAGATCACAATACCCTTCAGACGGGTTTTGAGAATGCCGATGATCATAAATATATACAGACCGTGACGTCAAAGTACGGTATTTATTTCTCCAAACCGGGCAACGGAATCTGCCATCAGGTTCATCTGGAGCGTTTTGCAAGGCCGGGCTGGACATTGCTAGGTTCCGACAGCCATACTCCAACAGCGGGCGGAATAGGAATGCTGGCTATTGGAGCCGGTGGACTGGATGTGGCTGTAGCAATGGGTGGAGGCCCATATTATCTGACCATGCCCAAGGTGTGCAGGGTTGTGCTTAAGGGTAAGCTCAATCCCTGGGTGACGGCAAAAGATGTAATTCTCGAGCTTTTAAGAATAATGACCGTTAAGGGCGGAGTAGGGAAGATAATTGAGTATGCCGGCGAGGGCGTTTCTACCCTGACGGTACCCGAAAGGGCTACCATAACCAATATGGGTGCCGAACTGGGAGCAACCACCTCCATTTTTCCCAGCGATGAAGTGACCCGGGCCTTTATGAAAGCCCAGATGCGTGAAGATGAATGGGTGCCTCTTACAGCCGATGATGATGCTTACTATGATGAAGAGATTGTGATTGACTTAGGCAAGCTGGAGCCCATGGTGGCCCAGCCCCACAGCCCCGACAATGTGGATACCGTGAGAAATGTAGGCCCGATTAAGGTGGATCAGGTGGCTGTGGGCAGCTGTACCAATTCATCCTATCTGGATCTCATGAGGGTGGCCAGAATTCTAGAAGGTAAAACGGTACACCCGGATGTAAGCCTTGTAATATCTCCGGGTTCCAAGCAGGTATATTCAATGCTGGCGAGAAACGGAGCATTGGCTGATTTGATAGCTGCGGGTGCCCGCATCCTGGAATGTGCCTGCGGGCCTTGTATTGGAATGGGACAGGCTCCGGCCTCCAATGCCGTTTCGCTGCGCACCTTCAACCGCAATTTTTACGGGCGAAGCGGTACTCCCAGTGCCAAGGTGTATTTGGTAAGTCCTGAAGTTGCAGCCGCTTCAGCTTTAACAGGAGTACTGACCGATCCCAGAACTCTGGGAGAGTATCCGGTTGTTGAGTTGCCGGAAACCTTTGAAATCAACGATAATCTGATCATTCCGCCGGCTGAGGATGGAGCCTCTGTGGAAGTAGTCCGCGGTCCGAACATAAAGCCCTTCCCGGTCAATAAGGAATTGCCCGAGAGGGTTGAGGGTACGGTGCTGCTTAAGATGGGAGATAACATTACCACCGATCATATAATGCCGTCGGGTGCCAAACTGCTTCCGTACCGCTCCAACATACCGTATCTGGCGGATTACTGCCTGACACTGGTGGATAAAGATTTTCCGGCCCGTGCAAAGAGCGCAGGCGGTGGCTTTTTGGTAGGCGGGCATAACTACGGCCAGGGTTCCAGCAGGGAACATGCGGCATTGGTGCCTTTGTATCTGGGGATAAAAGGGGTTATTGCAAAGTCCTTTGCACGAATCCATATGGCAAACCTTATCAATTCCGGCATATTGCCGTTGACCTTTGCTGATGAAAAGGATTACGATGATATTGACATGGGGGATGCTCTGGTAATTGAGGATGCGGTTAAGCAGATAAGACAGGGTGATGTATTAATTGTTAAAAATATTACAAAGAATAGGGAATATAATGTCAAGCTTGCCCTCTCTCCCCGCTTAAAGGAGATCATCCTGGCAGGCGGACTGCTTAATTATACCCGAAAAAATTCATAGTATTTATGTTAATCAAAGCGGGTATGGGGTATTGTATAGATAGTAAGGATGAATGGGCTCGGATGCGGCAGCGGCCTGACATCGTGATATACGACCAACCTTTTATATTTTAAGGAGGATTGGGCAGTTAAGAATATAAGCTTATTGGTACATTGCCATGGCTAAAATGAATATTCGTCTTATATAAAAAAGCAAGGGGGTTTTATCCCCATTGCTTTTTTAATAAATGTGACAAGGTATTAATGTTAAATATTGGATTATTTGTTGACTATAGGATAGATTGATGATATCATAGAAGTGCAACATTGTTAAAAAATAAACGTTAAAGGAGGTTATTGAATGGCAAAACGCAGGAGCAGGGTGTCCGAAGCTGTCATTCGTCGTTTACCCAAATATTATCGTTATATAACCGAAATGAAAAAAAACGGTGTTCAAAGGGTGTCTTCCAATGAATTGGGACAAAAAATGGGGTTAACTGCCTCTCAAATACGTCAGGATTTTAACTGTTTTGGAGGTTTTGGGCAACAGGGATATGGGTATAATGTTCCGGAGCTATGTGGAGAGCTTAAGAAGATAATAGGGCTTGACAGGCAGTATAATATGGTGGTGGTAGGTGCAGGGAATTTAGGGCAGGCGCTGGCAAACTACAGCGGGTTTGAAAAGGAAGGCTTTTTCATTAAGGCATTGTTTGATATAAACCCCAGGCTGGTGGGTATGTCAATCCGCGGCATTGATATTCTTGACATAGATACCATGAAAAGCTTTATGGCAAACAACCGGATTGACATTGGAATAATATGTACACCTAAGGAAAAGGCTCAGGAAGTGGCCGAGCTACTGGTGGATTGCGGCATAAAAAATATTTGGAACTTTGCTCCGATAGATGTGGTTTTGCCTGATGATGTGGTGGTAGAAAATGTACACTTGAGTGACAGCCTATATATTCTATGCTACAGAATGGCCAACAATTCGTAAGGTATGTATATCAGCCACAATATACCGCAGGGGGGTCTATATGAAAAGTATACGAGAGATTATCGGATTATCGCTGATCTGTGTCAAGGAAGGTCTGGAGTACGGTCATATAAAGGACGTGCTGTTTGATCCGGCCAACGGAAGGATAAAGTATTTGATAGTAGATGACGGACAGTGGTATTTGGGTGCGAAATTATTGCCTTTTGAAAAGGTTATGGGGATCGGTACCGATGTGATTACAGTAGAAAGCCAGGAAAATATCGTCCCCTTCATCCAAGCCCAGGATGCATTGGATTTAATAAAGCGTGATGTAAAGATTATTGGCTCCAAAGTTTATACACAAAAGGGAGAATACATCGGCGAGGTAAAGGAATGTTCTGTTTGTGAACAGGACGGAAGCATCTCGATGTGCGAATTAAGCGGTAAGGAGCATTCTATCACCATAAATGCTTCCGATATTTTAACCTATGGGAAGGGTGTTATCATCATATCTGGGGATGCCCTCCGGGAAAATTTCACGACAGATGATAAGCCGGATGAACAAGGCATTTACGAGGAGCATGACGATGAACCAGGGCCTTCAAGAATGTTTGAGCTAAAGCAGAGGCGCTTTTTGCTGGGGAAAAGGGTGAAAAAGCGGATTCTAAGTGAGTCGGGACAGCTGCTTGCCGATAAAGGGGAGATTGTTACCGATGAAGTGATTGACAGGGTAAAGGCCGGGGGCAAGCTGGTTGAGCTTACCATGAACGTAGAGCCGAACTGATTGGAGTGGCTAAAGATAATTTGATATAAATACATAATTATGGAAAAACGTAATACAATATTTAATAAATTGTTACTATTATTTACGTTTTTGCTTCAGGATATTAAGCTTTTATTATTTTATTGATTGATATATTTACTTTTTTGTTCAACTGCTCTACTATAAATAAAGTGGTATTACTGCCAATTATGTAATATTTTGATTTGATAGCTGGAGGATTACCTATGCAATCACGAACTCAATCAAAAAGGGCAGCTGTTTCTAAAAAGAGAAGAGCGGGTAAGGTTGGCACAGCCTTCCTGGTTGTATTTTTTACCTTTCTGATATTAGCTGCTTTAGGCGCTTTTATTTACGGATACCATATCCTGAATTTAGAAACGTTCTATGCCGGGGTTACCGTCGACAATATTGATCTTGAAGGCATGACATATGATGAAGGGTTAAATGCCATAAAAGCGTTGAGACAGCCCGAACTGGAAGCCATCAATATTGTTTTGCGTCATGAGGATCTGGTATGGGAATATGGATATGAGGCCATCGGTGCCAAGATTAACATAGAAGAGGTCGTTAATCAGGCTTATCAGGTGGGAAGGCAGGGCAACATTATTGAACGGCTAAGGCAGATATATGAAGCTAGTAAAACGGGTTATTATTTTACTACGGTTCTAACCTATGATGTTTCCCTCTTACAGGACGAGCTTGAGGCCATTGCCCGGCAGATAAATCTGGAGCCTGTGGATGCTCAGATCGAGTTTCATCCAGATGAAGAAGAGAAATTTTCATTTACCGAAGAGGTTATCGGGAAAGGGATGCTGGTTGACGAGGCCTTAGCTGATTTGAAGGAAAAAGTGGATGCCCGAGATTTTAGTCCCTACGAAATACCGGTACAGCTCATTCAACCCAAATATACGCTGGAAGAAGTCAAGACGTGGACCAGCAAGATTGCAGTTTATTCTACTCCCTTAACCAGTTCGGCTGCAAGGACTCATAATATAATCCTCTCTTCGAAGAGTTATGACGGTTTGCGACTGGATCCTGGCGAAATTTTTTCATTAAATGAAGCAACTGGCCCAAGGGATAAGGCCCAGGGCTATAAGGATGCACCGGTAATAAAAGAAGGTAAGAAGCTGGTGGATGAGCCGGGGGGAGGAAATTGTCAGACGTCTACTACATTATACGGGGCTGCCATTCGGGCGGATCTTGAGATAATTGAAAGATACCATCATTCCTGGCCGTCGGTATATGCAAAGGTAGGGCAGGATGCAACGGTAAGCTATCCCGTGCTTGATATCAAAATAAGGAATAATAAGGATACACCTGTGTTTTTTGATCGGTATATCAAAAACGGCAGACTTTATGTGGAAGTATATGGGAAAGCTCCAACTGAATATGATAAGATAGATGTTATTTCGGTAATTCTGGAACAAACCTCCAAGCCCGCAGAAAAGGTGGTACAGGATAATACCCTTGCACCCGGTGAAGAAGTGATTGAGTATCCGTCAAGGCCGGGCATCAAGGTGCAGACATATCGGGTATACTATAAAGACGGGAAAGAAATTAAAAGGGTTAAGGAGGCTTACAGCAATTACCCCAGAATTGTGGGACTGAAGAGAGTGGGGCCTCCCAAACCTCCCGAAGAAGAACAGCCGTCAAATAATAACGGCAAGACCGGCGATACCAAGCCCAATGAACAACCGTCAAATAATCAGGGAAATAGCAATGGTAGTAACAACAATGGTAGTAACAACAGTGGGGAGGAGCAATCCGATACCGAATCCACCGATGAAGCCTAAGATGAAGCCTAATAAGAATCAGAATAAACAGCATGAAGATAGTTAAGGAGATGAATGTACTCCCGGCAAAAGCCGGGAGTTTTTGTAAGGTCAGCTTGTATCTTTTTTCTTGAAACCGGCAACAAAAAATAGTATATTGAGTAGTATGAGCGATAACTTTTTGCCAGATTCGACAGACGATACTGATACTGCAGCATAAACAGCATATGACGGAGGAGATAAGTATGTTGTATCCATTGTTGTTTGAACCCATATTGAAGGAAAAGATATGGGGCGGGAGGACCATGGAAGATAAGTTTGGCCGGCATTTGCCTTCCGACAGGATTGGCGAAAGCTGGGATATAGCATGCCATGAAAACGGAAACAGTGTTGTGGCCAACGGCAGTCTGAAAGGACAGACTCTGCAGCAGCTGATTGAAACCTATACAAGCGCAATATTGGGTAATGATGTATATAGAAGGTACGGGACCAGATTCCCGCTGCTGATAAAAATACTGGATGCCGCCCAGGATCTGTCGGTACAGGTACATCCATCGGATGCCTATGCTGCATTGCATGAGGATGGCCAGATGGGCAAAACCGAGATGTGGTATATCATACATGCAAAGCCCGGATCCAGGCTGATCTACGGGGTGTTGCCCGGTACAAGCAGGGATGATTTTGAAAAGGCACTAAAGCAGGGGCAGCTGGAAAAGTGTCTTAACAGTATTGAAGTTGAACCGGGAGATGTGCTGTATATTCCCGCAGGGACGGTGCATGCGATAGGCTCCGGTATTATGATATGCGAGATACAGCAGAATTCCGACATGACGTACCGGGTGTATGACTGGAATCGCCTGGGGGATGATGGCAAACCGAGGGAGCTTCATATCGATAAAGCTCTTGATGTCATAGATTTTGCCGGAAGAAATTCCCTGGGGAAATTGGCCGGACTGTCCGTTGAAGAAGAAGGGGGCAGTCGTACATATTATGTGGCGTGCCGCCATTTTGCCATGGAAAAGATTGAATGCCACGGTATGATTAAGGGAATTGCCGATGGCTCCAAGTTTTTTACTCTGACTATTGTGAATGGGTATGGGGAGATTGAATACGGGGAAGGAAGGCAGGCATTAAAGCCCGGGGATTCCTTGCTTATACCGGCATGCCTTGGAGAATACAACATAAAGGGGAACTGCACAGTTATAAAGGCCTATGTTCCGGATAGGGAGAAAGATGTGATAGCCCCCCTTATGGCAAAAGGATATACTTTGGAACAGCTGAGGGTAATTGGAGGTTTGTTTGAGCAGGAGGCAGAAAATTGAGGGATTTGCCCCAAGCCTTTTTGGATAAGATGAAGGGTTTATTGAAGGAACAGTATTCCGACTTTATTGAAATTTATAGGGAACCGCCAAACCAGGGCCTGATGGTTAATACTTTAAAAATTGATGTAAAGGATTTTTTTACAATGGTTCCCTTTTCCCTGACCCCCGTGCCGTGGGCGGAAGGCGGTTTTTACTACGGATATGAGGACCGGCCGGGAAAGCATCCGTACTATGATGCCGGTCTGTATTATATACAGGAGCCCAGCGCCATGGCGCCGGCCAGGCTTCTTCAGGTTAAACCGGGTCATAAGGTGCTGGATCTATGTGCCGCTCCCGGCGGTAAGGCTTTTCAACTGGCAGCCGACCTGAAAAACAAGGGTTTTCTCATTGCCAATGAAATTGACGCCGCAAGAGTTCGGGTATTGGGAGAGAACCTGGAAAGAATGGGGGTAAAGAATGTTGTCATTACCCGGGAAACCCCCGATAGGCTTGCTATGGTTTTTGACAGCTATTTTGACCGCATTCTGGTGGATGCCCCCTGTTCCGGGGAGGGAATGTTCAGAAAAAACCCGGAGGTGCGTTCCATGTGGTCGGCTACCCTTCCGGACAGATGCAGCCGGAGGCAGAAGGACATTCTGAAGGAAGCGGCCCGGATGCTGGCGCCTGGTGGCAAAATGGTGTACTCAACATGTACCATTTCCCCAGAGGAAAATGAGGAAGTAGTGGACTGGTTCTTAAAACAGCACCAGGACTTTTATCTGGTTGAGACAGGCGGTTTTGATTGGTTTGACAGGGGGCTGCCGGAATGGACAGAGCGCAATCCTGAACTTGCAAAGACCTTTCGCATATGGCCCCATAGAATAAAGGGGGAGGGACATTTTATAGCTGTGTTTGAAAGAAAGCCGAACGGCAAGATCAGGTCCCTGCCCTTGTTTTATAAGCGTTGGGGACTTAGAAAGGGATGTCCCGAGTACGAAAGTTTTGTAAAAGAAAACATTTGTCAGGAAGTGGAAGGGCCATTATATCTTCATAGGAACCAACTGTACTGGATATCCGAATCCCTTCCGGATTTGGGAGACCTCAGGGTTTTCCGGCCGGGTTTCAACCTGGGAGAAATAAGAAAGGGAAGATTTATTCCCAGCCATGCCCTGGCTCTGGCTCTGAAAAAGCAGCAGGTATTTCAAAGCGTCGATCTGCCCGCCAATTCGCCGGAGGTACGACGGTATATCAATGGCCAAACTCTCAATGGCTTTAAGGGTAAGGGCTGGGTACTGGTTACTGTTGATGGATATTCTCTGGGCTGGGCCAGACTTTCGGATGGGTTAATGAAGAACCATTATCCCAAAGGTTTGCGTCGCATACTGCCCGATTATGCTGACGGCGATAAGCCCTATTAGTATTTTTTAAATGAAAGGAGATGAACCAGATGAACGATGCCATTCTTGAGATATTAAGTGAGGACAGCAGAAGAACGCCAGAGGAAATTGCCGTGATGCTGGATGCCGATGTGGATGATGTAAGGCAGAAGATAAAGGAACTGGAGGAAAAGAAGGCTATCGTCAAATACAATACAATAGTCAACTGGGACAAGGTCCAAAGGGAATATGTCACGGCATTTATTGAGGTAAAGGTAACACCACAGAGAGATTTGGGTTTTGACGCGATTGCAGAGAGGATCTATAAATTCCCTGAGGTTAAGTCGGTGTATCTTATGTCGGGAGATTTTGATCTGGCTGTAATGGTAGAGGGACGTTCGATGAAGGAGGTGGCTTTTTTCGTAGCTGAAAAGCTGGCGGTGTTGGATTCAGTGGTCAGCACGACAACCCATTTCGTCCTGAAGAAATATAAAACAGACGGAGTTATACTGGAAGGTGATGAGAAGGATTACAGGCAGGTGATAGTGCCATGAACTTGAAAAATAAAATAGCAGCCAGGGTTAAGGATGTACCACCTTCCGGAATCAGAAAGTTTTTTGACATAGCCAGTGAAATGGAAGGCGTTATATCGTTGGGGGTGGGGGAGCCGGATTTTGTTACCCCCTGGAATGTGCGTGAGGCGTGCATATACTCTCTGGAGAAAGGAATGACTTACTATACGTCCAATTGGGGAATGCTTGAGCTCAGAAAGGCGATAAGCACTTATTTAAGCCGGCGGTTTGGGGTTGACTATAAGCCGGAAAATGAAATCATTGTTACGGTAGGAGCCAGCGAAGCCATAGATTTGGCTTTAAGAGCCATTCTGGATCCGGAGGATGAAGTTTTAATACCCGATCCTTCATATGTTGCCTACATGCCATGTGTACGATTCTGCGGTGGCAAGGCTGTGGCAATTGAATGCAGGGTTGAGGATGGCTTCCGTATCATGCCCGAGCAATTAAAGAAAAGCATTACTCCAAAGACCAAGGCGTTGATCCTGCCTTATCCCAATAATCCCACTGGTGGAATTATGACCAGAGAGGATTTGGAGGCAATAGCGGAGGTGTTACGGGACACCGATATAATCATTATTTCTGACGAGATATATGCCGAACTTACCTATGAGCAGAAGCATGTGAGTATAACAAGTATTCCTGATATGAAAGAACGTACCGTCCTGATAAACGGATTTTCAAAGGCCTTTGCCATGACGGGCTGGCGTTTGGGTTATGCTGCCGGCCATTCGGATTTGATTGGCGCTATGGTTAAGATTCATCAATATACCACCCTGTGTGCTTCCATAATGGCCCAGGTAGCAGCCCTCGAGGCCCTTAACAGCGGATTGGAAGACGACTTTGCTTCGGTGGAGTACATGGTGCGCCAATACAACAGGCGGCGAAAGGTAATGGTGAATGGATTCAGAGAGATAGGATTGGATTGCTTTGAACCTATGGGGGCGTTTTACGTTTTTCCCTCCATTAAAAAAACCGGAATGACTTCGGAGGAGTTTTGTGAAAAGCTTCTCATGGATCAGAAGGTGGCGGTTGTTCCCGGGACGGCATTTGGTTCTAGCGGTGAGGGTTTTGTCAGGTGTTCCTATGCCTATTCCATTGAAAATATTAATGAGGCTATAAGGCGTATCGGCAACTTCCTGAAAAAACTATGAAAACATAATTGATGGGTCAAGGAGGATATCGTGAGAGATGAATGGGGCCGCAGGCCGGAGATAATAGAGGGTGAATACGAGGTAATAGAGGAATGGGATGCCGGAGGAACATATTATCGGCGTAAAAAGAGAAATTTCCGTCTGAACCCGGATATGCCCTATATCACCTACGGGATATTGGCGCTTAACATCGGAATATGGCTGATTATGAGTTTTGTTGGCACCGTGTTTGGCCTGGATTTATATTATCAGCTGTTATATTTTGGGGCCAAGATTAACCATTTAATTGTACGGGGAGAGTATTGGCGCCTATTTACCGCCATGTTTTTGCATATCGGCATAACGCATCTTTTTTTTAATTCATATGCCCTATACATATACGGTTCGGTAGTGGAAAAACTGTTTGGAAAGATTCGATTTGTATTGATATATATGATTGCCGGCCTTATGGGTAGTTTATTAAGCTATTTATTCAGCCCAAATCCCGCAGCCGGTGCTTCCGGGGCTATCTTTGGCTTAATGGGTTCGCTTTTGTACCTTCTACGAAGAAAAGGAGGCCTGTACAAGCGAATTTTTGGTCCGGGGCTTTATATTGTTATTGGCGTGAATCTGCTCTTTGGCTTTATACAGCCGGGTATAGACAACTGGGGTCATATAGGGGGGTTAATCGGAGGTTTCCTGGCTGCCAATGCGGTAGGGCTCCAGGATGAGCGCAGGTTAACCATGAGAAAAGCTGTAACATGGTTGCTGGTGATAGCATGTTTTGCTGTGGGTATATGGTACGGTCAGCGCAAGTATGCCCCGGTGATGTATATAGAGAGCAGCAATTATATGTTGATGGAATACCGGAATGGTTTGCAACAATAAACTGGAGGTGTGGGGGATGCAATATGGACCGGTAGCGCTGGTCAAATGCGATAGCTATCAGAACGATGTTGTGGATGGAGCGGTAAACAGGTGTTTGGAGCTGCTGGGAGGAATCGGCAGATACATAAAACCGGGGATGAAGGTTTTGCTTAAATGTAATCTGTTGTCCCGCAGACGGCCTGAGGAAGGCATTACGGTGCATCCGGCAGTGGTTGAAGCCCTTGTAAAGACAATACAATCGGCCGGTGCCATACCGATTATTGCCGATAGCCCGGGCGGGCTGTATACCGACAGGGTTTTGAAGGGCATATACAGGGTATGCGGCATGGAAGATGTACATAGGCGCACCGGTGCGCTGTTAAATTACGATACCGGCGTTATGGAGGTAAGCAACCCGGACGGCAAGATGGCTAAGAGGATGACCGTAATAAAGATACTGCAGGATGTTGATGCCGTAATATCGGTGGCCAAATTGAAAACCCACGAACTCACCCTGTTTACCGGAGCCGTAAAGAATTTATTCGGTGTTATTCCCGGTATGACCAAAGCCGAGTATCACCTTAGGATGAAACATCTCAACGATTTTTCAGATCTGCTTATTGATATATGCGAATATGTAAAACCCGTACTTTCGGTAATGGACGGAATAGTCGGTATGGAGGGCAATGGGCCGTCTGCTGGGGATGTCAGGCATATTGGAGCGCTGCTTATAAGCCCAAATCCCTATGCTTTGGATGTGGTATCCGCTTCGTTGGTGGGCCTTCCGCTTGAAAGGATATGTACGATAAAAAGCGCTGAAGCTCGGGGTCTTTGCAGCAGCCGTTTGGATGATATGGAGCTTGTAGGGGATTCATTTGAACAATTGTATATACGCGATTTTAAACTGCCTAACTCCCGTCAGGTTGGCTTTCTGATCAGGGCTTTGGAGAGCAATAACCGAATTGCTGAGTTTTTAAAGGTATATTTGAGGCCTTACCCGGTGGTCATGTACGATAAGTGTGTGGGCTGCGGGGACTGTGCCAGATACTGTCCCCCAAAGATTATAAGCATGGCAGAGGGTAAGCCTAAAATTGATCTGAACGGCTGCATTCGATGTTACTGCTGTCAGGAGCTGTGCCCCCATAAGGCCGTGGTGATAAGAAGGAATTGGTTTTTCAGGCTGTTTAAATAAATCAGTATAACCAAAATGATATGTATGAGTGGAATGAGGGTTGTTTTGTTAACATGCTGAAATAACTTCCTGAGGAAGTCAGCATTATCACCGTTAGTGTAAAATTACTCTGGG
>LSQX01001472.1_pt1 | contig 60785 bp, 53 predicted proteins | sample 654561 | NCBI WGS metagenome assembly LSQX01 (sample SAMN04489861, study PRJNA283612) | anaerobic digester metagenome | isolation source: 4 biogas reactors fed with cattle manure at either 37C or 55C with and... | place: Denmark: Kongens Lyngby | collected 2014
CGGCTACCTATTTGTATATCGACAAACAGATGGCTGATCACAATCTGTTTCAGGCCATTTGCCGCGTGAACCGCTTGGATGGCGATGATAAAGAATACGGTTACATCATTGACTACAAAGATCTGTTCCGCTCGTTGGATAAAGCGATTTCTGATTATACTCAAGGCGCATTTGATGGTTATGACAAGGAAGACGTTGCAGGGCTGCTGAAAGATCGTTTAGAGCAAGCCAAGCTCGATTTGGATAATGCGCTGGAAATGGTGCGCGCCTTGTGTGAGCCGGTAAAAGCGCCACGCAACACGGAAGACTACATTTATTATTTTTGTGGTAAGTCAGGTCTGAACCAAGACGAGCTCACCGAGAAAGAAGCACTGCGTTTAACGCTTTATCAGAACGTTGCCAAACTGCTGCGTGCGTTCGTCAATATCGCCAATGAAATGCCTGATGCAGGCTATTCTGCGCAAGATGTAGACTTGATAAGAGCTGAAGTGGCTCATTTTGAAAAAGTACGTGACGAAGTAAAACTGGCCAGTGGCGATTTGGTAGAAATGAAACGCTTTGAGCCTGCCATGCGCCACTTGTTAGATATGTATATTCGTGCGGATGACAGCGAAGTACTGATGGATTTTGAAGAGCTAGGGCTAATTGAGCTTATCGTTGAAGAAGGTGCTGATGCCGTGGAGGCTTTGCCTGAAAGTATTCGTAAGAATCAGGAAGCCATGGCCGAAACCATCGAAAATAACGTGCGTAAAACCATCGTTGATGAAAACCCGGTTAACCCCAAGTATTACGAGCAAATGTCGGTGTTATTGGACGAGCTGATTGAGCTTCGTCGCCAAAAAGCGATTGAATATCAAGAGTATTTGGAAAAAATCCGCGAGCTATCTCGTAAGGTTATACGTCCGGAGCAGACAGCGGCTAACTATCCGCCATCGATGGACTCTAATCCAAAACGCGCGTTTTACGATAATTTTGGTCAAGATGAAGTGCTGGCTACCAAAATAGATAGTGCCATTCGTTATACCAAAAAAGCGGATTGGGTGGGAGATCGATTTAAGGAGCGAGAAATTGCCAATGCGGTGCGAGAAGAAACGACGGGGTATGAGGTGGATATTCAGGGTGTAATGGAATTGGCAAAAGCGCAAAAAGAGTACCATTGATGCCTAAGGTAGAAATTGGTTCTATTGCGATGCAGTTAAATCGTAAGGCAATTAAAAACCTTCATATCAGCGTGTTGCCACCTGATGGGCGTGTGCGTGTTTCTGCTCCTGAATCTATGACAGAAACCGCAATCCGTATGGCAGTGATCAGCCGCATTCCTTGGATCAAGAAACAGCAGAGTGATTTTGCCAAACAACCTCGCCAATCTGATCGAGAAATGGTTAGCGGTGAATGTCATTACCTGTGGGGCAGGCGTTACCGTCTGAATCTTATTGAGCGTTCCGGAAAGCATGAAATCAAGCTAGGTCGTGGTCGATTGCATTTATATGTCAATCCCGCAACAACGCTTGAGAACAAGGCACTGGTACTGAACTCATATTATCGAGATGCACTTAAAGCGCGAATCGCTGAGTTATTGCCTGTTTGGGAAGATAAGATAGGCGTTAAAGCCGCCGATTGGGGAATCAAAAAGATGAAAACCAAGTGGGGCAGCTGCAACACGCAGGCCAAGCGTATTTGGCTGAATTTAGAACTTGCTAAAAAGCCACCGGAGTGTTTGGAGTACATCCTAGTGCATGAATTGGTGCACTTGCTTGAGCGTAATCACAATGAACGCTTCAAGGGGTATATGGACAGGCTACTTCCCGATTGGCGAGAGCGCCGTGATTTGCTGAACAGAATGCCCTTGGCGCACAACGACTGGGTTTACTAGGAAAGTTATGCAGAGTTTGTATGGTTAGCCTGATTATGTATGTGGCGCGTAATTTGAGATAAACTTGATAGTAAAAGCGGGAAATGGATTTCATTTCTCCGATATTTTGCTCAGGTGCTGTCGCTAAAAGTGTCAAGATTCTATCTTTACGCTTGGCGGCCAATACTCCCGCAGTACCTGCCCAGAAAATAGCCAATATTGGGATCAACTTAACAGTTTTGGCTTTGTTTATTATAAAAACCAGCACTTTCAATTAGTTGAATGGTTTATTCGCTACTTTATGTGAACTACCGTTCTAGGTCTGTAGCATTAATAAAATAATGAAGTAACGTAAACAAACCCCTGTCATCTCTTTCGGTGCGGGGGTTTTTTATTGTTGACAGGGTCTGAAGGAAAATCCTGGCGAATGTCTAGAATGTCTAGAATGTCTAAAAGTGTAGACATTCCTAGACATTGCCTTTCCCTTTGTGAAGATTGGCTGAAATTTTCAAGATTAAAAAAGGGGCATCTAATCTGCATTAGATGCCCCTTTTTATTGTTAGCCGTTAAGCTGTTATTACCCTTCAGGCTGTTTTATCTGCCTCTTGCTGAACCAGATGATGCGGTGAACGGGCCCTTGGGTGCATAAAGAAATGCCCTTTGGGTGCATTCTGTGACGTGATGGGGACCAGTGAAACGCCGGTTTTCTTGCCGCGTTTATCATGAATGGCATAGATGATAAAGGGCAGGGCAGCCACGATCAGGAAGCTGATCACCAGCAATGTCACGTAGGATTCATCGGCGCTGATATCAGGCAGTGAACTTGGCGGGAAGAACGAGATGATAAATGCCAGCACGGAGATGATGAACCCGGTTGAGGCCACCGCAATCTTGACGCCATTGCCACCAGGAATATTGAAAGTGCGTTTCTTTTCAGGGTGCTTGCGGACCAGATTGATATAGCCAAGGAACAGCAGGAAATAGCTGCACAGGTAGATGACTACGGTAAGCGCCAGGGCGATGAGGAACGACATGTTTCCACCGCCACCACCGGTATTGGTCAGCACAATAATGGCAACCGTTGTAATCAGGAGCTGGGAAATCACCAGCGCAACGGGAACGCCGTTTTTGTTGACCTTAGAGAACTTGGCTGGCAGGATGCCTTTTTGCGCGGTGACGTACATGCCCCGTGAAGGCCCGACAATCCATGAGGCGATTTCAGCCAGCACACCGAGCATCAGCAATGCCGCAATAACACGTACGGCCCATTCAAAACCCGGACCGAAATGGTTGATCAGGACATTGAAGGTTTGGACCACACCGGCAGACAGGTTGATTTCGGCATGGGGAATCACCGAAGCCACCGAAAGGCCGCCAATAGAACTTAAGCAGATGGCGGCAATCATCAGGAGCAGCATGGCCATCGGGTAGTCACGGCCGGGGTTTTTCATCTCGTTCACATGGGTTGCGGAAGCTTCAACACCCATATAGCTCAGGATGAAGGCCACAAAAACGACCAGTGTGCCGATTTGGGTGAAATCAGGGAAGAACGTGGCGGCACTGATTTCAATGGCCAGGGGCGCACCGCTAATCAAATAACTGATCGCCAGGGCGACCAGGATCAGTGCGGGTAACAGGATGCCGGCAAAAAAACCGATTTTGGCAATTTGTGCGGTATATTTCGTGCCGCCGAACTGCGAAAAGGCCAGGGCCCAGAGGATGATCAGGGCCGCAATGGTTTTGGTGACCGGATCGGTATTAAGCGCAGGCCAGTTCAGAATATAGGAAAGTGCCCCCAGGACGAAATACAGCATGGGGATGAAGCCTACGGCGATCTGCAGATAGCCGAAGGAAATGGCGGCAAAGCCCCATTTTTCGCCCAGTGTATTGGAGACCCAGGTAAAGACACCACCTTCTTCCCATCCTTCGACGGTAGCCATTTCAGCGGCACAAAGGCCAACTGGAATGAACCACAAGAGTCCGCCAAGCAGCAGGAAACACACCAGGCTGAAGCCTGATGTCGCAAAGGTGGGATATTCATAAACGGCCATGACCATGGATGCGGTAATGGCAAAGAATCCCAGCAGGGACAGTTGTTTACCAGTATTGGTAGCAGATGGTTTCATAATTTCTGTCTCGGGAAGATTATCCGTGGTTAAAACCAGAGCCTTCTTTTTCAGTCAGCGGATGGGAAACAGGGTGTTTCTCAAAGTAATCGAGCGCCCGTTTCATGTCGTCAAGCAGCAGGCTTCCCAGGTCTTTGCTGACGCCATGACGCACCAGAATACGCTGGACGACCAGGTCTTCGCGGTTGGCCGGCATGGAGTAAGCGGGAACCTGCCAGCCACGGCTGCGCAGGCGATCGGCAAAGTCATAAAGCGTATAGCCACCGATAGCCTGGCCTTCTTTCAGTTTCCAGGCCAGGGCGGGAATCCCTTTCTGGCTGTCGCCATCGAAGATAATCTCGAATGGGCCCATTTTGCCGATTTCTTCTGCCAAGTATTGGGCGGTTGCATAGCAGGCATTATGGATTTTGGTATAGCCTTCACGGCCCAGGCGCAGGAAGTTGTAGTATTGCGCAATGATCTGTCCACCGGGACGGGAGAAGTTCAAGGCAAAGGTGGGCATATCACCACCCAGGTAATTGACATTGAAAATCAATTCTTCGGGCAGGTCGGATGCTTCACGCCAGACCACCCAGCCAGCCCCCAGGGGCGCCAGGCCAAATTTGTGGCCCGACGTATTGATGGATTTGACGCGGGACAGGCGGAAGTCCCACTCGATATCGGGGGCGCAAAATGGGGCCAGAAAACCGCCACTGGCACCGTCTACGTGCATGGGGATATCCAGGCCGGTTTCCTGTTGCAGTTTGTCAAGTGCATCGTGTACCGCTTTGACCGGTTCGTATTGGCAGGTAAACGTCACGCCCAGGGTAGGCACCACACCGATGGTGTTTTCATCAACGCGCTTGAGCACTTCTTCAGGGCTCATGATCAGGCGATCGCCTTCAAGCGGAATTTCACGCAACTCAACATCAAAATATCGGGCAAATTTATGCCAGCAAATTTGTACCGGGCCGCAAATCAGGTTGGGTTTGTCGGTGGGTTTGCCTTGTGCCTGGCGTTTTTTGCGCCAGCTCCATTTCAGGGCCAGGCCGCCCAGCATGGCTGCCTCGGAAGAACCGGTGGTAGAGCATCCCAAGGTGTTTTCAGCATCGGGTGAGTTCCATAAATCGGCAATCATTCTGACGCAACGGGCCTCAATCTCGGCGGTCTGGGGGTATTCATCCTTGTCGATCATGTTTTTGTCGATGGACAGATCCATGAGATCGCGGATTTCGTCATCAACCCAGGTCTGGCAAAAAGTGGCCAGGTTTTGCCGTGAATTGCCGTCAAGCATCAACTCATCGCGAACCGCTGCAAAAACATTTTTCGGGTTGCGTTCCTGTGACGGGAATTTGCTTTTGGGTAGAGAAGTGGAAAGTTCCAATGATGAGTACACATCGTCAAGTTGATTAAAGCCGGTATCTGGGTTTTTAGTCATTGTTACGATCCTAAGAGAGAATGTGTGAAAGAAAATTTAAATTGATGCGTAGACGCTTGCCATTGATAAAGGCAAAATACGATGATTGGGTGACAAAAAACCGGTTTTAAAACGCCGTTTTTTGTGTTCCGATCTTTCAATGATAAATAAACATTATCCTGTAACCATAGGGGTATTTACCTATATAACAAAAGAATGTGACCAGAAAAAGATAAGAATGGTTAATTTTTCGCCCCGCTCCGTGTCTGAAGAAGTCCGGATGACGGCATGCATGGCCATGAATCAGGCACAAAGTGCGGATTACCAGCGCGATTAATGTATCGATATTTGATTTGAGACCCGATTCTTTTATTTTTAAATGGCTTCGGATATACTATCCCCCAGTATATTACTCAAGAAAATGCGTCATGCCCCATTCACCCCAGGAAAAAAAACGCGTCTTGGCACGCATACGCCGCATTCGTGGTCAGTGTGAGGCGCTTGAGCGCGCGCTTGAAGAAGGGGCTGATTGCGCTCCCGTACTGCAACAAATTGCCGCGATCCGGGGGGCGGTAAACGGCCTGATGTCGGAAGTCATGCAAGCCCATATTCGGGAAGAGTTCGGGCAAGCGGAAGTGTCCGCCGAGCGGCGTGCGCAAAGCGTCAAGGAGTTAACCGGTCTGGTTCGCTCATACTTAAAATAGGAGAAAGTTATGAAATCCCGTGCCGCAGTGGCTTTTGAGCCGGGCAAACCCCTGCAAATCGTTGAGATTGATGTAGAACCACCCCGTAAAGGCGAGGTGCTGGTCAAAATCACCCATACCGCCTTGTGCCATACCGATGCCTATACGCTTTCCGGGGTTGATCCCGAAGGGGTTTTTCCGGCCGTCCTGGGCCATGAAGGTGGCGGTATTGTGGTGGAAGTGGGCGAGGGCGTGACCAGCGTCAAGCCGGGTGACCATGTGATTCCCCTTTACACGGCAGAATGCGGCAAGTGCAAATTCTGCACATCGGGTAAAACCAATCTGTGTTCATCCGTTCGGGAAACCCAGGGCAAGGGCCTCATGCCCGACGGCACCACCCGTTTCAGCTATAACGGCCAGCCCATTTACCACTACATGGGCACCAGTACTTTCAGTGAATACACAGTGGTGGCCGAAGTGTCGCTGGCCAAGGTCAATCCCGAGGCACCGCTTGAAAAGGTCTGCCTGTTGGGTTGCGGTGTCACCACTGGTATTGGAGCGGTTCACAACACCGCCAAGGTCAAAGAGGGAGACACCGTGGCCGTGTTCGGTCTGGGCGCCATTGGCCTGGCGGTTATCCAGGGAGCCGTGCAGGCCAAGGCCGGCCGGATTATTGTCATAGATACCAACCCCAATAAGTTCATTCTGGCCAAGGCACTGGGCGCGACCGATTGCGTCAACCCCAAAGACCATGACCGCCCCATTCAGGACGTCATTGTTGAAATGACCGATGGCGGCGTGGATTTCAGTTTTGAATGTATCGGTAATGTTGATGTGATGCGTTCAGCCCTGGAATGCTGTCATAAAGGCTGGGGTGAAAGCGTGATTATTGGTGTGGCGGCCGCCGGTCAGGAAATCCGGACCCGTCCATTCCAGCTGGTCACCGGTCGGGTCTGGCGTGGCAGTGCCTTCGGGGGTGTCAAAGGGCGTACCCAATTGCCTGGCATGGTAGAGCAGGTCATGGCCGGAGAGCTTGATCTTGATCCGTACATTACCCATACCTTGCCGCTGGAGCGCATTAACGAAGCGTTTGACCTGATGCATGAAGGTAAATCCATCCGTGCGGTAATTCATTATTAATGTGTCATTGACCTGCCTGGAAAAACAGGCGGGTTTTGAGACCGAAGCGGCTTTGCGTTGGCTGGCGGGACCAGCGGGCAAAGCCGCTTTTCATTGTTTGTGGATGAATATTTAATATATCTTTTGGTAATATGGAAATTATTATTTAGTCGTTCCTATGTATATATCTCTTTGTTATTCTTGCTTCAACCTTACGCTAATAACTTCCAGTTGGCAACGAAGCAAACACTGTGGGTAAAAGAGAATAAAGGTGCCTGCAAAATTTACTTATTTGAATGAGATATAGATTATGTTGAAGAAAATAATTCTGGCTGTGGCAACGGTATCCGCTTTTTCAGCAACAGCGGCGCATGCCCAGGAAAAAGCCATACTGAATGCCTCTTATGATGTTGCCCGCGAGCTGTTTGGCGCCATTAACCCCAAGTTTGTCGAATACTGGAAAGCCAAAACGGGCGAGGACGTCAAGATTGACCAATCGTTTGCCGGTACTTCCCGCCAGGCCCAGGATATCGTCCAGGGCAAAAAAGCGGACGTGGTGACTTTCAATCAGGTGACGGATATCAATTTTCTGGAAAAGAATGGCCTTGTTAAAGAAGACTGGCAGAAGGCGTTTGCAAACAACAGCTCTCCTTACTACAGCACGATCGCTTTCCTGGTACGCGAAGGCAATCCCAAGAACATCAAAACCTGGGATGACCTGGTGCGTGAAGATGTAAAAGTGGTTTTTCCCAACCCGAAAACATCCGGCAATGCGCGCTACTCTTACTTGGGCGCCTGGTTATATGCCAATGAGAAATTCAATGGTGATGAGGCCAAGATTAAGGAATTTGTCGGCAAATTGCTGGGTAATGTGGTTAACTTCCCGACAGGTGGCCGTGCCGCAACGGTTGCCTTTGCCCAAAACGGGCAGGGTGATGCACTGCTGACCTTTGAATCGGAAGTAATTAACATTGCCAACGACAAAGAATATAAAGACAAGGGCTTTGAAGTGGTGGTGCCACCGGTTTCCGTACTGGCCGAATTCCCGGTAGCCGTGGTGGACAAAGTGGTCGATAACCGTGGTACCCGAGATCTGGCAAAAGAATACCTGCAGTTCCAGTACAGCAAGGATATCCAGCAACTGTTAACCACGTTTAATCTGCGTGTGCATGACCCTGAAGTGGTCAAGGCAACAGAAGCCCAGTATGCGCCTGTACGTACCATTAACCCTACCGATGTTTTGGGATCATGGAATGAAATCCAGGAAAAACATTTTGGTTCAGGCGGTATACTTGACGGTTTATTGTCCAAGCGTCGTTAAATATTCTTGATGTCAACCACATTCTCATTTTTTAAACGGACACCGTTGCTGCCGGGCTTTGGCCCGACCTTCGGTTTTTCCGTTTTATACATCAGCCTAATTATTCTGGTTCCCCTGTCCACCCTGCTGGTTTACGTAAGCGGGATGACATGGGCAGAGTATTGGGGCGCCATTACCGACCCGCGCGTGCTAAGCAGTTATCGGGTGACTATTCTGGGTGCTTTGTATTCAACTATCCTGGTCTGTGTGATCGGGTTTTTGTTTGCCTGGATTATTACCCGCTATGACTTCCCGGGCAAACGCCTGCTTGATTCTTTAATGGACTTGCCGTTTGCCCTGCCCACCGCGGTTGCCGGGCTTACCTTGTCGGCCCTTTTTGCACCCAGTGGCTGGATCGGGCAGTGGTTTGCCGCCATGGATATCAAGATTGCCTACGCTTTTCCGGGTATTGTGGTGGCCATGATTTTCACCAGTATTCCTTTTATTGTGCGTTCGGTGCAACCGGTGCTTGAAGACCTCAAGGGCGAATACGAAGAAGCGGCTTCCATGCTGGGGGCTAATAAATGGCAGACATTTTCCCGGGTGTTGTTTCCGGCAGTCAGGCCAGCCCTGATAGCCGGTGCATCGCAGGCTTTTATCCGTAGCCTGGGCGAATTCGGGGCAGTTATCATGATTGCCGGCAATATTCCTTTCGAAACCGAAGTGACTTCACTCATGTTGTTTGTGCGTTTGCAGGAGTTCAATTATCCGGCAGCAGCGGCAATTGCCTCTGTGGTATTAGTAGCTTCCCTGTTATTGCTGTTTGTCTTGCAATGGTGGCAAAGCAATTTCCTTGATAAATACGAAGACAGGTAGAAGATAAAATGAGTGGACAAAAACCGGATACTTTTGGGCAATGGTTTCTGATTGGCTTGGGCGTTGTCTTTGCCATCGTTTTGCTGGTTCTGCCTTTGGTATTGATTTTCACAATGGCACTGGGTGATGGCCTTGCCGCTTTGTGGAGCAATCTTTCCGAAGATTATATGTTGCATGCCATTGGCCTGACGGTGCTGGCAGCACTGGTTGCGGTGCCTGTCAATATCGTGTTTGGCATCATGTTGGCATGGTGCATTACCCATTACGAATTCAAGGGCAAAAAGCTGTTGCAGGCACTGGTCAATATTCCTTATGCCACTTCGCCGGTAGTGGCCGGTTTCTGCTACTTGATACTGTTTGGCCGGGAAAGTGCCTTGGGGCAATGGTTATCGGCCAATGACATCCAGGTGGTGTTCGCCTGGCCGGCCATCATTCTGGTGACCCTGTTTGTGACTTCACCTTATGTGGCCCGTATTTTGATTCCGCTCATCAGGGCCCAGGGGCTGGATGAAGAAGTAACCGCCCTGACGCTGGGTGCCAACGGCTGGCAAATCTTTACCAAAGTAACCTTGCCCAATATCAAATGGGGTCTGCTGTATGGTGCCGTGTTAAGCAACGCACGTGCGGTGGGTGAATATGGCGCGGTGGCGGTGGTGTCGGGTACCATCATGAACCAGACCCTGACCTTGCCATTGCTGGTTGATCAGCTGAATAATGACTATAAGGTGGCAGCGGCCTTTACGGCAGCCAGTGTGCTGGCCTTGATGGCATTAATGACATTAGTGCTGAAAATCCTGATGGAGTGGCTTGAGCGGCGCAAGGAAGAGCGTCACAGGCAGCCGGTTCCCGGGCGAAGGTAAAACTGGAAATAAATAATTCTGATTTTTTAAGATTGCGTATGATAAGCACTGGTATTTGACCAGTGCTTTTTTTATTTCATTTTTATGAAGTGTAATTTAAATTTAAATATTATTTTTATATGTACTTATATTAATAATGTTTCAATCATATTAAGTTTAAAAATTAAGTTTATAAACAATATATATTTAAATCAATATTAGTAATTACCCTGAAATATAGCCTACCTATAATTCCATAAAAATTATTTTTAAAAAATAATTAATTGTTAATTAATGACAAAAAATTACTGTCATTTGTGTGTCATTTTTATGGAAGTTGTATGAAAATTACCCGTCGCGGCATGCTGCTGATAAGCACTGCCTTTGCCTTTTCTTCGCCTTTTTTTTCCGGCCAGTTGCTGGCCCAGCCTGTTGATGACAGGCCGGTTATCACGGTTGCCGTGCAACAAGTTGTGAACTCGGGTTCCCTGGATCCTTTGCGTGAGCAAAGCAACGTTGGCGGACGCGTACTGCCCATGATCTATTCAGGCCTGATCGAGGTCAATGCAACCGGTGATATGTCGCAAAAACCAGGCATTGCTGAATCATGGAAACGGATTGATAACAATACCGTAGAGTTGAAGCTGCGCAAAGGGGTGAAGTTTCATAATGGTGAAGAACTGACCGCAGAAGACGTGGCGTTCAGCTTTGGCCCGGAGCGCATGTTTGGCAAGACCCAACCGCGCCGTGCAGAGAATGACAATAAAACCATTGCAGTGGACTATGGTAAAAAACTGGCTACCGTCAATACCAAGACCACAATTGAACCTCCGCCAGAGGTAGTTGCCATTGCGCGTCGCTTGTGGCCTTCTGTTGAAGAAGTCAAAGTGATTGATGACTATACGGTACATCTGGTTAATGCAGTACCTGATTTGACATTGGAGGGCCGTTTGACCCGTGTGGGTGCCGAGATTGTGTCGAAAAAAGCGTATCTGTCTGCTGAAGACTGGAACAGCTGGGCACGTAACCCGGTTAGTGCTGGTCCTTTCAAGGTTAAAGAATTTAAGCCTGACCAATATTTGATACTGGAAGCTCACGATGAGTATTTCGGCGGCAAGCCCAATGTAAAAGAAATTCGTTATGTGGTTGTGCCCGAGGTGTCTTCCCGGATTAATGGTCTGCTTTCCGGCCAGTATGATTTTGTGACCGATGTGCCTTCAGATCAAATCAAGACTATCGAAGCCAATGGCAAGTTCGAAGTGGTGGGTGGCCCGGTTCTGAATCACCGTATTGTTGTTTTCGACAAGAATCATCCTGTGTTGGCCAATCCCAAAGTGCGTCAGGCGATGACCCATGCGATTGACCGTGAGGCGATTGTGCAAGCTTTGTGGGACGGTCGCACCAGCGTACCGGCTGGTTTGCAGTGGGAATATTACGGTGACATGTTCCTGAAAGATTGGACAGTGCCTGAATATAACCCTGAGCTGGCTAAAAAATTGCTCAAGGAGGCCGGTTATAACGGAGAGCCTATTCCTTACCGCATTTTGAACAACTACTATGGAAACCAAACCCAGACTGCCCAGGTTTTGGTTGAAATGTGGCGTGCGGTTGGCTTGAACATCGAGTTGCAAATGAAGGAAAACTGGCCACAGGTTTCTGAAAAGACCAATCGTGGTGCACGTGACTGGTCCAACTCGGCAACATTTAGTGACCCGGTCAGTTCTTTGGTGAACCAACATGGCCCGAATGGACAGCAACAGCAAAATGGTGAGTGGGCCAATGAAGAGTTCAACAAGCTTTCCCTGCTTTTGGAAACATCGGTTGATCCTGAAGAGCGCAAGGCAACTTTCCGTCGCATGCTGGAAATCAGCGAGCGCGAGGATCCCGCTTATACCGTGTTGTATGGTACGGCTGTGTTTTATGGCAAGCGTAAAGACATCGACTGGAAATGGTCTCCCAATTTCATGATGGATTTCCGCGCTGAAAACGTCACATTCAAATAAAGCACAGGACCTGAATCATTATGCCATTGCCTATTTCATCTCCGGAAAACCGGCGCGATGTAGACGTTGATGCCGGGCAGCAGCCTGAAATCCAGCTTAAACCGGCAACCGGTTTGCGCTCTGTCCAGGGGGCAGCCGCGCCTGCCAACCAGGAAGCAACCCTTAGCATACGTAATCTGAAAGTGGCGTTTGAGCAGCAAGACCGTATTGTGCAAGTATTGCATGGTATCGATCTGGATATTCTGCCGGGTGAAACCGTGGGTATTGTGGGTGAGTCCGGCTGCGGCAAAAGCGTAACCTGGCTGGCCATCATGGGCTTGCTGGGCAAGCGGGCCCGTCTGTCCGGTTCGGTGAAGTTGAACCGGCAGGAAATTCTGTCGGCTTCATCAACGGTTTTGACCGGCCTGCGGGGCAAGCGCATTGCCATGATTTTTCAGGATCCTTCTTCTTCCCTGAATCCGGCACACCGCATCGGCTCACAAGTCGCCGAGGCGGTTAGCCTGCACCGGGGCCTGCATGGCCAGGCTGCGCTGGAAGAAGCCAAACGATTGCTGGATCGGGTACGGATTCCCGATGCGGCACAACGCATGAAAGCCTATCCACACGAATTGTCCGGCGGTATGAACCAGCGTGTCATGATTGCCATGGCACTGGCTGGTGAACCCGAACTCTTGATTGCCGATGAGCCAACCACTGCGCTGGATGCCACGGTGCAAGCCCAGATTCTTGACTTGCTCAAAGAAGTGCGTGCCGAGTCTGGCATGGCAATGGCCCTGATTTCGCATGATTTGGGGGTGATTGCCGATATTAGTGACCGGGTGATGGTGATGTATGCCGGCAGGGTGGTGGAATCGGCAAGCAGCGAGCGGATTTTTTCCAGCCCGGCTCACCCTTATACCCGTGGATTGATGGATGCCTTGCCTGATTTGCAATCGTCTGGTCGCCTGAAGTCGATTCCGGGGTTTGTGCCTGAACCGGGCAAGTTGCCACTAGGGTGCAGTTTTAGCCCGCGTTGCGAGCGTAGTACCCAATTGTGTGTAAATGCCCAGCCGGTGCAGGTTCGCTTGGACAGGGAACATCTGGTTTCCTGTTTCAACCTTGGAGAGCAGTCAAGTGTTGCTTGAAGTCAATCAACTTGTCCGTCACTATCCGGTCAAGTCATCATCATTGTTATTTGGTAAAAAAAATGTCCTGAAAGCTGTAGATGGGGTGTCATTTACCCTGCAGGCCGGCAAAACCCTGGGTCTGGTTGGTGAGTCCGGTTGTGGCAAATCGACGACGGCCAAAATGGTGCTTGGGTTGCTAGCGCCTAGTCAGGGCTCGATCCGTTTTGAAGGTGAAGAAGTCCCCCATCAGCGGACCAGGCATTGGCGTGCACTGAGAAAGCGCATGCAAATGATTTATCAGGATCCGTTGGCTGTGCTGGATCGTCGTTTGCCGATTATCGAGCAGGTCATTGAGCCATTAACGGTACAGGGTAACGGTTCAAGAGAATTCAATTATCGCAAAGCCGCCAATAGTCTCGAGGCGGTCGGCCTCATGCCTCATATGTTTGAACGCTATCCCCACGAATTGTCCGGTGGCCAACGTCAACGGGTCGTGCTGGCCCGCGCGCTAGTCTTGGAACCGAGCCTGCTGGTGTGTGACGAGCCGATTTCGGCTCTGGATGTTTCGATTCAGGCCCAGGTCATCAATTTGCTTGAGGACCTGCAAAAAGCAAGAAAGGTGGCCATCCTGTTCATCAGTCATGACCTGAAGGTGGTGCGGCATATTTGTGATGAAGTGGCTGTCATGTATTTGGGCCGGATCGTCGAGCAGGGGGACACCAAACAAATTTTCAGTCATCCGGCACATCCATATACACAGGCACTGGTCTCTGCGATTCCCGTTATGCGGCAGGGACAGCAAAGCCAACGTATTGTTTTGCAGGGTGAGCCACCCAACCCCATTGATGTACCGGCCGGTTGTGCTTTTCATCCGCGTTGCCAGCATGCGATCGCACGTTGCAGGCAGGAAAGACCGGCTCTGGTATCGCTTGATTCGCAACGCAAGGTCGCTTGCCACTTGTATCAGGTGGCTGGCGTTGCGGACCACAGCATCGCAGCAGGAGCGTAACTATGCTGTCGTATTTTGCATCTCGTATTTTTCGTTCTTCATTAACTGTTTTTTTGGTGCTCAGTTTTGCGTTTGTCATTCTGCGGATGTCGGGTGACCCGGCCCTGATTATTCTTTCACCGGATGCACCGCCGGAGGCGATTGAGGCTTTCCGTAAAAGCCAAGGGCTGGATGCCCCATTGTGGCAACAGTATCTGGGTTATTTTTCCAGTCTGCTCCATGGAGAGTTTGGTGTGTCAATGCGTGATGGCCGGTCGGCGATGACCATGGTTTTGGAGGCCGTACCCGCCACACTGTATATTGCCTTTCCCGCGTTTGTTTTTCAGCTGTTGCTGGGTGTGCCCATGGGTATTCTGGCAGCACTGAACCGCAACTCGTTCATTGACCGTTTTGTCATGAGCTTGTCGGTGGCGGGACATACTTTGCCCAGCTTTGTATTGGGATTATTGCTGGTATTGATCTTCGCGGTCAGTCTGGGCTGGCTTCCCAGTGGTGGCTATGAATCCGCGCAATCGGCTGTTTTGCCTATCTTGACCCTGACGATCGGTGGCGCCGCCGTGCTGGCCCGGTTTACGCGTTCAGCGATGCTCGAGGTGTTGGGACGCCCATATATTCGTGCTGCGGTTGCCAAGGGATTGAACTGGAAACAGGTGGTTATCCGGCACGCTTTACCTAATGCGGCAATTCCCATTATTACCATTATCGGCTTGATGCTGGGTGGCCTGGTTGCCGGTGCGGTGGTTGTGGAAAGTGTTTTTTCCTGGCCGGGAGTGGGGCGCCTGCTTGTATCGGCCGTTTCCAATCGTGATCTTGCTGTTGTGCAATCGGCCTTGCTCTTGATCACGTTCAGTATGGTAACCGCTAATTTGTTGGTCGATGCGGTGTATTGCCTGGTAGATCCAAAGCTCAGGCACAGTCTTTCCGGAACAGGGGGCTAATATGCAAAAAAATTCGTCTATCAGTGCTTTGCCGTTAGCTACTCCTGCAGTGCTTGATATGGCTACTGCACCGGTGCGTATCAGTCGTGCCAAACGCTGGTTGAAGGCCTGCCCACCCTTGGTGATGGCCGGCATTGCCTGGATTGTACTGATGCTGGTGGTGGCCCTGTTCGCCAATTATCTGGCTCCTTACACATATAGTGCGCTGGATCTGAAAGCGCGTTTGCAACCACCCGTATTCCTGGGTGGTGAGGCCAGTCACTGGTTGGGTACCGATGAGCTGGGGCGGGATGTGTTGTCCCGTTTGATTATTTCGATCCAGATCAGTTTGTTGATTGCTTTTATCAGTACCCTGATATCCGCTTTTATTGGGATGGTGCTTGGCTTTTTAGCCGCCCACTTTCGTGGTTGGGTAGAGCAATTGGTGCTGGTCCTGATTGATTTTCAGGCTTCATTGCCTTTCATGATTATCGCACTGGCGGTCTTGGCTTTCTTTGGCAATTCACTCACGCTATTCATTGTCTTGATGGGTTGTTATGGATGGGACCGAACCGCCCGGATTACCCGCAGCCTGACGATTGCTGCCAATGAACAGGGTTATGCCAGTGCCGTACATGATATTGGCGCTTCGCCGTGGCGGGTGTATATCCGCCATGTACTGCCCAATATTGCCAGCACGATTATTGTCAGCGTTACGTTGACTTTCCCGGAAATTATTTTGCTTGAATCCGGTTTGTCCTTTTTGGGGTTGGGGGTACAGCCTCCCATGACCAGCCTGGGCAACATGGTGGGCTATGGACGAGAATACCTGCAGTCCGCACCGTGGATTCTTCTGGCGCCGAGTTTGATTATTGTCCTGACTACTTTTTTCATTAGCATTGTTGGTGATTGGCTGCGTGACCGGCTGGATCCAACCTTGCGTTAACACCCTTCATTTTTAAAGAGTTTCTTGTGAGCAAGCAAAGAAAAAACGTATTATTGATTGTTGTCGACCAATGGCGTGGCGATACCCTGGCCAAACTGGGCCATCCTGTCATCAAGACCCCTAATATTGATGCTTTGGCCGAGGAGGGAGTTACCTTTGCCAGGCACTATACCCAAGCCGTACCTTGCGGACCAGGCAGGGCTTCGTTGCTGACCGGTTTGTACATGATGACGCATCGTGCCGTACAGAACACCATTCCGCTGGATTCCCGTCATACCAATATTGCCTGGGAAGTACGCAAGGCAGGCTATGAACCGGCCCTGGTTGGCTACACCACAACCACGCCTGATCCACGTAAGGTGTCTCCCGAGGATCCCCGCTTCAAGGTATTGGGCGGTGATATGGAAGGCTGGCGTCCGGTAGGCTCCTGGGGTTTGCACATGGAGTCTTACTTTGCCTGGCTGAGCGCGAAAGGTTTTGAGGTACCCGATAATCCTTGGGATATCTGGTTGCCGCAAGGCCGGGAAGCCGGTGATATTGGTGCCACGAATAAACCCAGCTCTATTCCGGCAGAATTGTCCGATACAACCTGGTTTACCAATAAGGCGCTTGAGTACTTGCACGGCGTTAAAGACAAACCCTGGTTCCTGCATTTGGGTTACTACCGTCCGCATCCGCCATTTGCCGCGCCAGCGCCTTACCATGATATGTATGATCCGGCTGATTGTCCTGATGCCATCCGTGCCGAGACGGTCGAGAAGGAAGGTGAGCAGCATCCCATGCTCAAGTTCTATCTTGACTCCATCAAGCGCAATCGTTTTTTTGAAAATGGCGAGGGGCTGGGTGCTGAAATGGATGATGCCGAAGTACGCCAGATGCGCGCTACTTACTATGGCCTGATGAGCGAGGTGGATGACCAGTTGGGCCGTGTGTTTGATTACCTGAAACAAACCGGCCAGTGGGATAATACCCTGATCGTGTTTACCAGTGACCATGGTGAGCAGCTGGGCGATCATCACCTGCTGGGCAAGCTGGGCTATTTCGACCAGAGCTTTCATATTCCGATGATTGTGCGTGATCCTTCCCAACAGGCCGACCAGACTCGTGGCCAGATTGTCAATCGCTTTAGCGAAACCATCGACACGATGCCTACTATCCTTGACTGGATGGGACTGCCGGTGCCAAGGGCTTGCGATGGCAGCTCATTATTGCCTTTTGTGCGTGATGGGCAAGCCCCCGCGGACTGGCGCACTGAAGTGCATTACGAATTCGATTTCCGCAATATTTATTACTCCAAACCTGAAGAAGTCTTGGGCCTGCAAATGGATGAAAGTTCCCTGGCCGTGGTACAGAATGAGCAATACAAGTATGTGCATTTTGCCGGTTTGCCACCGTTGTTCTTTGATTTGGAGCAAGACCCACATCAACTGGTTAATCAGGCCGGGAATCCCGCCTACGACAGCGCAAGGCTTGCCATGGCAGAGAAAATGCTGAACTGGCGCCTGCGTCATGCCGATCGATCCTTGACTGGCTATGCCGCCAGCCCGGAAGGTTTGCAGTCGCGACTATAATCTGAAGTTTGTATAACTATTTGCAGGGTGCCGGATGTTATCCGGTACCCTGTTGCAGGAAACCGCAATGAATGATGCAGGAAAAATCCTGAATACCCGTACCGCACTGATTTTTGATCTTGATGGCACTTTAATCAATACCGAGCCTGATATTCGCCGTGCCCTCAATGATGCGCTGAAAGAATGCCGCTTTGAACCCATGCCTGCGCATATGCCGGTACCCAATATGCATGCCACGCTGGGGGATATCGTTACCACCGTCATGGAAAACCAGGGTATCCCTGCCGCGGCCATGCCCGATTTACTTGCCGCTTATGCCAAATATTACCGTGACAATGGCCATGTCGATGCGCAATTGTATCCCGGTGTGCTGGCGTTTTTGCAAAACCAGCAGCAAAGGGGGTGTGTTATGGCGGTTTGTACCAACAAGATCAGGAAGGATGCATTAAGGGTATTGGCGCATTGCGAAATTTTGCCATTTTTTGGCAGCGTGATTGGTGGTGACACTGCCGTGCATCCCAAACCCCATCCGGCACCATTGTTGCAGGCCCTGCAGGAAATTGGCATGGCCCCTGAAGAGGCGGTTTTTGTAGGTGATACCTACGTAGATGCGCTGTGTGCCAGCCAGATCAACATGGATTTCGTCCATCATGAAGCCGGTTATGGAGGCGAAAAGGTTTTTGACTATCCTGCCAATGCCCGCTTCATGGATTACCGTGATTTGATTCAATCTTGAAATAAATGGAAAATCCGGTCAGCCGAAAAAAACATCAGCCAGCCGGATATGGCGTTTATATCCACCTTTCCAGCATGCCGATTATCCCGGCAAAGGCCAGATACGGTCCAAACCGGATCATGCTACCTGCGTTGCGCTTGCCGCGCAGGCGCTGTACCAGCACGACAATCAAAGAGAGCCCGGTGGCTACAATCAGCAGCACGGGCAGGAACATCCAGCCAAACCAGGCACCCAGGGCGGCGATTAGCTTGAAGTCGCCAAACCCCATGCCTTCGGTTTTGGTAATGCGTAAAAATATCTGGTAAAGCAGCCACAGGCTCATATAGCCGCCTGCGGCACCCAGCACGGCATGCTCAAGTGGCACGAAAGTATCATTAATGTTGATTAGCAAACCCGCCCACAACAGGGAAAGGGTCAGGTGGTCGGGCAACAGGCTTGTTTCGGCATCGATCCAGGCCAGGCTTAGTAAAACCAGCATGAAGCCAATACTGGCCAAGGCGGCAAAACTACTGCCAAAAAACCAGCAGAACAGTGCGGCAATCAGCGGGCCGAGCACCATGAACTGGCTGCGTAACCGAAAATGCCAGGCAGGCACTTGCAGCGGAAGGTCCGGATCAATTGTGCGTGGCAGGATATAGGCGGCCCGGCTAAGCCAGAAACAGGCTGCCAGTGCAAGCAGTACAGCCACTAACATGGCAAGCAGCGGTTCATCGATCAGGTTGGTCCACATTTCTCATTTCCGTTTGGGTGTTTGGCCACAAGGTATTGGGCAGGAAGTATTGATTTTAACGGATTTGTCGTTGTATGCAGGAAACAGCCCGGGCCAGATTTGCCCTATCCGGTGAATCAGGCCATGGAGGGTGGTGTTAAATGGGGTAACATTCTGTTTGCCCTGGTGAATTGGCCTGTGAATAGACGGTTTGGCAGGATATTTGGAATTTTGCAAACATAGAAAAAGAGGAGACGATATGTTTCAACTGAAAAAAACCACGCTTTGCATGGCACTGTCCTTGGGTGTTTTGTCAGCATCACAGGCAGCCGAGCCGATCAAGGTGGGCGTTGCGCTGGATATTTCCGGCCCTTTTGCGGCGATTGGTGTGGAAACCCGTGATGGCATTGAGCTGGCGATTGAAAAGCTGGGTGGCAAGCTGGGTGGCGTAGAGGCCGAGTTCCTGCAAACCGACTTTGCCGGCAACCCCCAGCAGGCCAATCAACTGGCCAACCGGTTCATCCAGAAAGACAAGATTGATTTCTTCACCGGTCCGGTTGCTTCCAATGCGGCACTGGCCGTTGGCCCAGCCCTGTTTGCCGCCAAAGTACCTTTTCTTTCCAGCAACCCCGGCCCCAGCCAGTTTGCCGGCAAGCAATGCAACCCGTATTTTTTTGGTGTTTACCAAAACGACACCTATGATGAAGCGGCAGGGGTGCTGGCCAACGAGGCCGGCTATAAAAACGCGGTTATCATTGCGCCCAATTATCCGGCCGGCAAAGATCACCTGGGTGGTTTCAAGCGCACTTATAAGGGTGAAATAAAAGAAGAAATCTATACCAAAGTGGGCCAAATTGATTACGCGGCCGAAATTGCCCGTATCCGTTCAGAAAAGCCGGACGCGGTCTACCTGTTCCTGCCGGGGGCCATGGGCATCAATTTCGTCAAGCAGTTTGTGGGGGCGGGTTTGAAAGACATTCCGCTGCTGGCACCGGGCTTTTCGGCTGACCAGGACGTGATTGCCGCGGTGGGTGATGCAGTGGAAAACCTGCAAAACACGGCACACTGGGCGCATGACCTGGATAATCCGGCCAACAAGGCATTTGTACAGGCTTTCCGCGACAAGTACAAGCGCTATCCCACCGTGTATGCGGCCCAGTCTTATGATGTCGTGATGGCCATGGATGCGGCGGTACGTGATGTCAACGGTAATGTCCAGGACCGTGATGCACTGGTGGCGGCCCTTAAAAATGCCAATTTCAACTCCGTGCGCGGTGATTTCAAATACGGGGTTAACAATTACCCGATCCAGAATTACTATGTTCGCAAAATTGGTAAAGATGCCAACGGTGAATTAACCAATATTCTGGTGAAAACCATTTTGCCAGACCATCAGGATGCCTATGTGGCTGAATGCAAGATGTAAGCGGCATTCAGCGATCAAGCGGAAGTATTGATGGATGTGATTTTTGTATTTGAGCAATTGCTTAACGGGATCGGCTACGGCCTGATGCTGTTTTTGCTGGCTGCCGGCCTGACCCTGGTGTTTGGCATCATGGACACGCTGAATCTGGCGCATGGCTCGCTGTACATGGCGGGTGCCTATCTGGCCGCGCGGGTGCACGAGGCCAGCGGCAGTTTCCTGTTGGCCATTGTGGTGGCGGTTGCGGCCACAAAAATCCTGGCTTTGTTGCTGGAAGTGCTGGTCATGCGGCAGCTTTACCGGCGCGACCATCTTTCCCAGGTGCTGGCCACGATTGGCCTGATCATGATGGCTGATGACGCGGTACGGGCCATTTGGGGACCGTCGCCCATTATGGCACCCACGCCAGCCGGGTTGTCGGGGCCGGTCACGCTGTTTGGTGTGCTGCCTTATCCGTCTTACCGGCTCATGCTTATTGTGGCCGGTTTGCTGGTGGCGCTGGGCTTGTATTTGCTGGTGAATCATACCCGTCTTGGCATGATTGTGCGGGCAGGGGCTTCCAATCGGCGTATGGCCGAGTTCATGGGGGTTCGCGTGGACCGCGTGTTTTCTTTTGTTTTCATACTGGGGGCCGGGCTGGCCGCGCTGGCCGGTGCCTTGATGGGGCCCATTAGTTCAGTGCAAATCGGCATGGGTGATGCCATCCTGATTCCGGCGCTGGTGGTGATTGTGATTGGCGGCATCGGTTCTGTCAGGGGCGCCTTTGTGGCAGCTTTGTTGGTGGGTCTTATCGATACCGCCGGGAGGGCCTTCCTGCCACTGTTACTGCATGTCATGCTCTCCCCCGACCTGGCAGCCGACCTGGCTTCGGGGCTGGCCAGCATTGCCATGTATATCCTGATGGCTACCGTACTGGCGCTCAAGCCGTCCGGTCTTTTTCCGGCAAGAGGCTGAGTCATGCAAAACAACCATTCCGCCACCTTACCTGTGGTACCGCTTCCATTGCGCGCACGGCAGGAAGGCGGGCTGTCTTTATTGGCGCCCTGGCTGGTACTGTTGTTGCTGGCCGCTTTTCCGCTGGTGGCACCCTTGCTGGGGCTGGAATACTACGTGGGTTTTGTGCAAAGGCTCATGATTTACAGTATTGCCGTCAGCAGCTTGAACTTTCTGGTTGGCTATGGGGGTATGGTCGCGCTGGGGCATGCCGGCTTTCTGGGTATTGGTGCCTATACACTGGTGGCTTTGCTCGATAGCGGGCAAGACTCCATATGGCTGGCCTGGGTGCTGGCCATGGGCGTGTCGGGGTTATTTGCCCTGCTGATTGGCAGCATCAGTATTCGTACCCGTGGCATGTATTTCATCATGATCACGCTGGCGTTTGCACAAATGCTGTATTACCTGGCGGTCTCGTTCAACCGTTACGGTGGGGAGGACGGTTATGGCATTTATGTCCCGCTTTCTCTGGGCAGCTGGCTTGATGACATTCCCCATGCCCTGTATTGGGTTGTTTTGTGCGTGGCTGCATTGGTGTTTGCCATGGGTAGTCGGGTGGCGGGTTCACGCTTTGGTCTTGCCTTGCAGGGTATTCGCGATAATGAAGTGCGCATGGGTGCCATGGGCTATCCGGTGTATGCCATTCGTTTGCTGGCCTTTGTGGTGGCGGGTGCTTTTGCCGGACTTGCCGGTGCCATGCTGGCCGTCAATAATAATTTTGTCAGTCCGTCCATGATGTCGTTTGGCGAATCGGCCGGCTTGCTGGTGATGGTGATTTTAGGTGGCATGGGACATCGCTGGGGTCCGGCTCTTGGGGTGGCGGTATGGCTGACCCTGGCTGAAGTACTCAAGTTGTATACCGATTACTGGCACTGGCCCATGGGCTTGATCTTGCTGTTGTCGGTTTTTCTGTTGCCGGCAGGGCTTGCGGGTGGCAGTCGTAAAAGGGTCATCAAATGAGTCTGCTGAACGTGCAAGGCCTGGTCAAGCGCTTTGGTGGCCTGTTGGCAACCGATCATGTTGATCTGGACGTGAAAGCGGGTGAGATCCATGCCTTGATCGGTCCGAACGGGGCCGGTAAATCCACCTTGGTAAACCTGGTATCCGGATTGTTTGCGCCCGATGAAGGCACGATCACCCTGGATGGGGTTGAGCTGGTGGGTAAGTCAATGAACCAGCGGGTGCGTTATGGTTTGTCGCGCTGCTTTCAGGTAACCAGTATATTTCCCGATCAAACCGTTTGGGCCAATTTAATGCTGGCGGCCCAGGCGCATGAAGGCTCCAGTTTCCGTTTTTTTGGTCAGCGCAATCATGAAGCGGTGTTGCAACAGCGAGCCTTGGGCCTGGCGGAAAAAACCGGCTTGGGCGATTGCCTGAGCCATCTGGCCGGTACCCTGCCGCATGGTGTGCAACGTAAACTGGACGTCGCGCTGGCGCTGGCTTCACGGCCCAAACTGTTGTTGCTGGATGAGCCCATGGCCGGTATGGGGCCCGAAGATTCTTTGCAAATGATTGAATTGATTCGCCGCTTGCGGCAGGAATGTGCCATTTTGCTTATTGAACACGATATGGATGCGGTTTTTCAGCTGGCAGACCGGATATCCGTTCTGGTATACGGTCGTGTCCTGACCTCGGGCGATGCCACGCATATCCAGGGGCACCCGCAAGTACAGGCGGTTTATCTGGGCACCGGAGAGCAGGCATGAACGTTACCCCTTTGCTAAGCTGTCAAAACCTGAATGCCGGTTATGGTGCCAGCCAGGTCCTGTTTGATGTGGGCTTTACGATTCATGCCGGTGAAACCGTTACGTTGCTGGGACGCAATGGCATGGGCAAAAGCACCACCATTAAATCCATTATGGGTGATTTGCGCAGCAAGTCGGGCCAGATTCATTTTAATGGCCGGCCGGTGCAGTCCCTGAAGGCGGATGCCATTGCCCGTTTGGGGATGGCCATTGTGCCCGAAGGGCGGTTGTGTTTTCCCAACCTGACCGTGCGCGAGCATTTGCTGGCTTTTGCCGACCGGCGTAACGGGCGGGCCGATGGCTGGGACATTGATCGTATCTATGCGCTTTTCCCCCGGCTTAAAGAGCGTGCTTCGCATATGGGCAACCAGCTTTCGGGCGGCGAGCAGCAAATGCTGGCCATTGGCCGGGCCCTGTCCACCAATCCGCGCCTGCTGATCCTGGATGAGGCCACTGAAGGGCTGGCACCGGTTATCCGGGATGAAATCTGGGCCTGTCTTGCCAAATTGCGCCAAGAAGGTCAAACTACGCTTATAGTTGACAAATACTTGGAAAAACTGCTGGGCCTGGCCGACCGGCATATTATTCTTGAGCGTGGCCGTGTGGTATGGGAGGGCTCGTCTGCCAGCCTGGCCAACGATCGCAGCCTTTGGGCACGCTATCTGGGCGTATAAATCATTAAGTATTCAAAGGACGGTACTGCCGTCCGCGCTATACATCCCCGCCCTGAACGGCGAGGCTTTTCGTGCAATCCGGTACACATAAGGAGCACTTATGGTTTCAACATCAATGGTGCGGTTGCTGGAAAAGGTGCGGGCCTGCAAGGTTTGTGAGCCCCATTTGCCGCTTGGCGCAAAACCGGTTCTGGCGGCTTCTTCCCAAAGCCGTATTCTGTTAATCGGGCAGGCGCCGGGTCGCAAAGTGCATGAAACCGGGATTGCCTGGAATGATCCCAGTGGCGATAACCTGCGCAACTGGCTGGGTCTTGATAAAGAACAGTTTTACAATCCGGACCTGGTGGCCATTGTGCCCATGGGGTTTTCGGACCTGGTGGCCATTGTGCCCATGGGGTTTTGTTATCCGGGTGCGGGCAAATCGGGCGACCTGCCGCCACGCCCCGAATGCGCACCGTTATGGCACGCAAAACTGCTGGAAAAAATGCCCTATATTATCTTGACGGTTTTAATTGGCCGCTACGCCCAGGGCTATTATCTGAAAGACAGGGCGTATAAAACCCTGACTGAAACCGTGCAGCATTACAAAGAATACCTGCCGCAGTATTTGCCCCTGCCGCACCCCTCACCCCGCAACCGCATCTGGCAGCAGCGCAACCCCTGGTTTGAAGAAGAAGTGTTGCCAGAACTGAGGCAGCGGGTGCAACGGGCATTGAAATAAATACTGACGGGGTGGTTTAAACTTCAGTCCTGTAAGCTTTATCGGCCTCTTCAAACTTCTTGACTACTTCTTTGGGTGGCTCACCACCAAACAGGGAAACCAGAATGATAGTCACAAAGCAGGCAATAAAGCCGGGTACGATTTCGTACAGGTTAATGCCCGAGTTTTTCCAGAGCACCACGACAATGGCCCCTACAATCATGCCAGCCAGGGCGCCTTTGCCGGTCATGCGTTTCCAGAACACCGACAGGATGATAACAGGACCAAAAGCGGCACCAAAACCGGCCCAGGCATACGCCACCAGACCCAGCACCAGACTGTTGGGGTTGCTGGCCAGCCAGATGGCAATCAAGGCAATGAGCAGAACCATGAAACGGCCAATCCAGACCAGTTCTTTTTGTGAGGCGTACGGACGCAGGAAGCCTTTGTAGAAGTCTTCGGTAATGGCGCTGGAGCAAACCAGCAACTGGCAGCTTAAGGTGCTCATTACGGCGGCCAGAATGGCGGACAGGATGATGCCGGCAATCCAGGGGTTGAACAGGATGGTGGCCAGTTCAATGAAAATACGCTCATGGTTTTGAGTGACGGGGCCAGCCAGTTCCGGATGTTCCTGGAAGTAGGCAATACCGAAATAGCCAACCGCCACGGCACCGGCCAGACACAGGATCATCCAGGTCATGCCAATGCGACGGGCGTTTTTCATGGCGCCAACGCTTTCAGCTGCCATGAAGCGGGCCAGAATATGAGGTTGGCCAAAATAACCCAGGCCCCATGCTGCGGTACTGACAATACCCAGGAACGTGGTGCCGGCAAACAGGCTGGAGTATTCCATGCCTGCAGTGGTGGCGGCAGCCTGGATGGATGCCATGGTTTGTTGCCAGTCGCCCAGGCCAATCAAGACCATGATGGGGGTAAGGATAAGCGCAAAAATCATTAAACTGGCCTGGATGGTATCCGTCCAGCTAACCGCCAGGAAACCGCCAATAAAGGTATAGATAATAGTGGCGCCCGCACCCAGCCAAAGGGCCGTGCTGTATTCGACATGGAACAGGCTTTCAAACAGGCGGGCACCCGCCACAATACCGGACGCACAGTAAATGGTGAAAAAGAAAAGAATGATGGCGGCGGCCACAAGTTTGATAAGGCGGCTTTCGGCACCAAAGCGGTTGTGGAAATAGTCGGGCAGGGTCAGGGCGTTGTTATTGTATTCGGTATGAACACGCAAACGCCCGGCAATGAGTAGCCAGTTCAGGTAGGCACCCACAGTCAGTCCGATGGCAATCCAGGATTCGGTTAAACCACTTAAGTAAATGGCGCCAGGCAGACCCATTAACAGCCAGCCTGACATGTCCGAGGCACCGGCTGACAGGGCGGTTACGAAACTGCCCAGACTGCGGCCACCCAGAATGTAATCGTCAAAATTCCGTGTGGAAAAATACGCGATGAACCCTATTGCAATAACGACGATAAGGTAAATGGCGAAAGTAATAATCATAGGGTTTAAATTGCCCATGTTTTTCCTTGTCCTGTTTTTGAAAATGCCTGCTAGATTACCGATTTTTATTTTGTAAATATATTGGGGTTAACCATTGTTAGGGGTAGTTAACCCGATAAAAATCAATAATTTAGTCTAGAAATGAAATAATTGTTTTGTGGTGTTGTTGGTACGGGTTAACCCTTTGAATGTATTGCTTTAATTTTCCGGATGACGGTTTGATCGGGCTATCGGTGCCGTTGTTTATTTGTGTAGTGAAAATACGTAGTTACATACGGTGCCCGCTCGGATAGAATGCCCTGATTTGTTTTATTCTTCTTGATGGGGTCGCGCAGTGTCGGGGTGTTTTTTTGGATTCGGTCATGTGTTTGTCAAGATATCCAGACTCTCGGGTTTTAAATTTAAATATCAATTCAAGGAATCCAGAATGAAACTCAGTGCCCTGATAAAGGTATGTTCATTGTTTTTTGCGGCCACGACCGGTTTGTTTGCTACGAGTGTCCAAGCCAACAATTATAAACCGGAATACAAACTGTCTATTGTCGTGAGTGCGAAATCTCCATGGGAACAGGGAGCGCAAACCTGGTCCGATCTGGTCCGGGAAAGAACCGAAGGCCGGATCAATATCAAAATCCATAAAGGGGCTTCGCTGGTTCAGGGTGAGCAAACCCGTGAGTTCACCGCCATTCGCCAGGGGGTGATTGATATGGCTGTGGGTTCAACCATTAACTGGTCATCGCAAGTCCGTCAGCTGAATATTTTTTCCCTGCCATTTCTGATGCCCGATGATGCGGCGCTGGATGCGCTGGTGCAGGGTGAGGTGGGAAAGCAGCTGTTCGCACTGATTGACAAGGCGGGCGTGGTGCCGTTGGCCTGGGGTGAAAACGGTTTTCGTCAAATCAGTAATGCCAGGCAAGCCATTCAATCGCCTGAAGACATGCAAGGCTTGAAGCTGCGTGTGGTGGGCTCACCGTTGTATATGGATATATTTACTGCCTTGGGTGCCAGTCCGATGCCTATGAGCTGGGCCCAGACGCAACCTGCGCTGGCCAGTGGCGAGGTCGATGGCCAGGAAAATCCCCTGTCCATTTACCTGGGCTCCAAACTCTATGATGTGGGCCAGAAATACCTGACATTGTGGAATTATGTGAATGATCCCCTGGTGTTTGCAGTGAATAAAAATGTCTGGAACAGCTGGACTGAACAGGACAGGGAAATTGTCCGGCAGGGCGCGCAAGAGGCTGCCCGGCAGGAGGTGGCACTTGCCCGTAAAGGAATGACTCCGGACGATGATTCCTTGTTAAAGGAAATTGCCGCTCATGGGGTGGAAATCACCCGTCTGACATCCGAACAGCATCAGGCCTTCGTCAAGGCAACCCGACCCGTTTTTGACAAATGGAAAGAACGCATTGGCACAGAGCTGGTTGAGCAGGCCCTGCAGGATATTGAAAACCGCCAGCAGTAAAAGGCCCGGCTGAAACGGAAACTCATCCAATTTCAGCGGGGCCTTTTTGTTTGCGTATTATCCAATGGTCATCAGACTGGCATTGCCGCCTGCGGCAGCGGTATTGGTACTGATGCTTTGTTCATGGAACAGGCCCAGCCAGGGATATTGTTTACCTTGCATGATTTCTTCCGGGCTTAATCCATAGGCAATCATGATTGGCCCCTTGCGTTGGCTCAGACGCAGGTTCAGGCTGCGCAAGTCGTCGCTGTCTCCTTCAAACAAAACGGCATCAAAGGCGACCTCGTCCAGCTGCTTATCATTAATCAGGCTGACCTGTTCACGCAGGCTTGCCTCTGTTTTGTCCAGCCATTGACGGGTATCGGGGGAGTCAATAAACAGGGCCTGGTTGCCAGTGGTGCCAATCTGGTGCAGCTGGGTAGTGAAGCCCTGCTCACTTTGTGCAAATGCCAGCACCGTACCACGGGGTACCAGGCGGTACACATTTGTTTCTCCGGTGGGGCCAGGCAGTGATAGCGTCAGGCTTTCGGGTTGGCCCGGATTGAAGGGAGCGGGCAGCTGGTCGTTGCCCTGGGACAGCAGGCGGAGTAAATACAGGGGGCCGCCCGCTTTGGGGCCGGTGCCCGACAGACCCTGGCCACCAAAGGGCTGTACGCCCACCACCGCACCGACAATATTGCGGTTGACGTAAATGTTGCCGGCATGAATGCGGTTGGACAGGTAGGTAATGGTTTCATCAATCCGGGAATGAATGCCAAAGGTCAGGCCATAACCGGTCTGGTTGATCGCATTGACCAGGGTATCCAGACTCTGCCGCTGGTAACGAACCACGTGCAGGACAGGTCCAAACACCTCACGTTCCAGCTCGGCAATATCATCGATTTCAATCAGGGCAGGCGCCACGAAAGTGCCAAACTCGGTGTTTTTGTCCATGGAAATTTGCTCAACCCGGTGGCCGGCCTGACGCATTTTTTCAATATGGCGCTCAATAACCGCTTTGGCCTCCTGGTCAATCACGGGCCCCACATCGGCAGACAGCAGGTCGGGCCGGCTGACCGAGAGTTCTTTCATGGCTCCCTTGAGCATAGTCAGGATATGGTCGGCGGCATCTTCCTGCAGGCACAGGATCCGCAGGGCCGAACAACGTTGTCCGGCCGAATCAAAGGCCGAATTCAGCACATCAAAGACTACCTGTTCGGACAGGGCTGAAGAGTCAACAATAAGGGCGTTCTGGCCACCGGTTTCGGCAATCAGGGGAATCGCGTGGCCGTGTGGATCAAGTCGGCCCGAGAGTTTGCCAGCCAGAATGTGGGCCACTTCGGTAGAACCGGTAAACATCACGCCACGGATGGCTTCATGAGAGACCAGCTGGTCGCCCACGGTTTCACCCTGACCGGGTACAAGTTGCACGGCTTCGCGTGGAATACCGGCAGCATGTAAAATGGCCACTGCCTGGGCGGCAATCAGGGGAGTTTGCTCGGCGGGTTTGGCCAGGACCGTATTGCCGGCGGCCAGGGCGGCACTGACCTGGCCGGTGAAAATGGCCAGCGGGAAGTTCCAGGGGCTGATGCAAACCACCGGCCCCAACGGAAGATGGACGTCTTCCTTGAAGTGATGCTCAATTTGCTCGGCGTAATAACGCAGGAAGTCCACCGCTTCGCGTACTTCGGCAATCGCGTTGGGCAGGGATTTGCCCGCTTCCCGGATAATCAGGCCTAACAGCACCTGCATATTGTTTTCCATGAGCTGGGCAGCAGTGCGCAGGCAGTGGGCACGTTCCTTGATGGGAGTGGCCTGCCAGATGGGCGCCATATTCACCGATGCCTCGACAGCCTGTCGGACCTCATCCTCGCTGGCCTCGATCACCTTGCCCACTTCATCGCGATGATCGGCAGGATTCAGGCAGGCAATGGCGCGCTCGTCGTTCCAGGCTGCTTCAGGCAGAAGGGTGGGGGCTGCCCGCCAGGCCTGGGTGGCGCTGTTCAGCAAGGCGGCAGACAGGGAGCCAAGGCGGTGTTCGTTGCTTAAATCAATGCCTGCTGAATTCTGGCGTTTGCTGTCAAGGCCGGGTTTGCTGGAGTGATAAATCTCCAGAGGCAGGGGGATTTTTTCATGCGGGGCACCCAGTGGTGTGATGCGGGCAACGGTTTCCAGCGGGTTTTCCACCAGTGCATTGATGTCAATGCTGTCGTCGGCAATCTGGTTCACAAAAGACGTGTTGGCACCGTTTTCCAGCAAGCGACGTACCAGATAGGCCAGCAGGGTTTCGTGGGTGCCAACGGGGGCATAGACGCGGCAGGGACGGTTCAGCTTTTTGGGCCCAACCACTTCTTCATAAAGCGGTTCTCCCATGCCGTGCAGGCATTGGAATTCGTACTGGCCGGGGTAATAGTTTTGGCCGGCCAGGTGATAAATGGCGGACAGGGTTTGGGCATTATGGGTGGCAAATTGCGGGAAGACGGCGTCGGGGGCGTCCAGCAGTTTACGGGCGCAGGCCAGATAGGCCACATCGGTATAAGACTTGCGGGTATACACCGGGTAGCCTTCCAGGCCATCGACCTGGGCGCGTTTGATTTCGCTGTCCCAGTAAGCGCCTTTGACCAGGCGGATCATCAGACGGTGATGGGTGCGCCGACCCAGGTCAATCACATAATCAATCACATAGGGTGCCCGCTTCTGGTAAGCCTGGATCACAAAGCCGATACCGTTCCAGCCGTCAAATTCGCTGTTGTGGCAAAGGGCTTCCAGCAGGTCCAGCGAAAGCTCCAGGCGGTCGGCTTCCTCGGCATCAATATTCAGGCCAATGTCATAGGACTTGGCCAGTTTAGTCAGTGATTCAAGGCGTGGCAGCAGTTCATTCATGACCCGTTCGCGCTGGGCACGGGAATAACGCGGATGCAGGGCGGACAGTTTGATGGAAATGCCGGGTCCTTCGTAAATACCCCTGCCCTGTGAGGCCTTGCCGATGGCGTGAATAGCCTGTTCATACGCGTCATAATAGCTTTGGGCATCGGCCATGGTGGTAGCCGCTTCGCCCAGCATGTCATAGCTGTAACGGAAACCGCGAGCCTCGAATTTGCGGCTGTTGGCCAGGGCGGCGGAAATGGTTTGCCCTGAAACAAACTGTTCGCCCATCATGCGCATGGCCATATTCACGCCCTGGCGGATCAGGGGCTCACCCCCCTTGCCGATCAAGCGGGTAAGGGCCGAGGAAAGGTGTTGTTCGCTATTGACAGCCACCAGCTTGCCCGTCAGCATCAGGCCCCAGGTGGCGGCATTGACAAATACCGAAGAAGAGCCGCCCATATGGGATTTCCAGTCGCCACGGCTTAATTTGTCTCGAATCAGGGCGTCTCGGGTAGCCTTGTCCGGGATGCGTAACAGGGCTTCGGCCAGGCACATCAGGGCCACACCTTCCTGGCTGGACAGGGCAAACTCCTGGATCAGACCCTCAACACCGCCTGAAGGACGCTTGTTTTTCAGGGCTTTCACCAGAGACAGGGCCAGTTCCCGGGTTTGTTCGGGCTGGGCAATATGGGCCTGCTCCAGCAACAGGGGCAGGCATTCGGTTTCGGGGCGACGATAGGCCGAGGTAATGGCCGCGCGCAAGACGGATTGGGGCTGGATATCCTGGCCAAACTCGTAAAATGGCGGAATAGCTGCGTCATTGTCAGGGATGCCAATGTCGCTGTCACCGGACTGGATCACCAGATGGGCCAGCTCTTCGGGTGTGTGTCCCCGTTCGATCTGGTCCAGATAGGCCAGCAGGGCCTGTTTGTGGAGCCAGTGAGGGGTACAGTTGAGTTTGCTGGCATTGTGCTGCAAACGTTCTTTCAGGGTGGAATCGACCTTGATTCCCAGGGTGGTGTTATTGTTGGCCATTTTGTTCTGCCGTCATGGGTTGTTCATGACAGCATAGGTTATAGATTTTTACGGCCGCGCAATATTAGGGTTAACCATTAATGAAAAAAGGTTAACCCAATGAAAGTAAAATATTTATAGGGGTGTAACGCTACCCAGCAGGGCACCGGCAATCAGGAAAATACCGGTCCAGATATTGGCACGAAACAGGGCAAAACTTTTGTCCCGGCGGTTAATGTCAAAGGTGTACAGCTGCCAGAAAAAGTGCAGCACAATAATGGCCATGAAGATGCCATAACCCCAGCCCATACCCATGGCAAGACCGGCCCAGATCCAAAGGATGGCCGTTGCCGCATAAAATCCGCTTAGCCAGATCAGGCCTTTTTCACCAAATTTCAGGGCGGTTGAGCGCAGTCCGAGTTTGATATCGTCTTGCATGTCGGCATAGGCATAAATCGTGTCATAGCCGATTTGCCACATCACGGCACCCAGCCACATGGCAATCGCTGCGGCGGGAACGGTATTTTGTGTGTCTGACCAGGCCATGAGCATGCCCCAGTTGAAGGCAACACCCAACACGGCCTGGGGCCAATAGGTAAACCTTTTGCAAAGCGGATAAATAAACACAATGGGTACCAGCAAGACGGCCAGCCAGCGACTGTAACTGTTAATAAAAAACAGCAGGGTGGCTGCCAGGGCCAGTTGGGCGAACAGGAAAACATAAGCCTGTTTAAGGGTAATCTGGCCACTGGTTAAGGGACGGTAACGGGTGCGGGCCACGTGTTTGTCAAAATCGCGATCGCAAATATCATTAATGGTGCAGCCCGCACTGCGCATGAGCAGGGCACCCAGGCAAAAAATAAACAGGCGCCAGACATCGGGCAGGCCGTTGGCTGCCTGGATAAGGGCGGCGATGCAGGGCAGCAGGGTAAGCCAGGTGCCGATGGGGCGATCCAGTCGGCAGATGCGGGCATAGGGCCCCCAGGAGGCGGGCAGGTACCGCTCGACCCAGTCGTTATGGTGAATATCGCTTAAATCGGGTTGTTGGGTGTTAACAGTCATTAATTTTGCGCATTGGTTCAGGAGAAAATAGCCGCATTTTAACGTGTTTATAAGATTCGCGGCAAAACCTGGGGCTTTGCAGTCAGTGGACTGATAAATTGCAAAAGTGTGTTGCGCAACCGTGATATGGTGGTTTGGGCACGTTTGTTTCATATACAATCATTTCCTTTGGTAACAGAGCAGGCACCCAATTGCAGCTTTTTTGGCCGCCTTTTTTCTGTTTGATTGGTCACCTTGTTTTCAGGTTTATTTCATATGCCCGGCTATATAGAAATACTTGCAACCGTTTTGTTTGCAATCGCCATTATTCATACTTTTTCGGTTTCTTACTTTGCAAAATTGGCTCATCGTAATGGCCCTCATGCGGGCATGTGGCATTTGTTGTCCGAAGTGGAGGGCGTGTTTGGCGTCTGGGCTGCCGTACTGATTGTGGTGATGGCACTGGCCGCGGGCCTGGATCCGGCGGTTGACTATATGGAAACCAGGAACTTTACCGAGCCCCTGTTTGTGTTTGCCATTATGGTGGTGGCAGCCAGCCGTCCGATCCTTCAATTGGTGAGTGATACGGTTCGGTTCATCGCCAGGGTGGCACCAGTGCAAACCGAAGTGGCCACGTTTTTCATTACTTTGTCGCTGGTGCCATTGGCAGGTTCTTTCATTACCGAGCCCGCTGCCATGACCCTGGCTGCCCTTATGTTAAAAGAAGGCTTTTTTACCCGCAGCGGTAATGTGCGCTTCAAGTACCTGGCGCTGGGTGTCCTGTTCGTGAACGTTTCGATTGGTGGTGTGCTAACCGCTTATGCCGCACCACCGGTGTTAATGGTGGCGCAAACCTTTGGCTGGGATAGCCTGTATATGGCTACCCATTTTGGCTGGAAGGCAGCGGTGGCCGTGATTGCCAATGCGTTTATCATTACCATGATTTGTCGCAAGGACATCAAGTCCCGTGCGGTCGGTACGGGGCGCGGTATTAATGCCCCCAAAGAGCCTGGCGCTGAAATAGCACGTCCTCCCGTCCCCTTTGGTGTGATTCTGGTGCATTTGCTGTTTTTGGTGGGTATTGTTTTGTTTGCCCATCATGTGGCCATTTTCCTGGGTCTGCTGATGCTCTTCATTGGTTACTGCGAAGCTTATAAACATCATCAAGACCGTCTCATGATTCGCGAAGGTTTAATGGTGGGCTTCTTCCTGGCCGGTCTGGTTATTCTGGGCGGGCTGCAGCAATGGTGGCTGCAAGACCTGTTGGGTGGCATGTCACCCACCGTGCTGTATTGGGGGGCCACGGCCTTAACGGCTATCACCGATAATGCAGCACTGACCTATCTGGGTTCCCTGGTGGAAGGCACCAGTGAAATCTGGCGTTATATGCTGGTGGCGGGTGCGGTAACCGGGGGCGGCCTGACCGTGATTGCCAATGCGCCCAACCCGGCCGGTTTTTCCATTTTGCGCGGCTGCTTCCCGCACGGTGCGATTTCACCCAAATGGCTGCTGGTCTCGGCATTGTTGCCAACACTGATGGCGGTCATCATGTTTTTATTGCCGGTACAGATTCTAGGAAGTACAGGCTTGTAAAAACGCGTTAAAATAAACGGTTTTATTGGATTTTACATTGGGCAAGGTGTATTTAGCCTGGCCATGTTTCTTTTTTGTGAGTTAAGCTGTGCCAATTTATGCATATAAATGCAGCGCTTGTGGTCATGAGCAGGATGTGCTGCAAAAAATGTCTGATGAACCCCTTACCGTTTGTCCCGAGTGCCATCAGGAAACCTATGCCAAACAGGTTACCGCAGCAGGTTTTCAATTAAAAGGAACGGGGTGGTATGTGACCGATTTCCGTGGTGGTAACGCTTCTGGCGGTGCCTCAGCCGGTTCCGGCTCATCGTCCACGTCAGCAGGCAGTACCTCTTCTTCATCAGGAAGCAGCACCCCGGCTTGATTTTTAACCAGAATATCACTGGCATCGCAAATGCGATGCCGATTGTTTACAGATTTTTCGGAGCATTTCAATTATGCGTACCTGCTATACCGGTCAGGTTTGTCTTGATCACCTCGATCAAACCGTTACATTATTTGGTTGGGTGCATCGTCGTCGCGATCATGGTGGCGTTATTTTTATCGACCTGCGTGATCGTGAGGGTCTTGCCCAAATCGTTTTTGATCCCGACAATGCCGCTGCATTTGAAATTGCCGAGAGCATTCGTAATGAATACTGTATCCGTGTTACCGGTCTGGTGCGTCACCGTCCCGAAGGTACGATCAATCCCGACCTGAAGTCTGGCGAGGTTGAGATCCTGTGTCGTGAAGTTGAAGTCCTGAACGCCTCGGTCACTCCGCCGTTTCAGCTGGATGACGACAATCTGTCTGAAACCACCCGCCTTACCCATCGTGTGCTTGACCTGCGTCGTCCGCAAATGCAGCGCAACCTCATGTTGCGTTACCGCGTTTCGATTGAAGTGCGCAAATACCTGGACAACCTGGGTTTCATCGATATTGAAACCCCCATGCTCACCAAGAGCACGCCTGAAGGTGCACGTGATTACCTGGTGCCTTCCCGTGTTCATGATGGTCAGTTCTTTGCCCTGCCACAGTCTCCACAGCTGTTCAAGCAAATGTTAATGGTATCCGGCTTCGACCGTTATTACCAAATTACCAAATGCTTCCGTGACGAAGACTTGCGCGCCGACCGTCAGCCAGAGTTCACCCAGATCGACTGCGAAACCTCGTTCCTGAACGAAGAGCAGATCCGTGAAATTTTTGAAGGCATGCTGCGTCATATCTTCAAGGTTGTACAAGGTGTCGATCTTGATGCCACCTTCCCGATCATGTCCTGGGACGAAGCCATGAGCCGTTTTGGTTCAGACAAGCCCGACATGCGCGTGAAACTTGAGTTCACTGAATTGACCGATGTCATGAAAGACGTTGATTTCAAAGTGTTCTCGGGTGCAGCCAACCTGGCCGGTGGCCGGGTGGTTGCCCTGCGCGTACCCAACGGTGCTGCGCTGTCACGCAAGGAAATCGACGACTACACCCAATTCGTGGCTATTTATGGTGCCAAAGGCCTGGCCTGGATCAAGGTCAATGAAGTGGCCAAGGGTCGTGATGGTCTGCAATCACCCATCGTGAAAAACATTCACGATGCGGCCCTGGCTGAAATTATCAAACGTACCGGTGCCCAGGATGGCGATATCCTGTTCTTTGGTGCCGACAAGGCCAAAGTGGTTAACGATGCGATTGGTGCCCTGCGTGTCAAACTGGGCCACAGCGATTTTGCCAAAGAACACGGTCTGTTTGAACAAACCTGGAAACCCTTGTGGATTGTTGACTTCCCGATGTTTGAATACGATGAGGAAGAAGACCGTTACGTGGCAGCGCATCACCCCTTTACCAGCCCCAAAGATGGTCATGAAGATTACCTCGAGACCGATCCCTCCAAGGCGTATGCCAAAGCCTATGACCTGGTGCTGAACGGTTGGGAAGTGGGTGGTGGCTCTGTCCGTATTCACCGCGAAGAAATCCAGAGCAAGGTATTCCGTGCCCTGAAAATCAATGCTGAAGAAGCCCGTGCAAAATTTGGCTTCCTGCTGGATGCGTTGCAGTACGGTGCCCCTCCGCATGGTGGCCTGGCCTTCGGTCTGGATCGCCTGGTGACTTTAATGGCCGGTGCCGATTCTATCCGCGACGTGATTGCTTTCCCGAAAACCCAGCGTGCACAATGTCTGCTAACCCAGGCTCCTTCTGCCGTAGATGAGAAGCAATTGCGTGAGCTGCATATCCGCCTGCGTAACATTGAAGTGAAATAATATCGAGATGCTACTCGTTCCCGCGCTCCTGCGTGGGGATGCATGCCAACCCGCCGTTTCGTGATACCGTTCATGTCGTGGTACGGGAACTGATAAACCCCCCACATAGGCCGGATGTTTCCGGCTTATGTGGGGGGTTGTTGTTTTAGCGGACTTTATCTTACCCGTTACCACGCGGAGCCGCGGGAACGGGTATTGATTATCCTAAACGCTTTCGCTTAGCTGTTCCATTACATGTGGATTTTCCAGGGTTGAAATATCCTGCGTAACGGTTTCACCCTTGGCCAGGGTCCTTAGCAGACGGCGCATGATTTTGCCTGAACGGGTTTTGGGCAGGTTTTCACCAAAGCGGATGTCATCGGGTTGGGCAATTTTGCCGATTTCATGAGCCACCCAGCTTTTCAGTTCGGCTGCCACTTTTTGTGCCTCATCACCTTCAGGGCGATTGCCTTTCAGTACCACAAAAGCCACCACAGCTTCACCCTTGACATCGTGCGGCTTGCCGACCACAGCGGCCTCGGCCACCAGGGGGTTGGCCACCAGGGCGGACTCAATTTCCATGGTACCCAAGCGGTGTCCCGATACGTTCAGGACGTCGTCAATACGGCCCATGATCCAGATATAACCCTGTTCATCGCGATAGGCAGAGTCGCCAGCCAGATACATCTTGCCACCCAACTCATCGGGGAAATAGGTTGAGGCGAAACGGGCATCATCGCGCCAAATGGTGCGCAGCAGTGACGGGAAAGGTCGTTTAATGACCAGCGAGCCGCCTTTACCCTGTTCTACCGAGGCACCCGATTCATCAACAATATCGGCCATAATGCCGGGCAATGGCAGCGTGCATGAGCCGGGCTTGATGGGGAATGCACCGGGAATGGGGGCAATCATATGCGCCCCGGTTTCGGTTTGCCACCAGGTATCCACAATGGGGCAGCGGCCTTGGCCAACGGTTTCGTAATACCACATCCAGGCTTCAGGGTTGATAGGCTCACCGACGGAACCGAGCAGGCGCAGTGAAGAAAGGTCGAATTTGCCGGGCAGATCGGGGCCCAGCTTGATCAGGGAGCGAATGGCGGTAGGTGCGGTATAGAAAGTGGTGACCTTGTGTTTTTCTATCATTTGCCAGAAGCGGGACGCATCGGGGTAAGTGGGTACGCCTTCAAATACGATCTGGGTGGCGCCCACGGCCAGCGGTGCGTAGCAGATGAATGTGTGTCCGGTAATCCAGCCTACATCGGCCGTGCACCAGAACACGTCACTGGATTTGTAATCAAACACCCAGCGCATGGATAAAATCCCCCCCAGCAGATAACCACCGGTACTGTGCTGAACCCCTTTGGGTTTGCCGGTACTGCCCGAGGTATAAAGAATGAACAGGGGGTCTTCAGCGTTCATCCATTCGGGTTCGCACTGACTGGCCTGGCCCTGGATGACATCGTGCCACCAGATGTCATGTGATTCGTTCCAGGGCGTGTCGCTATCGGTACGTTTGAGCACAATCACTTTTTCAACACTGTCGCAGTCGCCATGCGATAGCGCTTCGTCCACGGTTGATTTCAGCGGGGTGAACTTGCCACCACGCACGCTTTCATTGGTGGTAATAATGATCTTGGCTTCGGCGTCTTTGATGCGATCCCGCACGGCACCCGAAGAAAAACCACCAAAAACCACTGAGTGGATTGCACCGATACGGGCGCAGGCCTGCATGGCGATTACGGCTTCAGCGGTCATGGGCATGTAAATGACCACGCGATCACCTTTGCGCACACCCAGGCTTTTCAGGCCATTGGCAAACTGACAGACGCGGTCATGCAGTTGCTGGTAGGTAATGTGTTCGCTGTCGCCATCATCTTTTTCATAAATAATGGCGGTTTTGTTGGCTTTGTCGATAAGATGGCGGTCTATGCAGTTATAGGAGGCATTCAGTTCACCATCGGCAAACCATTTATAGAAGGGGGCATTGCTTTCATCGAGTACCTGGGTGAAAGGTTTTTTCCATGTCAGGTTTTCCATGGCGGCATCTGCCCAAAAGCCCTCGTAATCTTCATTGGCCTTGTTGCACAGCGCATTGTAGGCATCGCTGCTGATATTGGCGTTATTTACAAAATCATCACTGGGTTGAAAAACCCGGCTTTCTTTCAATACTGATTCAATTGCTGACATGATTTGTCCCTTGTATTTTAGTTAAAATTTAATAATGTCCGGATAGATGACAGTCAGCTATCCGGTCGTCATTTTATTTTAATGTTGCGCGGCACCCGATGCACCAATTCCGGTCATGGATCGTACATATTGTGCCTGGAAGCCTGCCTTATCCAGTTTGGCACGTTCAGATGTGTCGGTAATGGAAACCAGCCATGCCACGATAAATGTCAGGGGAATGGTAAACAGGGCAGGGTTGCCATATGGGAAGATGGGCGTAGCATTGTGCAGCACACTCACCCATACCGTTGGTCCCAGCACAATCAGGACAGTGGCGGCAATCAGGCCACTGAAGCCACCGACCACGGCACCGCGTGTGGTCAGGTTTTTCCAGAACATGGACAGGAACAGGATGGGGAAGTTGGCCGAAGCAGCCAGCGCAAAGGCCAGGCCCACCATAAAGGCCACGTTCTGGTTCTCGAAAGCGATACCCAAAATAATGGCCAGCACACCCAGTACCAATGTGGTTAAGCGTGAAATGCGCATTTCATCGTGTGGACGGGCCTTGCCTTTCATAATCACTGAAGCGTACAGATCATGACTGACCGCAGAGGCCCCGGACAGGGTTAAGCCCGCAACCACCGCCAGAATGGTGGCAAAAGCAACCGCAGAAATAAAGCCCAGGAAAATGTTGCCACCCACGGCATTGGACAAATGCACCGCGGCCATATTATTACCGCCAATAATCTGGGTAATTTCAACGCCGTCTTTGATCGTGGTTTCAAAAAACTGCGGATCTTTGGTAAGCAGCATGATGGCGCCAAAACCAATAATAAAGGTCAGGATGTAGAAGTAACCAATAAAACCGGTAGCCACAAATACGGATTTACGTGCCTGTTTGGCATCTTTCACCGTGAAAAAACGCATCAGGATATGGGGCAGGCCTGCGGTACCAAACATTAAGGCCACACCCAGGGAAAGCGCATCAATCGGGTTTTTCACCAATCCGCCCGGGCTCATGATGGATGTTCCTTTTTCATGGACTTCGGTGGCTTTTCTAAACATGATTTCAGGGCTGAAGTCGGCAATTTTCAAGACCATGAATGCCATGAAAGTAGCACCCGACAGCAGCAGGACCGCCTTGATGATTTGTACCCAGGTGGTGGCCAGCATGCCGCCAAACAGCACGTACATGACCATTAACACACCCACGATCAGCACGGCCCAGATATAGTTCATGCCAAACAGCAGTTGGATCAGCTTGCCGGCACCCACCACCTGTGCAATCAGGTAAATCATGACTACCAGCAAGGTACCCGAGGCTGCAAAAAGACGGACCGGGGTCTGCTTCAGGCGATAGGCGGCTACATCGGCAAAGGTGAACTTGCCCAGATTGCGTAAACGCTCGGCAATCAGGAAGAGCACAATAGGCCAGCCCACCAGAAAACCGGTGGAATAAATAAGACCATCGTAGCCGGTGGTGTACACCATGGCGGAAATGCCCAGGAAGGAAGCTGCGGACATGTAGTCGCCCGCAATCGCCAGGCCGTTTTTAAAGCCGGAAATGCCGCCGCCGGCCGTGTAGAAATCGCTGGCAGTGGTGTTTTTGCGGGCGGCCCAGTACGTAATGTACAAAGTGGCGGCCACAAACAGGAAGAACATGATAATGGCCGGAATGTTCATGGGTTGTTTTTCAACCTCACCGGTCAGGGCGTCGGCCCAGGCCGAGGTGCTGAACAGGCCAGCAAGTAGGGCCAGTAAATGCTTATTCATGGGTTTGCTCCTGGACAGCAAGAATCACACGTTGGGTGGTTTCTTCGAAAACGCCATTGGCTTTATGCACATAAATGCCGGTAATCGCAATGGCAAACAAAATCACGAAAAGGCCAATATAGATGCCCCAGGTGGTGATACTGTTGGTTCCTACGGGTACCCCGAAAGATTCGGGGCTAAGCCCGATATACAGGATGTAAACCACATAGATGCTGAACATGAGGATGGAAAAACTCCATCCCAGCACACTTTTCTGGTGTGCCATTTTTTGGAACTCAGGGTTATCCAATACCCTTTGTGTCAGTTTATCCACTTTATGTCTCCGGTAAAGTAAAACTGTTTTTTAAAAAGAAGGGACTGCTTTGTTGTTATTGGACTTTGCGTAATGTAAAGGAGGTGGGGCAGGATTTTCTAATTTTATTTTTTGATTATTATTATTTGTTCAAATTATGATGGCTAAAAAATAACAATAAAATCAATTGCTTATATATTTTTTTGGATGGGGAGGTTAATATGTAAAAAGTCGGCGGCATCGACTATTTGATTTAAATCAAAAAATAAATGCGTTTCTTCGAAAAAGTTTTTGTGACACGGGCGTACAATAAAAAAATGCGGTAAAAAAATTAACGCCATCAAACAGCGTCATTCAATGATTAAAAACTACTAAAAACAATTATTAAAAAAGTTTATATTTAAATGAAGTACCCAGGAGGATAAATGGATCTGACCCAACTGAAAAGTTTTGTGGCAGTGGCCCATTACGGGCATTTGACGCAGGCAGCAGAATCCCTGCACCTGTCACAACCTGCCGTAACCGCACAAATCAAGGCGATCGAGCGCAATCTTGATGTTAATTTGTTTGAACGTAATACTCAGGGCATGAGGCTGACGCCAGCCGGTGAGGCCTTTTTGCCCAAGGCTGAATCCATCTTGCAGCAAATGCGCGAGCTTGATGTTTTTGCCCTGAGTCTTTCATCCACATATGTAGAGCAGGCAAAACTGGGCATTATTCAATCGGTCGACCGGCAAATGTTAAGCCGTTTGCTTAACCATATTCTGGAACTGGACAGTTCCCTGTATTTGCATGTGGAAAACAGCCTTAGCGGCGAGGTCCTGAACAAGGTGCGCAAGAAAGAGATTGATGCCGGCTTTTTTCTGGGTGACAACCCTTATCGTACGGTGTACTCCATCGAGCTGGACGAGGTGCATTATGTGCTGATTGTGGCCGTGCAGCGGTTGGCGGAAGCCATTGAAGACCCCAAGACATTTTTCAGTACGGCCACCTGGATAGAGCGCCCGGCTTTCTCGGCCGGTGACAAGATCAGCAACCGCTTCTGGCATCAACACAAGATTTCACCGCAAACCGCACTGGTTTGTGATGATATTGATTTATGCATCGAGCTGGTTGCCAGCAATCTGGCCATCACGCTTATCCCTTCGCGTGAAGCCTATCGGGCCATCAAGGCTGGCAAAAATATTGCCCTGGTACCAGGGTATGACATCCGTTCGCGTCTGAGCTATATTTATCCGGCAGAATATGAGACGGATAAAAACAGTCAGCTTATTCGCCAGGCTGTGTGTGAGATTTGGGGCGTATCGCCTTGACCCCATTGTTTTAAGGTTGCATCACGATTTCTGATGAGTAATATCAGCAGCCAGTGTCGCGGGCAAACAGGTTTGAAGCCTGAACCTATGCTATGCTTTTTTGTGCATTGATTTTGTAAATGCACACCGGATTCATGACGAATTCAAAATAATTACATCAAATGGCATTAAGCGCATTTTATTAAAACCAGACAGGAATGGAGTTAAGTATGACAACAGAAGTACAAACCTCGTTAAATGGAAAAGTGGCGTTGGTAACCGGTGCTGCCAGTGGTTTGGGGCGTGAAATTGCCCTGACCTATGCCAGGGCGGGTGCCGCGGTTGGCGTTGCCGACCTGAATATTGACGGGGCCAATAAAGTGGCAGATGAAATCATCAATGCCGGTGGCAAAGCCATTGGGGTTGCCATGGACGTGACCAGTGAAGATCAGGTCAACCAGGGTGTTGATGCCCTGGTGGCCGAGTTCGGTTCAATTGATATTCTGGTGTCCAATGCGGGGATTCAAACCATTGAGTCCATCGACAAGTTCGATTACACCAAATGGAAACAGATGCTGGCGATTCATCTGGATGGTGCCTTCCTGACCACCAAGGCTGTGCTTAATCACATGTATCCTGCCGGCCGTGGCGGGGTGGTTATTTATATGGGTTCGGTGCATTCTCACCTGGCCTCCAAATTGAAAGCGCCTTATGTAACCGCCAAGCACGGCTTGCTGGGCCTGGCTCGTGTGCTGGCCAAGGAAGGGGCCGAGCATAATGTTCGCTCGCATGTGATTTGCCCCGGATTTGTGCGGACTCCGATTGTAGAAAAACAAATTCCCGAACAGGCCAAAGAGCTGGGTATTTCCGAAGAGGAAGTGGTTAAAAATGTCATGCTGGGCGGCACGGTAGACGGGGAGTTCACCACGACCGAAGATATTGCCCAAACCGCTTTGTTTTTGGCGGCGTTCCCCAATAAAGCCCTTACCGGTCAGTCAATTACGGTCAGCCACGGTTGGTACATGCACTAAATCGTTTTTTGTTATTGTTCGGAGAAGTCATTGAATTTGCCTCATTATGAACGCATCGCCCTGGTATTGCAGGGTGGTGGGGCGCTGGGTGCTTATCAGGCCGGGGTCTACCAGGGTCTGAATGAAGCGGGCATCATGCCCAATCATATTTCCGGGATCTCTATTGGTGCCCTGAATACCGCCGTTATTGCCGGGAATGCCCCAGAAGATCGCGTTGAAAAACTGCGTCAGTTCTGGGAAACCATTTGTCAGCCCAATTTGGGCATGTCCATGTTACCGTTTTTTGAGCAGGGTCTGTTCAATATGCACGACTGGTTCAAGATTGGTCTTGGCAATATGTACGGCTTAAGTGCCATTTTCGATGGCCAGAACGGTTTTTACAAGCTGCGCATTCCGCCACCGGCCATGGTGGGGCATGGCACGCCCGAAAAGGCCAGTTATTACGATACATCGGCGCTTAAACATACGCTGGAAAAATTCTGCGACTTTGACCGTATCAACAGCAATAAGTGTGACATTCATGTGTCGGTGGGTGCCGTCAATGTGCGTACCGGCAACTTTGTCTATTTTGATAATGAATGTCACGAGTTGCGGGCCGAGCATTTCATGGCTTCGGGGGCCTTGCCACCGGCCTTTGCGCCGGTGGAAATTGATGGTGATTACTATTGGGACGGTGGCATTGTTTCGAATACGCCACTGACCTATGTGCTGGGCGCAAAACCCAGTCGCGATACCCTGGTGTTCCAGGTGGATCTCTGGAGTGCCCGCGGGCATGTTCCACACAACATGGAACAGGTGAATGATCGGCAAAAGGAAATTCAATATTCCAGCCGGACCCGTATGCTGACTGATTACTGGAAGCAGGTTCAGGAAATGCGTCATGCCATTGGCAAGTTGCTTGAACTGGTGTCCCCTGAAAAAATGCCTGATGACGCTTCGCTGGCCAAGATCAAAGAGCTGGCTGACAGGTGTAAATATAATGTCATCCAGCTGATTTATCGTGACCGTCCTTATGAAAGTCATAACAAGGATTATCAGTTCGGTCTTGCCAGCATGAAAGACCATTGGCAATCGGGCCTGATGGATATCCGCCAAACCCTGGACAAACCCGAGTTTCTGGCCATGCCTGACAATGATATTGGTTTTGTGTCACATGACGTTCACCGGGATGAAGTTTATGTTCCCAAGGGGGTGAAATCAAAATGAGTTCGTCGTCTTACCGCAGTTTGCCCTCTTTGCTGCTGAACGTGCGTGAAGCGCTAATGGTGCATTTTCGTCCTCTTTTACATGCCGAAGGACTGACAGACCAGCAGTGGCGGGTGTTGCGAGCCCTGGGAGAGCAAGAGCCCATGGCACCGAACCAGCTTTCCAGCGTTTGCATGCTGCTGGGCCCCAGCCTGACTCGGATGCTGACGGGCATGGAACAGTCAGGCCTGATCAGTCGCAGCCGTTCACAGCAGGACCAGCGCAGGCAGGAAGTGTACCTGACCGAAAAAGGGCTGGCCTTGCTGGCCCGAATCAAGCCACTGATTGAAAACCGGCATAACGCGCTGGAGGAAAGAATTGGCAAAGAACTGATGGACCGGGTTTATCGCGATCTTGACAGCCTGCTGGAAAAAATCCCGCAGGAAACGGGGATCAGAAAATAGGGCCCTTGTGATAGTTATGTAAAAATACGCCGCAAAGCGGTATTTTTGCGCTTGCTATTTGTTTTTAATATAACGGTCGGTTTTAATCATGAGCTGGATTGCTAAACTTAAATTTCATCACCTGAAAACTTTGGTGGCGCTGGCCGAGCAGCAAAACCTGACTCGGGTGTCCGAGCTTATGAATATTACCCAGCCGGCCCTGTCAAAATGGCTGTCTGGCTTGGAAGAAGAAATCGGCATGCCCCTGTTTGAAAGGCATAGCAAGGGCATCCGGCCTACACCGGGGGGCTTGCTGGTGGTTAAGCATGCACGACGACTGGTTAATGACCTGGAGCGTTCTACCCGGGACATAGAATTGTTCAAGGAAGGTATCCAGGGTTCGCTTATGATTGGCAGTTCACCGGTGGCCACCGATGTCGTATCAAAAGCCGTGCTGGATCTGCTCAAGGATTACCCCAATGTTCATGTACGCATCATTGAAAGCGTCATGACGCCTTTGCTGGAACAATTGGTGTCCGGCCATATTGATGCGGTCATTGGCCGGGTGGGGGGAAGCGCCCTGCAATTGCCGTTGAATTACAAGGTCCTGTATACCGAACCCATCTGTTTTGTGGCAAGACCGGGGCATCCCCTGGCGGGCCAGTCCAATATTGATTGGGCACAGCTTGGTGATTATGATTGGATTGTCTGGCCTACCGGCACGCCGATCCGCAGCAGTATTGACCATGCCCTGGTTGACCTGGGGATGATGATGCCCGCCAATCATGTCGAATCTGGCTCCATGAGCACCACGGTTCGCATGTTGCAGGGTAGCGATATGGTGGGGATTTTATCGCAGCGGCTGGCTGACAGTTTTGCCAAAGAGCGGCAGCTGGTGATTCTGGACTTGCCCAAAATCGAACAAAAGGGCAGTGTGGGTATTTTCTGGCGTCAGAACGAACCGCCGTCAGATACGCTCGAGGCCTTCCTCGGGCACCTGGTTGAGGCATCGCGGTAATAAGAAGAAGCGGGATTTTACCCACGCCTGTTTGTGTGCCCACGCAGGAGCGTGGGCACAAGACATCTTCCTTTCGTGCGCACGCTACTACTCGTGCCCATGCTCCCGCGTGGGCATGCTGGAGCTTTTATTCGTACATCTTAAAACTTGTGCCCACGCTCCCGCGTGGGCACAAGACCCATCAGGCAGTAGCCGGTGCGATGTAATCGGGCTGGTTCTCAGGTGCCGCGGCCTTGAAGGCGGGCATGCTTGTGCAATGCCCGTACACTTTCAGGCAACGGGGATAGGCGCTCACATCACATTTCATGCGAATGGCGTTGGCCAGCTGCGGAATCAGGCAGCAGTCGGCCAGAGTGGGCGTATCGCCAACGCAGAAATGATCAGAGCCGGCTTTTTCAAGCAAAGCTTCAATACTTTTCAAGCCCGTTGCGATCCAGTGTTCATACCAGGCCTGTTTTTGTTCCTCACTGATCTGAAGGTCTTTGCTTAAGTATTTCAGGATACGCATATTGTTAACGGGGTGAATATCGCAGGCAATGCCATAGGCGATTTCCAGAACCAGGGCACGCTGCGCGGTATCTTCAGGGATAAGCGGGGCAACGTTGGGGTATTTCCGGTCCAGGTAATCAATGATGGCCAGCGACTGACCAATGGATCCTTCAGGAATATCCGCCAGGGCAGGTACCAGGGCCATGGGGTTCAGCTTGCAAAACCCGGGATCGTTCTGCTCACCTGAACGGATATTAATGCCTGCGGTTTCGTACTGGATGCCTTTTAGCGCTAAAGCAATACGTACACGGTAAGAGGCGGAACTGTTGAAAAAGCTGTAAAGTTTAGTCATTGTTTGTCTTTTTTTGATGGTTAAGGCCATTTGGCTGGTGCGGAAGACCCCCGACAGCAGGGGCGTCTTCCCGTTTTATAATTGAGTGTGACTGCTGCAAATAAATGGTTTTACGATGCATTGGCGGGTGTTGCATTCATGGTGGTGCCTTGGCGTGCCCGCTTTTGTTTGGCTAGCGAGAACATATACAGCACCAGGATGCATGAAGCGGTAATCAAGGCGGGGAAGGCCAGTGCCTTGAAGATGGTCGTGAACTCATAGCCCCAGGAAATCATGGTGCCACCCGCAAACGCACCAAAAATGGCACCGCAGCGTCCGGCGGCATTGGCCCAGCTAACACCGGTTGCCCGGCATTCGGTGGGATACAAAATGGCAGATAAAGAGTTGAATCCTACCTGTGCGCCACTAATGCCCACACCGGCACCAAAAATGCCCAGCACCAGCAAAGGAATATTGCTGGTAGAAAAGCCAATAAGGGCAATGAAACCGGCACCCAGGATATAGCTGGTAATTAACACTTTATAAGGGTTGCGCTTGTCCATGAGGTTGCCCAGGTAAATGGCGCCCAGGGTGCCACCAATCTGGAAGGCGGCGGTAATCCAGGATGCTTTGGACAGTTCGACACCAATACTGCCAAGCAGGGTGGGTACCCAGCTGGAGAACAGGTAAATAATCAGGAAACTCATGAAAAATGCCAGCCATAACACTGCAGTCACCATGAACAGGCCGGGCTGGAACAGGGCGGTAACCGCACTTTTGCCGGTTTTGATTTCATCCAGATGGAAGACGGTATTGGGGTAGGTTTTACCGGTAATTTTTCCCATGAAAGCGGCAATGTTTTGAGCGGGCTCGTTTTTGCTGACACGATAACGGGGAGACTCATCCAGGAAGATGGACAACATAATCACCAGTGCCAGCGGCAGTACACCACCCAGTACCAGAATGCCGTGCCAATTAACCAGGTGCAGCAATTGTGCGGTAAGCACGCCTCCCAGGGCCGAACCCAGCGTGAATCCACAAAACATTAGGGTCACCAGGGCTGAGCGACGACGGGCAGGCAGGAATTCGGACGTCAGGGTAATGGCGGTGGGCATGGCCCCTCCCAGACCGATACCGGTTAAAAAACGCAGAAAGGCCAGGGTTTCCATATTGGGGGAAAAGGCCGACAGCAGACTCATGAGGCCAAAAAAGAAAACGCTGAAAATGAGAATTTTCTTGCGTCCCAGACGGTCAGCCAACGGGCCAAAGATAATGGCGCCAAGAGTCAGGCCAATAAGGCCCGAAATGAACAGGGGGGTTAGCTGGGGCCTGCTTAAGCCCCAATCGGCAATAATGGCCGGGGCGATAAAACCGATGGCGGCCGTATCAAGGCCATCGGTGGCAACAATCAAAAAGCACAGCAGGATGGTTTTCCACTGGTAGCGGGAAATGGGGGCATCATCAAGGGCTTTTTGCACACTTAATGATTGGGACGTATTGGACATTTCAAAGACTCCGGAAAGACAATGCCGGGTCTGTGCAATGTGATGGAGGTTTCCCGGCAGTATCATGAAAACAATGCATTTTCACGTATGCGGTCAATGTAACCTGATGTGGTCTTGAAAATAAAATGATATTTACGGCTTTGTCATAACTTTTATATTATGACAAAGCCGTAGCGCTTGTTTCCTGGCGCTTACCGGGTGCTGGCAAAGGTATCACACTGAGCAATATTGCCGCTTTCCAGGCCCCGCTTGAACCAGGTCATGCGTTGCTGTGACGTGCCATGGGTAAACGCGTCAGGAACGACATAACCCTGCTGCTGTTTTTGCAGGCGGTCATCGCCCACGGCGGCTGCCGCATTGATGGCCTCTTCAATATCGCCGGGTTCAATAATGTCTCCCTGGCGTCGCAACTGGTTGGCCCAAATGCCGGCCAGGCAATCTGCCTGCAGCTCGGACAGGACGGAAAGTGCGTTGGCCTGACGCTGGTTGCCACGGCCGCGTGCCTCGTTGACCTGATCCAGGATGCCCAGGCGGTTTTGCACATGATGGCCGATTTCGTGGGCAATTACATAGCCTTGGGCAAAGTCGCCATGCGCAACCAGGATAAGCACAATGGTTCCCAGGCCAAATTTCTTGCCGCCACCACCACGGCCAAACATGCCACCACCCATCCCGGTATGGCTGCCCCGACGATCTTCTATGTTTTTGCTTTCGTCTGACCCATCCAAGCGCATTGTATTTTCCTTGAAACCATGGGTGCGATATTGCACCGCTGTACAAAAGTTTTTGCCTCATTTTAAACATAATCAGGGCAAGTCCCTTATTCCGGGTGTAAACGATTGCAAGTTTTGCGTTCTTGCAACGAAGTCTTTTTTTCACTTAACAAGTCTGCCAACAACTTGCTGGTAAAATGGGGATCAAAGCAGGATGTTGCGTTAATTATTCTCATTCATGGGCGCAATTTCTGTAATGGCGTGTTTTGCTTGCCCGTTTCGGGTCTTATGGAATTTCTGGAGTTGTTTTTGTGGATTTTGGCCAAATAGTTCAATCAATTACCGTTTACGCGCTGCCTTTGCTGTTTGCAATTACCTTGCACGAGGCTGCCCATGGTTATGCCGCCCGGAAATTTGGCGACCAGACCGCTTTTATGCTGGGACGAATCAGCATGAACCCGGTCAAACATATTGATCCGGTGGGAACGATTATTGTGCCGTTGGCCATGGCCCTGCTGAATACCGGGTTTATTTTTGGCTGGGCCAAGCCGGTTCCGGTCAATTTCAATAATTTGCGCAATCCCAAAAAAGACATGATCTGGGTTGCCGCTGCCGGACCTGGTGCCAATCTGCTCATGGCTGTTTTCTGGGCTATCATGGCCAGAGTGGCCCTTGAACTGGGCGGTTTTGGCAGCTTCTGGTGGCTCATGGCCATTGCAGGCATTCAGGTCAACGTCATTCTAATGGTTTTCAACCTGTTTCCCTTGCTGCCCCTGGATGGCGGACGGGTGCTGTCGGGTTTGTTGCCACCCAAGCTGGCCTGGGAATACAATAAAATTGAACCTTACGGCATGTTCATACTCATAGGATTAATAGTAACCGGATTGCTCAGCCCTATTATTTTTCCAATTATCCAAATGGTTGTTCAATGGCTGGTTACCCTGTTCATTCTTTAAGGAACACGAAAAAACATGACAGTACTTAGAATTGTCAGTTATAACATTCACAAAGGGAAAACCGCCTTGGGGCGTCGCAGTTCACTGCTTGATCTAAGTGCAGGGCTTTCGGGCCTGAAAGCGGATCTGGTTTTTTTACAGGAAATCCAGGGGCGAAACGAAAAAGAGCGGCACCAGCATGCCCAGCCTGCCTTATTGGCCGGACATTTGCATATGGAAGTGGCCTATGGGTGCAATGCCATCAGGAAAAAAACCGATCATGGCAATGCACTGTTGTCCAAGTATGAAATTATTGACCATGAAAATGAGGATATTTCCGACCATAAGCTGGAGCAGCGTGGTGTTTTGCATGCCCGGGTAAAGATCGGTGAGCATTGCATACATTGTTTTGTGGTGCATTTGGGGTTGTTTCACGGTAGCCGGATCCGTCAGGTTGCGGCTATTATCGAACGTATCAAGCGTTTGGTGCCCGAAGATGAACCCTTGATTATTGCCGGTGATTTCAATGACTGGAATGAAAAACTGGCTCCTTTTTTTGCCGAAGAGTTGGGTGTGCATGAGGTATTTGCCCAGACACCGCTGCGGCTTGATGATGAACTGCCCCGCATGAAAGTTTCATTCAAGCGTCTTTGGGATACCTTCAGCTTCAGAAAGCTCATGGAGACTGAGAAAAAACTGCGTTCCCAGCGGATGAAATTACCTGAGATTTCCCTGAAAACCTTGCCCAAGGTGCTTAAGCACCTGCAAGACCCCGAGGAATTGCCGCCAGCGCGCACTTTTCCGGCGGCTTTCCCGTGGCTAAGGCTGGACAGGATGTACCAGCGCGGTTTTGAAATCCGTTCTGCCCAGGTATTAAAAGGCAGGCCCTGGAGCAAAATATCCGACCATGCCCCGATCTGCGTGGAGCTGGCATTGGCGAAACCCCAGGATGCGTAATCACCCGCTTACCGTTGGTCGTCCTGGTGGATATCCAGCGCTTCCAGAAAACGTGACACCATATTGTAGGCACCGATGGTGGCGGTCAGTTCCACCAGCTTCTGATTGTCATAATGCTTGCGGACGGCCTCAAAAATTTCTTTGGGAACCTGAATCTGCCGGGTCATTGAATCGGTGTAGGCCAGCACGGCGCGGGTTTGCTCATCAAATAAATCGCTGTTTTCCCAGTCGTCCAGGGCATCAAGCTGGGCTTGGGTGACGCCTTCTTTCAGGGCAATGGGAGCATGTTGGTCGGCTTCGTAGGGAGCGCCATTCAAGACCGCCACCCGCATAATAATCAATTCACGGATATCACCGGGCAGAGTGCTTTTTTGACGTACCGCGGTCAGGTAATCCAACCAGCCCTGGGCAATGGCGGGGCTGTGCAACAGCATTTGGTATAAATGAATAACGCTGCCACGTTCGGCCACAATCTGGTCGACCAGGGGCTTGGTTTGTGGGGTGGTTAAATCGGCATAAGGTAAACGTGCCATTAAATGGTCTCTCCTGTTGTTTTGTGCATTTAATATATGTGGTTGCTCCCGTGGTAAAAACGGGAGCTGCGGTTAATTCATCTTATAAAACCTGCGATACCGTATCGTTGAGCCGACTCACAATATCGCTAATGTCTGCTTCGGTGCAAATAAAGGGGGGGGCCAGCAAAATGTGATCGCCCAGGCGTCCGTCGATGGTGCCGCCCATGGGGTAGACCAGCAGGCCGTTTTCCTTGGCCTGTGCCTTGATTCGGGCATGGGTTTTAAGCGCCGGATCCAGGGGCTTTTTGCTTTCCCGGTCTTGCACCAGTTCGATTCCCACAAACAGTCCGCGTCCACGAATGTCGCCAATATGCCCGTTACCGGAAAATGCCTGGCGTAGTTCATTGCGCAGTTGTTCGCCACGCTGCAGCACATTGGCCAGCAGGTTTTGATCCTGTATGGTTTTTTGAACCGCCAGCGAAGCGGCACAGGCGGTGGCGTGACCAATATAAGTATGGCCATGCTGGAAAAAACCGCTGCCATTGACAATCACATCGTAAATTTTATCCGAGCACAGGGTTGCGCCAATCGGTTGGTAACCGGCCCCCAGGCCTTTGGCAATGGTAATAATGTCGGGTACCACACCGTCTTCTTCGCAGGCAAACAGGTGGCCGGTGCGGCCCATACCCGACATGACCTCATCAAGAATGAGCAAAACACCGTATTTATCGCAAACCGCGCGGATTTTCTGAAGGTAGGTTTTTACCGGTGGCACGGCACCGGCTGTCGCGCCCACCACGGTTTCGGCCACAAAGGCGGCCACGGTGGACGGCCCGAGCTCAAGAATTTTGTCTTCCAGCTCATGGGCCAGGCGGGAGGCATATTGTTCTTCGGACTCGTTGGGAAGCTGGTCACGGTAGGCATAGCAGGGAGACACGTGATGCGCCTCTATGAGCAGGGGTAAAAAAGGCTGGCGTCGCCAGGCGTTGCCACCAATTGCCAGGGCGCCCAGTGTATTGCCGTGATAGCTTTGGCGGCGGGCAATAAAATGTCTGCGTTCGGTTTGGTCAATTTCCACAAAATACTGGCGTGCCAGCTTCAGGGCTGCTTCCACCGCTTCTGAGCCACCTGATACAAAATACACATGGTTAAGATTGCCTGGGGCCTTGTTTTGCAGAAAATCGGCCAGATCCTCGGCCACTTGCGTGGTAAAGAATGAAGTATGTGCATAGGCAATGGTGTCAAGCTGCTGCTTGATGGCCTCAATCACGGCCGGATGTCCGTGCCCCAGGCATGAAACCGCTGCGCCGCCACAGGCATCGATATAACTCTTTCCGTCCGAATCAAAAAGACGGATACCTTTACCGCCCACGGCTGTTTTCAGGGACACTTTGGGGTTACGGTGGAAAACATGGGTCATTTTTCCGGGCTCCGGGTAAATCCCTGTATATAGGTGACAGGGAAGATAAAAATAAGCAAATACGGGCGGTATGGCCTGAATTTGCCGGTTCGGTGTAACGCGGTATAGATGTTCGACTATTCTATACCTTAAGTGAAAATTTCAAAACTCCAAATATTAAAGTAAAATGCAGGCATCATGTATGGCCATAATCGGCAAAGGTGTTCCGTTTACTTTGACCAAAAATAATATGACAACAAAAATTCTTATTGTTCGCTCTTCCTCGCTGGGCGATCTGGTGCACATGCTGCCGGCCATTTCGGATATTGCCAAACATGTTCCTGATGCGCAAATAGACTGGGTTGCTGAAGAGGCTTTTGCTGAAATTCCCGCCTGGCATCCTGCTGTGCATGAGGTTATCAAGGTGGCTCACCGTCGCTGGCGTAAAACCTGGTGGTCGGCGCCTACCCGGAAGGAAAGGGCCGAGCTCAAGCGTAAACTTAAAAGTACCCGATACGATGTTGTGCTGGATATGCAGGCCCTCATGAAATCCGCCTGGATTGTTCGTCAGGCCAAGGGGGTCAAGCATGGGCTGGACTGGAAATCTGCCCGGGAGTCCATGGCTTCCCTGTTTTATGATGTCAGGCATACCGTGGCTTTCTGGCAGCCTGCGGTTACCCGTCAACGTATGCTGGCAGCGGCGACTTTCAATTACCAGTACGACGGCGAGCCCGATTTTGGCCTGCAAAAATTTACCGATGGCGTTGCCATCCAGGATTACGTCGTCATCATGCCCTCGGCCAGTCGTGAAGACAAGCTGTGGCCCGAGGCTGACTGGCATGCCGTATTCCGTGAATTGAATGCTGCCGGGCTAAGCCTGAAGCTGCTGGCCGGCAATGAAAAAGAAACCGAACGCGCCCGGGCGCTGGTACGTGACTTTCCCGATGCCGGGATTTTGCCCCGTATGTCCCTGACCGATGTGGCCCGTGTCATTGCACCTGCCCGCATGATGATTGGGCTTGATAGCGGTCTGACGCATTTGTCCGCCGCGCTGGGTCGTCCTACAATTGGCATTTACAGCGCTTCCACCCCGGTCAGAACACCGCTGGTAGGCGCTGCCTTTACGGCCAGTCTGGGTGACCGGGGCATTCCACCCACACGGGAAATGGTGTTATCCAAACTGAAACAGGCACTGGCAAGCTAACCATGAACCGATTCTTTTATACTAATACGCTGCGTCTGATTGCACCCATTGCATTATGGCTGCTAGAGCGTCGTGCCCGCAAGGCGGGCGGGAAATGGGACATTCGCGGTGATGAGCGTTTTGGCCGTTACCCTCATTCGGCACCTGCCGGTTCCAGCATTGCCCATGGTGATGATGAAGGCTATGCCGAAACCATTTTCACGTTCAGGCGCCCGGTGTGGGTGCATGCCGTCAGTCTTGGTGAAACCCGGGCTGCGCATCCCCTGATTCAGGCTTTGTTGGACCAGGGCTTTCCGGTTTTGTTAACCCATATGACAGCCACTGGCAGGGCGCAAGGTGCCCGTATGTTTGCCGATGCGATTGGTCAGGGTATGTTGTGCCAGGCTTGGGTGCCCTATGATTTCCCCGAGGCAGTCAGGGGGTTTCTGGAGCACTGGAAGCCCCGTTGCGGCATTTTGATTGAACGTGAAATCTGGCCCAATATGGTGGCCGAGGCCAATCGCCAGAAAATGCCGCTGATTGTGGCCAGTGCCCGGTTTTCCGAATCGGCCTACAAACAGGCCCATTGGCTGGGCAGCGTCATGCGTAATGCCCTGGCTGGACTGGATTTGGTGCTTACCCAAAGCCGTGTCGACTCTGCCCGGCTTGATGATCTGGGCGTCAAGCGCCTGCAAGTGGTTGGCAATCTGAAATTTGACCTTAATATTTCTTATAGCCAGGTACATGCAGGTCAAGTGGTACGCCAGGTTATCAACCGTCAGGTGGTGGCCATTGCCAGTACCCGGGACGGTGAAGAAGAGGGTTTTCTCAAGGTCATCAAGGCATTGGTTAAAAATCAAGAGCAACAGTCCCGGCAGGAAGCAGCGTCATCCTTGCCCCTGTTCATGATTATTCCCCGTCATCCACAACGGTTCCGGGAAGTGGAAACACTGATTCAGCAAAGTGGCCTTACGTACCGTTGCCGCTCGCAAAACCCCATCAATGATGATCTGAAAACCATCGATATTCTCTTGTGTGACAGTGTTGGAGACATGTTCTTTTATTACGCCATGTCCGATCTGGCGATTGTGGCAGGCAGTTTTGGCGAGTATGGTGGTCAGAACCATATTGAGCCCTGTGCCGTGGGAGTACCGGTCATTGTTGGCCCGCATACGGAAAATTTCCAGCAATCGGTGGAAGACGCCTTGTCGGAAGGGGCTGCCCGGCGTACCCAGAACGAAGAAGGGGCCATTAAACTGGCTCTTAAAATCCTGGGTAATGAAGAACAGCGGCTTGGCATGAGCAAAGCGGCCAAGCAGTGGTTATCATTGCATGAGGGGGCCACCGATCGTATCATGAGTGCCCTGAAACCTTATCTTCGTTAGTGTATTACCAGAGTTATCCATAATGACCCTATTGCCCAGTGCAGGCATGCTGCAGAAAACCCTGTTTTCTGCCTTGCCTGACTTTTCTTCTATTGCCTGGGTTGAACAAATTGATTCAACCAACACTTTTCTGATGCAGGAAGCGCGCAACCTGCAGAGCCAGTGGGGGCGCCCGGCCCTGATTGGAGCCCATCACCAGCAAAAAGGTAAGGGACGTAGCGGGCGCAAATGGGTGGATAATGCGGGCGCCACCCTGATGTTTTCCTGTGCGTATGATGTTTTCCTGCCGCCGGCGCAACTGCCCATGCTGGCACCGGTAGCCGGTATTGTGGCCTGTGAACAGTTGCGCAAGATGGTGGGCTCTGCCGCACAGGACCGTTTAAGCATGAAGTGGCCCAACGATATCCAGTTTGATGAGGGCAAACTCTCGGGTCTGCTGGTTGAATCGGTCAAGCCGGGAAATGGCCGGGTGAATGACCGTCATCATGTGGTGGTGGTGGGTATGGGAATGAACCTTTCCCAGGCTGAAGCGCTTAGCCAGGACCTGGGTCGCAAAGTGGCCGACTGGACTTCGGTTTTGATGAGCCTGAACCGGCAGGATGAACAGGCTGAGCACATTGCCCTGCTGGTTGCCCGTATTGCCCGTGCCTGGTCCGAGGCTTTTTCCCTTTACGAACAGGAAGGTTTCGCGCCGTTCCGGCAACGCCATGAAAGCCTGGATGCCCTTAAAACATGTGAGGTTAATGTGCTGTCTGGTGATAAAATTGTACTCACAGGCACTGCCAGGGGTTTAAATGACCAGGCATGCCTGGTGGTTGAAAACGGGCAGGGCCTGCATCTTGTCACCAACGGTGATATCAGCATTCGTGCCCGTACCCATACCTAGGAGCGCGCCATGCTCATGCTACTGATCGACTCGGGCAATACCCGGGTAAAAGTCACTTACCTTATCAACCAATTCCGGCAAACCGAAGACCTTCTGGTGCTGGAGCACGACCATATAGACAAACTGCACGACTGGTGCAATACCTTGCCCGAAGTTCCTGTAAGGGCCATTGGCGTTAACGTGGCCGGTGAAGTCATTGCACACAAAATCCAGCAGGCCCTGCCTGCTTCCTGTCCGCTTCAATGGCTGGCCGCGCAGGCGCAAACCCTGCACCTGAAAAACAGTTACCAACATTCCGAACAGCTGGGCGCCGACCGCTGGATGGGGCTCTTGGGGCTTTCCGAACATCGGCAACATCCCGAATTGCCTGCCATGCTGGTGAGCTTTGGTACGGCCACCACCGTTGACAGCATTGATGCCGACAACCTCTTCATGGGGGGGCTGATCTTTCCTGGTGTTATGCTCATGCGTGCCAGTTTGCATAAAGGGACCGCCAATCTGCCTGCCATCGACCTGCGTAAAAGTGAGGTACCCCCGGCTTTTCCGCATAATACCGAACAGGCGATCTTAAGTGGCATTATTGCCGCCCAGGCTGGAGCCATTGTGCGGCAATGGAAAGCCGTACTGGATAAAACCGCTCAGCCTCCCACCATTTTCGTGACCGGTGGTGCCCGGCATGGGGTATTGCCAGAGCTGCACCGTTTGCTTAACGACATCGCGCAGGTAAAGGGATTTGATACAATCACTTTGCAGGAAATTGAATCTCCCGTGCTGGATGGCTTGCGTATCTATGCACGGGCCGAATGGAATCATTAATTATGCGAACCTTGTTTTTTGTTATTTGGCTGGCCAATGGCCTGGTGTATGCACACGGGCAGGGCTGGGTGGGTAAACCGCCCAGTGAAATAAATCCGGGCGGGGACGTCAAGCCACCCGTGGAATTCAAGTCGCATGCACTTAAAACAGGGCCTTTGGGCCAGTAATAGCAATGGCAATCAAAACAGAAAAAATCATCTTGAACGGGATGGCCGGCAATATGGATTGCGCCATCGACTGGCCCGATACCCCCATCAGGGGCTGGGCCCTGGTGTTGCATCCGCATCCGCTGCATGAAGGTACGCGGGATAATAAAATTGTCACGACGGTGGCCCGGACATGTGCCCAGAACGGTCTGGTTGCCGTGCGTCCCAACTTCAGGGGCGTGGGTCTGTCTGAAGGTGAGTTCGATAAGGCTCATGGTGAAACCCGTGACATGCAAATGCTCATTGAACAAATTGAACGGCTTTATCCCGAAGTGGGCCATAAAAAATGGGTGCTGGCCGGTTTTTCATTTGGTACGGCGGTGGCAGCCCAGCTGTATGCCGAACAAAAAGAGGCTCAGCATCAATTGCCCGATGCCATGATGCTGCTGGGGCCAGCCGTATGGCGGTTTCAATATCGTGATATTGAACTACCTGCCGATTTGCTGGTCGTACATGGTGAAAAAGATGAGGTTGTGCCTTTGCAGGAAGTTTTCGACTGGATCAGGCCTTATCAGATCCCGGTAACGGTGATTCCCGAGGCGACCCATTTTTTTCATGGGTTCCTGATTCAATTGAAAAGATTGATACAAATTAAGCTGGACCAAATCCTGAAATAAGCCAGTGCTGGCGTGGGTTTACCGGCAACAGGGCTTATAATAAACCGCAATGGCATGGTTTTTCATGCCATTGCCTTATCTTACAACTCTAACCGGATACTGTTTTTTTTATGTCTTCCCGTCGTTTATTACTTGGTCTGATCGTTGTGGCACTCGCTGGGGGTGCCTATTATTTTTATGATAAAAATAAAACACCTGCCCAGGCAGAAGCCACGGTAAACGGTTCAGTTGTTACCTCGGTACTTAATAATCCCGCACCTGCTGCTACCCAGGCCCCTGAAGCCCGCTCAAGCATTACTGTTACCAACGCCCAAACGCCGGTTGTCAGTGACTTTGCCAGTGTTGCTCCACCTAACCCGCCTATTAAGGCCTGGATGGTTTTTGATGTAAACAGCAACCAGATTATTGGTAATGTCGAACCCGACCTGCGAATTGCACCGGCCTCACTGACCAAACTCATGACGGCCAGCCTGGTGTTTTCCGCCTTGGACGACAAACGCATCAGCCTTGACCAAATGGTGACCGTTTCTGAAAAGGCCTGGAAAACCGGTGGTTCGCGCATGTTTATTGAGGTGAATAAACAGGTATCGGTGGGTGATTTGCTGCAAGGCATGATTGTGCAGTCTGGCAATGATGCCACCATTCAGCTGGCCGAAGTGGTGGCTGGCAGCGAAAGTGTTTTTGTGGGGCAAATGAACCAGGAAGCCAAAGCCTTTGGCATGAACAACACCAGTTTTGGTGATCCTACCGGCCTGCCTTCGCCAGACACCTACACCACCGTGCGTGATCTGTCGGTGCTGGCTCAACATATTATTAAAGATCACCCCAGCTATTATCATTATTTCAGTCAACCTGAATTTACCTTCAATAAAATCAGGCAACCTAACCGTAATGGTTTGCTGTATCGCAATATCGGGGTGGATGGTCTGAAAACCGGTCACACCGATGACGCGGGTTACTGCCTGATTTCCACGGCTCTGCGCGATGGTCGCCGTATTATCACGATTGTAGTGGGGGCTGATTCGGTGCGTGCCCGCGAACAGATCAGTCAAACCCTGCTTGACTGGGGGTTCCAGAACTTCAGCGACAAAACCGTTGCCGAAGCCGGCAAACCTCTGGTGCAGCCACGGGTCTGGGAAGGTGAAACCAAGCAGGTTAACCTGGGTTCGCTGAATCCGGTTATCGTTACGGTACCCCGTGGCCAGGAAAATGCCGTCCAGGTCGTTACCCAATACAACGGCAAACTGGTGGCTCCGCTGGCCAAAGGTCAAACCGTGGGTACGGTACAGTTTGTGCTCGATGGCAAAATCCTTAAACAGGAACCCCTGGTGGTTACCGAAGCGGTTGCCCAAGCCGGTTTCGTGGGTCGCATGTGGGACAAGCTGCTGGGCATGTTCTAGTTTCTTATTTTCTCGGCATAGAGGTTTACGGTGATACAAGGCATTAGCAGCAACAGCCTGGTTTATCTGAATGGCGAATACCTGCCACTCAGCCAGGCAAAAATTTCGGTTCTGGACAGGGGTTTTATTTTTGGTGATGGCATTTATGAAGTGGTACCGGCCTACAACCGCAAACCATTCCGCCTGAACGAACACGTGGCCCGTCTGGAGCGCAGTCTTAATGCCATCAAGCTGGAAACCGGCAAAACCACCCAAGACTGGATTCAGCTCATGACCGACATGGTTAACAAAGCCGAAACCGACGATACCTTTGTGTACCTGCAAGTCACCCGTGGCGTGGCCAAGCGCGATCATGCTTACCCAAACCCGCCGGTAGCACCCACCATTTTCTTGATGAGTTCTCCGTTTGTGCGGCCTTCCGAAGAGTTGCGCACCAAGGGTTTCAGGGTGGTAAGCATGCCCGACGAACGCTGGTATCATTGCGACGTCAAAAGCGTTTCCCTGTTGGGTAATATTCTGGCCAAAGAATATGCGCATGCCAAAGGGGTGGACGATGTCATCCAGTTTCGTGACGGCTTCATGACCGAGGCCTCTTCGGCCAATATCTGGGTAGTTAAAGACGGTACATTGATGGCACCGCTTAAGAACAACCTGATTCTGGAAGGCATTCGCTACGGCCTAATGGAAAAACTGGCGGCCCAATGTGGCATCCCGTTTGTGGCACAAAACATTAGCGAAGAACAGGTCGCCCAGGCCGACGAATTGCTGTTTACCTCGGCCACCAAAGAAGTGCTGCCGATTCTTGAATACAATGGCCAGCCGGTGGGCCAGGGTGTTGCCGGCCCCATCTACCAAAAACTGCGTGCCGCTTACGATTTGGAAATTGAACAATTATGATGAAAGAAATTCCCCCCGAAGAATCCTTAATTGAATACCCCTGTGATTTTCCGATTAAGGTTATGGGCGTTAACCACCCCGAGCTGGCCCAAATGCTGGTTGAACTGGTATTGCAGCACGACCCCGGCTTTGATGCCGCTACCGTGGAAATGCGTGCCAGCAAAGGCGGCAACTACATAGGCTTAACCTTTACCGTGCGTGCCATTTCCCGCGAACAGCTGGACGACATCTATCGTTCCCTGCATGGTCACGAGCTGGTGAAGGTTGTGCTGTAAGCTTATGGCGCAGCTGAAACGGCTTGAAGGCCTGGCCGACTACGAAAGTACCTGGCAGGCCATGAAAACCTTCACGGAAAACCGCCAGCCAGACACGGAAAACCAGATCTGGCAGGTGGAGCACCCGCCAGTGTACACCCTTGGGCAGGCTGGCAAACCGGAACACGTTCTTAACCCGGGCAAGATACCGGTTGTGCGATGCAACCGGGGCGGCCAGGTGACCTACCATGGCCCCGGGCAGGTGGTGATTTACCCCTTAATCAACCTGCATCGCGCCAACATGTTCGTTAAAGAATACGTTACCGCGCTGGAAGACGCCATTATTCATACCCTGAATGACTATGGCATTACCCAGGCCTGCCGCAAAGACGGTGCACCCGGGGTGTATGTACCCATGGAAAACGGTGAATTGGCCAAAATTGCCGCCCTGGGTGTGAAAGTCAGCCGTGGCTGCACCTACCATGGCCTGGCCATTAATGTTGACATGGATTTAAGCCCGTTTGACGGCATCAACCCTTGCGGTTACACCGAATTAAAAACCATTGATATGAAAACCGTTGGCGCGAAAGCCAGCTGGCAGGAAGTGGCAGACAAGGTAAGCGGGTATCTGATGGAAGTGTTTGCGTAAGTAAGTTTAGCGATGCATTCCCACGCGGAGCATCACTGCCAT
>LSQX01393066.1_pt2 | contig 60760 bp, 55 predicted proteins | sample 654561 | NCBI WGS metagenome assembly LSQX01 (sample SAMN04489861, study PRJNA283612) | anaerobic digester metagenome | isolation source: 4 biogas reactors fed with cattle manure at either 37C or 55C with and... | place: Denmark: Kongens Lyngby | collected 2014
CGTGATGACCTGGAGATCACGGCACTCGAGCAGCCTCGTCACCCCACCGGTAACTGACTGCTTCCGACCAGCGTCAGGAGGTAGCGTCGGCCTGCGGGCGGAATTGCATCAAAAGGAGTGTGAGTCTTCATGCGGACTGTTGCAGTATTGCTGATGATGACGGCCGTCGGTTATGTCTGGGGCCAGGAACTGGGCGAGAACCTTGTCGTGAACGGCGACTTCGAGGGCGAGGGCGGCTGGACTCAGAATGAGCAGCGCCGCATTGTTGAAGTCGAAGATGCTCCGAGCGGCTCGCATGTGCTCATCATGGAGTGCGCGGAACCGCAGTATTACTTCGCTGTCGCGGGCCCGAACGTGCCGATCGAGCCGCGGACGCTCTACCGCCTGTCGCTGAAGATCAAGCGCACACAGGGCGGTGGACACCTTCGTGTCGGCGGCGGTTTTCAGGACGCTGAGGGAGCGGGTCTGAAGCGCGGCGATTGGGCTCTCGGCACCTATCCCATAAACCTCCAGCCCGGCGAGGGCAGGGATGACTGGCGCGAGTATGAGGGGCATTTCATCACCCAGCGCACCGATGCAGCCGCTCTCGGCCTGCGCATCATCCTCAAGAACGGCGTAGACACAATCTACGTTGACGACGTGGCCATCCAGCGGGTCCAGAGGCCGGAGGCGCCGCTGCTGAGCTTCCCGGATGATCTGCTGTGGCCGGGCAGCCCCAGCGTGATGGGTATGCGCGTCGAGGACGTCGCTCAGGCTGACGATGCGATAGCGGTGACGACTACAGGTGCGAGGATCGAGTTTGCCACCGGCGGCTCATCACTGGTCGCTACACAGCGGATCCCGGAGGAGCGAGCTCTTGTGCGCTTCGACTTCAACCCGCCGCTGGGCGCGCTAACGGTAGGCCGCTCTGATGAGGACGTATGTGTGCTGCAGGGCGATGAGTGTGCGCTTTCGGTCAATCCGGACGGCCTCATTGCGTTCGGCACCAATCGACGCATCGAGATCACGGCCACCTCAGCCATCGTTCCCGAGCACTACGTCATGATGAGCGACAATCTGCTGGCGATAGATGAACTGGGTGGTTTCTGCATCTATCCGGAACAGCGCCTTGAGTTTGATACAGAGCCGTCCGTCTTCACGGTCGTACCTGATGACAGATCGGAGCCCGGATGGACTGCAACGCTCTCCGCCGAGGCGAGGAAGATCGTCGCGCTGGGCGTTTTCCCACCCCGCCCGTTCCCATGGGAACAGTCTTTCGAGGATCGCATCGCTCATTCGAACCACTTTCCGACTGACGAGGCGATTCGGTGGATGGCGCAGTACTGCAACATCATGGTGCTGCACCAGAGCATCTACGAGGGCGCCTCAAGCAGCGGCCCGTACATCATCAAGGACGACGCGGAGTATGCTCGCGTGATCGCCACCGCACATGATGCGGGCATGCAGGTGCTGCCTTACTTCAACCCCGGCGCCTATACCGTGAAGGACGTGGATAAGCAGCTTGAACTGCTCCGCAACCACAAGGAGCGCTACGGCACCGATGGCTTCTACTTCGACGGCCTCGGGCGCGGGAGCGAATGGCCGTGGAGCTACTACTTCATCCGCAGCATACGCGAGATGGTCGGTGATGCCTGCATCTACACGCACACGACGCTCAACCCGCCCGCAAACACAACCACGATGTACTGCCCGTTCATCGACACATACTCTGACTTCCAGCTTCGCGGTGAGGGCCAGACGATCAAGGGGCCTGACGACCCTTATCTGCGCTACGTAATCAGTGGCTTCAATATCAGCAACAGCATCGCGACGCTCAAGGGCGATAAGATGGAGGGCGTCGATCTCAAGCAGCAGCTTCAGATCATGCTCGACCTTGACGGTCGCGCCCGCTGGCCGTACCCCGGTAACAACCCTGAGCAGGATCTGCTCTTCACCGAGTGGTACTTCCCGACGCTGGATGCGATGGAGGCGGAGTGGAGGGCGGAACAAGGAGAGTAACGGCCGGAAAGCGGCAATCGGGAATGGGCAACTGATAGTGTCCCGGCCGTTGCCTGTGCCGCTACCCGCTGGCGGCGGAGCCGACATCCTGTACGGCGCGAAGCGCCGTCCTGTTACAAAAGGCCGTAGACGTTGTCATGTCGTTCGCGATTGCCTATTGCCGACTACCGCCTGCCGCCATTCACCCCACCCAGACCGGGCTTGACCACGCCATCTCGCCGTCTGTCTGGAAGACCCGGAGGTAGTAGAAACATGGCTCCTCCGGGCAGCCCTCCTCCACCCGCAGCGTCTCGGTCATGCCGCTGCAGGGCTTCGAGCAGATGACCTCGCCATCGCGCACAAGCTCAATGCGGTCCACCGGTGCCGTTCCGGTCACATCGGCCTCGATCAGGTTGATATCATCAGCGGGCTTCTCGATCTCGCTGCCCATGATCGCGCCGTTGACGCGGAAGTCCAGCACAATGCGCGTGCCGGTGGTGGCATAGCAGCGGCGGGCGTGCATGGCATCCCAGACTGAGCCGCGCGTCAGGTCGTCAGCCAGCACCGCGATGAAGCCGCTGCCGAGGCGGTGATGGATGTGCGGCTGCCGATTCGACCACTGTGCATTGCCCGGATTACCGTCATGACCATCGCTTGAGGCCATCAGGCCCAGACGGTAGCCGCGCTTGAGTGCATCCAGCGCTCCGAAGCCGGGCAGACGATCCGAGGCCGTGCCGGAGAATGGCGCCCCCAGATACTCCGAGTTCCCCCACGTGGAGTAGACCTCCACGAGGCGGTCGAACTCCTCGTCCATGTAGCTCCAGTCCACCGGAAAAAAGCCCGTGGAGGGGTGGTGGGCGATCGTGAGCGCCTTCGCGCCACATTCGCGCAGAGACCGCCAGAGATCCTCCGGCGATCGGCTGTCAGGGCCGATGGCGTTATGTCCGGGTCCGGGGTTGTTGTCGAAGTAGGGCCAGCCGGTGCCGCGGTAGTAGACGTTGCGATGGCCGTACTTCGCCGAGGTCCACTCGTAAGCCGGGATGACCACGTAACGCCCCGGCTCGTCCCACTCGTCCATCTGGGCCATCCGACCCTCCCAGTCCTCCTGCCCCGCGAACTGCCAGTCGTGATCGGCAATGCCGATGAAGTCGAGGCCGGCCACATCGCGACCGTAGCCGTAGTTCTCCTCCAGCGTCCCGGTTCCGCAGCTTCGGCCGGAGCCATGCTCCTCGCCTGTGTGAACGTGCAGATCGCCGAAGTACACGTTCCAGTCGTCGACCGATGGGGGAGTGGGGCCGGCGGTTACAGCCTCAAGCGCCGGTTCGATGTGCGACTTGTAGATCGGGCGGGTGAACATGTCCACATCCAGCTTGAACCAGCGCCGGGAGGGCTGACGGTTGAAGGGCACGATGTCGATCCGCGCGGGCTTACCTTCGGGTATCAGCTTCCGTGGCACACGCAGCGCCATGATCCCGAAGGTTGCCGCGCTTTCCTCCGTGATATGAGCATCCAGCTTCATCGGCGCGTTCCCACGCGCCCACTCCTGCCGCTTGACGTCGTAGGCGAGCGTGACATCGCCATTGCGCCAGACGCGGCTCTCCTTCGTCACATTAAACGAGACGAGATGGGTCGTTATGCCCGGCGGAACGTTGAGGACGATGTCGAAGCGGCCTGAGGGCTGTGGCAGCATCGAGCCCATCCCCATGCCGACGGAGAAGACGAAAATTATCTGCTCGGCGCCCGTCTCGGATGGTGTTGGCCCAGTCCAAAACTGCAGGTGGTGGTGCCCCTCCTGGTGGATGTAGTAGGCGCAGCGCGCGTCTGTGAATGACGCCACCCACTGGCGTTCACGATCCGCCCGCGCCCACTCAGATATCTCGCCGAAGCCCTCCACCAGATCGGCGTTGTAGCGGCGCAGTACCTCAGCGCGAATCTCCGGATCTGCCCGCCTTCCATCGCCATCGCGGTTCATAGACAGCATCTGCTTCACCCTTCCCGCCGATCAGCTACAACGCCGGGTTTATTACGCCTGGAGCACAACAGACTCCTCCATATTCGGCATGATCCGCCTCGGGGTTAGGAGCAGAGCACTCTGGGTATGAATGCCTACAGGAGAGGGAGCGGCGGCGAGGCATCATGCGTGCCAATCCGAGAGGAGGTGCGGGAGATGGCGCACCAGATACTTTACGACTACATTCCCAGACCCGGCGACTACTTCACCACATTCAGAGTGCTGTGGGAGCCCTACACCAACCGCGTGTCCCTGCGCTTCCGCAGCGGCAGGGAAGCCGCCAGCGGTCTGGTGGGTACGCCCGAAGAGACCGTCCGCTATCTCGACATCCGGGCTCGCGCGGGGGCGCCATGGAACTCCGGTGCTCCACGTGAGGCGCGGGAACGACTCGTTCGCCTCAGCGACATCGCGCGAATATCCTCGGTCAGCGATCAGGACTGAGGCTTCCTGCCTCGGCGGGCTCTATGGCAGGCAGGCAGAGGGGGCCGATGACGTCCCCCGGCAGTGGCCGCGAGACACGCACCGCAGTTCCCATCAGCCGCATCACGGCCTCGGCGTCCGACATTTCACCATCTGATGTCAGATCAACGAGAAAGCTGTCCTGCAGCATAACCAGCCACAGGTCGCCATCAAGTTCCGAGCGAAACGCCTCCTCACCCAAGCGCGGCACGTCCCAGGCCTGACCTCGCTCGAGCCCTCGACCGAGTGCCTCCGTGTAGAGCCGCGCGGCCTCATCTTCGTCCGCGGCGGGGATAACTCGCACACGCATCTGCGCCTTACCGATCTCGCGGCGAACGGCTGCCGCCATCGGCGCGGCGCCGTTGCCCAGTATCTCCACCGGCTCGTAGCTCACCGTCAGTGAGTTGATCCAGCCACGGGGCATGATGCGCAGGGGGCGGGGGAGATCAGGACGCTGCGGCAGTCTTACTTCAAAGCGTGCTCCGAGGTACTGATCGGCAGGAAGAGCCTGTTCAGGCACACCGGTGACCTCGATCCGGAAGTAGTAGAAGCTGGACTGCATGTGCAGCACTCCCGCATCCCGGTAGGCGGCTGAGGTCACCAGCACTCGTGTGGCATCTTCGGTACGCTGCGCGCCGAAGTATCCGACTGCGTCGAGAAAGCTGGGGAATGCAAGGATGGTAACGAAGCCCTCACCGGGGCCTTCGAGGTTGCGGTACTGCGCTCCGGCAGCGCAGACGGGCCGGTATATCTCGAGCAGGCGGGGATCTTCGGGGGCGAGTTCAGGCAGCAACGCCGGATCACCCTCGATCACTGACCCCATACGCTCCCACGTCCCGATCTGCGCGTCAAGCACGTGGAGCGCGACATCTTCAGCGCACGAGCCTTCAGGCGGCGGGCATGGCTCGAGTGCCGCGAGATCCTCCTGCGCCCACAGAGGGACGCATAACCCCGCGATGACCACCACCCACACTATCCGCCTGGCCCTCATCACAAGCTCCCGTCGTTGCTCTCCCGAGAACGTCCCTCACTGATGTACTGTTCGATGAGAGGCGCTGTAGGCCCTCGTCGAATTATCGTGCCCGCCTCCATCCACAGCACCCGATCGCACAGGAGTCGCACTTCCTCCATGTAGTGAGAGACGAGGAGCACGATTCTCCCGGCGTCGGCCTCTTCCCTGAGCCTGCGGCGCACGCGCGCACGGAAGCCCTCGTCACCTGTAGCGAGAATCTCGTCCACGATCAGGATGTCCGGCTCCATGTGCGCCGCCACGGAAAAGCCGAGGCGCATCAGCATCCCGGAGGAGAATGTGCGTACCGGCGTGTCAACCCACGCTTCGGCCTCGGCCCAGCCGACGATGTCGTCGAGTTTCCCGGTGATCTCAGCGCGGCGCATCCCGAGCATGGCGCCGGAGAGATAGATGTTCTCGAGGCCGGTGAGGTCGTGGTGGAAACCCGCGCCGGCCTGCAGCATGGGGCAGACCCTGCCTTCGACGTGAAGATAGCCCCGTGTGGGGCTGAGCACGCCCGCGATGAGCGAGAGCACCGTCGTCTTCCCGCAGCCATTCGGGCCAATGAGCCCGACCACCTCGCCGGGCTCGACCTTCATCGTCAGTTCCCGCACCGCCCACGTCTTCTCGACCTGGTGGACATGCCCCAGGAAGCGCGCCATAAGAGCGTCCTTGAGCCGCGCCGGCCGGTCGTGATGGCGGCGATAGGCTTTCCAGAGGTCGCGCAGGTCAACGACCGGGGGCATTCCGGAGGTCGCCACCTACAACACCTCCGGAAGCTGCGGGCTCATGCGGCGGAACAGAAGAAGGCCAATCACGAGGCAGAGCACGCTGAAAACTGCGGTGAAGATCAGGTGCTCGGGGAGCGGGAGCCTGTGTTCGAGTGTGATGCTCCGAAAACCCTCGCAGATGGTCGCCATAGGGTTGAACATGTACCAATACTGATAGCGCTCGGGAATCTCACTTAGCGGATACATCACGGGAGTTACGAAAAAATACATACGCAGAATGGCTGTCAGCGCGTATTCGACATCCTGATAGTACGTATGCAGCAGCGAAAACGACAGCGCAAGGCCCGCGAGCATGACGACCAGCATCAGTGTGAGCGGTATCATGTAAAGGAACACCGGGCTGAAGGCAACCGGGACGACCAGGAACACAACAAACAGAATGATCATGGACAAGGCGAAGTGAACGAACGCCCCGCCGACGACCGACACCGGCAGCGTCCAGCGCGGGAAGTAGATCTTCTTGACGACGTCCCGGAACTTCATGAAGGTCGGGCATGCGGTGAGGACGCTGTCGTTGAAGAAGGTCCATGGTATCAGCGCCACGAGGAACTTGATGGTGTAGTTGGGGATGCGGTGCTGAAGCAGGCCCTGAAGGACGAAACCGATGACCACGATCTGAAACAGCGGAACGATGAGCGACCACAGAAAGCCGAGCAGCGATCGCCGATAACGCGCCTTAAGCTGCGCCACCGTGAGAACGCCGAGCAGTTCGGCCCATGTCTGCCATCGAGTGGTGGTCGGCGTTCGCCTGACTTCGACAGGTGTCTCCACGATACTGGTGGCCTCTCTGCGTCGGGAGGATCTGCTCGCGCCCGTCATTCCACAGACTGTAACGGTTCCCACCGCGGACGGAGTTCCAAACGCCACGTAGGGCGCGCAGGTCTGCCGCATTGCCGAACATAACATAATGTATCTTATGCGAACTAATGCCCGCCCGCCACTGCACCAACCGCCTGCTGGCCCCCACCACTGGCTTTCCACGCAATGAGCGGCCCCCGACCGCAATTGATCGGGGGCCGCAACCGCATCGTCGAACCGTACGACTAGAAGCAGCCGGTGACGCCGGCAAGAATCTGATCGTCACCCTCAGCTTCGGACCACGCCAGGCCGACTTCGAAGTTCGTCCAGCGGTAGCCCAGGCCAGCGCTGAAGTCGCCATCGTTGCTGCCGGCCCGAACGATCAGGCTCGTCAGCGGAACACTCCACTCCGCACCGATCGCTACGACGGTGTCAACCTCGTCTGTAATGTCGAAGATCGAGGCGGCAACGTCAACACCGGCGGGGAGCTCAACGGCCGCGCCTGCATGGAAGAACGGGCCACCATACTCGTCGGCGACGTCTTCGAGCCATAGACCTGCGCGCCAGGTGTTGAGCGGCAGGGCCCTGCGGTACATAGCGCCGAGGTCGAACGAGGTGCTGTCACCGTCGTCGGCCGCGGTCTCCCAGCTCTCGTGGTAGAGCGATGCGCCCACGGTGAAGCCGTTGTCCAGATTGTGTCCGTAGCCAACCGAGAATGCATCTGAGTCGGCGCCGTTGTCGGTGCTGATGTAGCCTGCGCCCCAGCCGTAGCTGTTGTCCGCTGCGCGACCCGCATAGAAGGCCGAAAAGGCATCCAGGTCATCCGGCCCATCAACAAGAATGTTCGCCGATGCGCGGCTGGGCCACGGCGACAGATTCATGCCGAATGTGTCCAGCAACGGCAGGCCGGCCGGGTTGTTGAACGAGGCCGTCTCGTCCACTGACGTGGTGGCGAAGGCGCCACCCGTCGCGTTCATCCGGACATTCTGTGCCATTGCAGGAAGCGCCAGAAGCACCACCAGAACGATCACCAGTACGACTGTCCGCGGAACCATCATCTTTGTTGCCTCCCATTTGATGCGACTGTGTTCGTCCCCCTCAGCGTGCTCTTTCGCTTAGACAGTCGGCGGAACCTCCTGTTGCCGATGAAATGTAATTCATTCTGACTCGGGATGAAAGAGCCGGCTGTACTCCGACTGCAGCCGCTCCTGCCGAGTGCGGTACTCAGTCCACGAGCCCTCCTGGGCCAGAATGTTCAGGTCGGACAGGCGAGGTCTTCCCGGCGGTGGATCAACGTCATCTCGCAGCGAGTAGCATCCGCTGATCTCAACAATAGCCCGCTGCCCCTCCTGCGAGAGTGCCCACTCGCTGAAGACGATCCCGGCGTGAGGATGCGGAGCCCGACTCAGTACCGCTATCGGCCCCACCGTCATCGGAACGCCGTCAGCCGGATAGATTGCCTCTACCGGCGTCCCCTCCTTCTGCGCATTGTAGACGCTGTAGCCGAGAATCCCGCCCGCGACGTCTATCTCACGACTCGCAAGAGCCCGCAGGGTGTCGGCTGAGGAACGATGAAGCTGCGGGCGCTGCTCCGCCATCGCGCGCCAGTAAGCCAGCCCGTACTCCTCGCGCAGCAGGTAGTACTGCGAGTAAGCCGAGCCACCGGTCTGCGCGTCCTTCAGGCCGATACGCCCGCGCCACTTGGGATCAAGCAGGCCGGTCCAGGTATCCGGGACCTCCTCCGCGCTCATGCGTGTTGGATCGTAGGCGATGCACACCGTCACCGCGCGCATGGACGACCAGCCACCGGCCTCGCGGTAGTCCGCCGGGAAGTGCCTCGTTTCTTCCGACTCGTAGCCGTAGAGCTCTCCGCGGCGGCGCAGGTCATCGAAGACCGCGGGATCGAGAACGTGCAGCGTATCCGCCCGAACCTGCCCACGCGCGAGTTCATTGTCCACACGGCGCACTATGTCGAAAGTGCTGCCTCGCACCAGATGCGGCGTGATCGCGGGATGCGCCTGCTGGAAGCGCCGCAGGAACTCACGGGCTTCGCTCTCCGGCAGAGAGGTGTACCACCACACCTCACCCTCGCGCTGCGCGAGTTCGAGGATCTGCGCGCTCGAGAGTTCCCCTGCCCCACGCGCATCTCCGGTGACAGTCACCCGGATCTCATTGCTGGCCGGAGGCGGGCAACCTGCTGCTGTTATCAGCGCCAGAAGCGCGGTATAAAGCACGGCGCGTGCCATGAAAGCCACTTCTCCCTTACCGGTCTCCTCCCGCGGTGTTGGGTCTGCTGGTCCTGTGGCCTAATCCTCGGGTTCTCGCACAACCCCTGCCAGTTCCGGCGCCTCGGCCTGCCCCTCGATAAGCATGAAGCCGTCGCTGCCATCAAGCGGCCGCGCCTGCAGATGATCTCGCGCGAGGGCGAATGCCGCAGGGCCCATGATCACCGGGATGAGGCGTTCGTCGCCGGCCTCCGCGGCAACCTCAGCCGCCTCGCACCAGCCATCAGCATCTCCGCCCGCGCCTATCACGATCACGGGAACTCCGGTCGAGGCCTCCCCCACCATCGCGTCCTGCAGTCCTGCCGCTGCCAGTGTGGCTCGTAGAGCGTCATCCCGTTCGCCGCCCCAGGTAGCGAGCGCGCATCGTGCCGCGGCCTCTGTCAGCAGACCGCCCTGCCGCGCCGCCTCGCGGGCAACCGACTCCAAAGCAGCGGCGGCCGTTGATATCCCCGCGCCGGGGGGCAGCAGTAGCGCAAGCCACACACCGTCAGGCCCGGGAATACAAAGCTGCTGCTCCCGCGAGCGCGCGCGCTCGGCGAGCACCAGCGACAGCGAAGCGATCGTGCGTCGCTCGAGCCCAATCGCCTGCCCCACTACTCCGAGGGCCCGGCGGATCTGCTCGACCTCGTCCATATCTTCGGATTTCTCCGCCCCCTCTGCCGCTCCCCTTCGCGCCCACAGTTGCGCTGTGAGACGCTCGAGCGGCTCCACCATCCCGCCTACCACCAGCGTGGCAATCGCAGCGGCGAGCAGAAGCACCGTGAGTGCGGCCACCGCGCTGCGACCCACGATCTCCCCCACCATCCCCTCGGATAGCTCGCGCCGCGCTCCCAGCTTCAGCGTCCCAACGACGCGACCCTCGCTGATTAGCTCAGCCGTGGCGGTGATGATGCCGTGTTGAGCCGCGCCTCGCTCCATCTCAACGAGCAGTTGCTGCATCTCGGCGCGGTCCCTTATCTGCAACTCTCTGCCATCGGTGACAAGCTGCAGTTCGGGCGAGATCGCCCAGGCGCCGATACTGCCGCGGGGGTCGAGCGCCGCCACATAGACGACCTCAAGCGCGTAGATGTCACCTTCAACGCGATGCCCGACCACGCGCCGCAGGTACTGCTGGTAACTCTGCCACGAGGGCCGCTCCTCAATCCCACCGAACTCGACGAGGATCGCGGCCACCTCCCCGACAGTCAGTTGCACCTGCTGGCGCAATAGCTGAACGCTGTGTCGGATGGAGAGGTACCACACGACCGATACGGACGCGACAACCAGCAGCACCACAAGCCCGACCAGCCTCGGGCGCAGTCGCGCCCACGGCCGCCGCCCCGGGGAAACCGGTGCAACCGTCTCAGGCGCCGGTTGGGCGGATCGCATCACCAGCAGATAGGCGCCCGAGATCAGCACTGCTATCCCCGCGATGTGATAGGGCGTCAGCGCTTCACGCAGTACAATCCACGATACGATGACCGTGACGACGGCACCCAGCAGCTTGAGGCTCACGGCGACATGCGCAGGAATCTCCGCGAGGCCACGGTAGTAGAGCGTCATGTACAGCGCGGTGCTGACCCCCGCGAGCAGCAGCATGATCGTCCAGCCACTGATCCCGAGGCCGCCGAGCGTCACCCAGCCACCGGTGCCCGCGGAGACGCCACCCGCAACCGCCAGGCCGACTCCGAAGCGCCAGAGGGCGACCGTTGAGGGGGTGAACTTGCGCAGCGCGCTCTTGCCGAGGATCTCGGCAGCCGCGCGCGTCATCCCTGCACCGAGAGCCAGCAGATCGCCCAGCAGCCGCGTGGAGACAAGCTGCCCGCTGAAGCTAAGCTCGCCAGCAACGATGAGCAGGTCCGCGGCCACCATCACCGCGACGAGAAGAAAGCGCAGGTAGGTCACACGCTCGCGCAGCGTGAAGTAGGCGAAGAGCGCCACGAAGATCGGTGCGGTCTTCGAGATCGCGTTCACTACGCCCGCAGAGGCGAGATCCACCGCTGCGGTGAAGAGCAGCGAACCGAGGCCGGAGCCGAAGACGCCGACGAGGATGAGCGTGATCCATGCCCGGCGATCGGGCTTGCCGCCCTCCACCGGCCGGTGCTGGGGCACCCCGAAGGGCGCGAGGAAGATCACGGCGAGCAGGTAGCGGGCCGCAACGAGCGTCGGCCCCTCCACACCCTCGAGCAGGAGCAGTTTCGTGAATACCGGAGAGAGGCCACCCAGCATCACGCCGCCGAGGACGAACGCATACGGCCGCAGATTGCGGGGCGAGCCTGTGCTATCCATGGCACCCATTCTTGCCGTGGGGTGTCCTGCTACCGCTCGAGCATCACTGTTCCCGGCACCGACATGAGCGCATCCGAGGAGATCCAGCCGTGCGTACCACTCTCCCCCACTACCTCCGCCCAGCGCGCGTCACGCCTGACGACGCGGACGACCACGCCCTCACCGGCCGACTCCACGACCTCGAAGCTCTCGCCGGGGCCGGTGCAGATCTGCCCCGCCTCCGCCACGATGACCGCTCGCTCCAGATGATGATAGCCCCACCATCGCCCAAGCGCCAGCGCGATGAGCAAGGCGGTGATTACACCGAGGCCCCAGACCAATCGCCTGACGCGGTGAGGCCTCCTCACGCCGAGGATCAGCAATGCAGCCGCGCCCACGGTCGCCCACCAGCAGACGGCCGCCGCAACCGCAAGTTCAGAGAGCGTGAAACGCCCGGTCAGGTGCTCGAGCATCGCGTGGAGCCATGATACCGGCGGAGCAGGTGGGCCGACGCTCCGCTGCGCGTAAGCGCGTTCGAGGTTCGCCCGCACATCATCATCTCGCGGGGCCATCCTCACCGCCGCCAGGTAATGCGCTATCGCCTCGCCCGGCCGTTCGCTCAGATACAGCGCATTGCCGAGGTTGTAATGTACGCGCGGGCCATCCTGCCCCTGCTCGATGGCCTCGCGATAGGCCTGAGCGGCAGCCGCGAAGTCACCCGCACGGTAGAGTTCATTGCCCCGAGCCACGGCATCGGCCTCTTCCTGGGCCCGCAGCGGCAGCGCAAGCACGATGAGCATGAGAACGGTCGCCACTACTCTCATCGCAGTGCCGCCTCGATTTCGTCCACCAGCGCCCGCACGGTCGGAACAATCCGATCGGGCTGAAGGCTGTCCTGCGTCCCTGGAGCGTATGCCCCCGCACGCAGCCGCCGCAGTGTCTCCTCAGCGCGCTGCGCAAGCTCACTCTCCGCGCCAACCGACTCCAACCGCTGTCGTGCTGCCTCAGGCGAAATGCTGGCCGCCGCCGCATCCGTCCGCGCGGCTATGTACTCCGCCAGGACCTCATCGCCGCGCCTATATGCCTCCGCGGGCTGCTGCATCCGGGAGATTTCACTTAGCTGCCTGCGAGCGTGCGCGGCCGCCTCCACTCGCCGCCGGTAACGCGGATCACGTGCGCGCCGGAGCTGCTCCGCGCGATGCATGTAGGCGAGGCCGAGCCCGACCAGCGGCAGAGCCTGCAGCAGCCAGAAGAGCACGTTGGAGGTGATCGGAGGTCGCGTGTGCAGCCCCAACGCGTTGTCCTTAATGTAACGCAGTTCATCCCCCGGTGCCTCGATGACGGTTTCCCCCATCTCCCCCGGTGCGACGTCGATGCTCAGAGCAGCACTCTGCGATGACTCGTAGCGGCCCGATCGCGGGTTGAAGTAGTGCATGACCACCGGGTTCACCGTCAGCGTGCCGGCTTCCCGTGGCATGATGAGGTAGTCGAAGGTCACGCTGCCGCCGATAGCAAACTCCTGCCCGCGCTGCTGGGGCTCGATCTTACGCTCCTCGCCACTCTGATACACTCGCGCATCACCGTCCACGGTGACCTCTGGCGCCTCGATCTGCCGCAGATCTCCTGTGCCGCTGATCGTCAGGCGCAAGGAAGCGGCCTCGCCCACACGCACCCGGGGCGTCGAGAGCGACACCGCGAGGTCGAGGTTGCCCACCGCCCCCCCGAAGTCGGCAGGCCTGCCGCGTTCGGGAAGCGGCCGCACGTCCAGGGTGATCGGATCGGTCTGAATGCTCTCCTCCGGTTGCATGTAACCGCGCCGGAAGGTGATCGTGGCAGGACCGATCGTATATTGTCCGGGAGCGGGCGCGATAAGCGCCGTCTGCCGCGTCGCCACCTCGAATGACATGTTGCCGAGCCTCTCCGTCCGCTGAGGCCCATCGGGCAGTGGCTCTGAGATCAGGCCATCAGTGGTGGGCGGCGAATACTCCGCGTTCCCAATCAGCATGACCGAGTGCGCCTGGTAGAACCGCAGCGTCAGCGTCACCTGCTCGCCCGCGTAAGGCGTGCGGTTGCTCACCTCAGTGATGGCCTGGATGGGCTCCACGGAGGGCTGAGTGCCCGGCGGCGGCTCGTCAGGAGGGGCGAGATCCGGAGGCGGCGCAGGCGAAGGGCGTGAGGCGGAGGCCGGCGGCAGCACCCGCAGGGTCAGAACCTGCGTGGACAGCACGCGGTCATCCACCGGGACCTCGATGGCGGGGATTGTGTAGGTGCCCTCCCGCGAGGCGCGGATGCCGTAGACCCACGTAGTGGTTGTCTGCATCTGTCCATTGATGAACTGGATGGACTTCTGCGACGAGGTCGACACCACGTTGAGGTAGTCAAGCTGCGGCAGCCTCGGGTCGCCAACGCCGGTGAGCGCCCCTGATACCGCGACGGTGAGCTGCACCACCTCTCCCACGGCCGCCGTATCGCGGTTGAGCGAGGCATGCAGGTCCACCTCCGCCCATGCCGGTAGCATCACCAGCAGAGCCAGCACGCAAGCCATCGCAACGCGGATACGCTTCACCAGTCCTTCTCTCCCCGCTCCGGCTGCCTGCGCTCGGGCGAGCGCCGCATGATCCGCTGCATCTCAGCGTCCTGAGAAGCCAGCGCGTGCAGCAGCCTCCGCGCCTGCTCGGGGGTCAGCCCGTCAATATCGGCGCTGGCCTCACGGGGCTGGTCGCTCTCGGGTGTTTGCTGCTCCTCCTGCTCCTGCGACTCGGGTTGCTGCTGCTCCTGTTCGTCCTGCTCCTGCTCCTGATCCTGCTCGTCCTGCTGCTGCTGTTGTTGCTGCTGCTCTTGCTCCTGATCGTTCTCGTCGTCTTGATTATCCTGCTTGTCCTGCTGCTGTTGTTGCTCATTCAGCTTCTGCTGCGCTAACTCGAGGTTCCGCCGCGCATCAGCGTCTGATGAATCAATGCGCAATGCCTCTTTGTATGCCTCGACCGCCCCGCCGAAATCCTCGGCCCGGTAGCGGGAGTTGCCGAGGTTGTACCACGCGTCCCGCGCCTCGGTTCCTGAAGTGGCGCGAGCCGCCTTCTCCAGGCTCTCCCCCGCTTCGTCAAAGCGATCCTGACGATAGAGGGCCGTGCCACGATTGTACGCGAGGGTGCCACTTCCTGGATCTGCCTGCAAAGCACGTGAAAAGCTCTCGCCCGCGTCAACAAACTGCTGGTTCTCAAACTGCCGCACACCCCGGGTGCAGAACCACTCCACTGTCCCCGGCCACACGAAGCCGACGAGGAGCGGTCCCAGAGCGATGACTGCAAGCGTCAGGAGTCGCTTCATTGGCGCACACGCGCTCCGTCCGGAAGGATGGCGCAGATTGCTATCAGCACGATTGCGATGCCGAGCGGAAGCTGAAAACGTTCCTCGTACTCCTCGAACTGCCACGTCCCCACGAGGCGGCCCTCCTCGCGTTGAAGGGCGGTGAAGACTCGCTCGACGGGGATGGCGCCACCCGCGGCGGAAGCGTAGATACCTCCCCCCGCCTCGGCTATCTCCTTCAGCGTCTTCTCGTCTAATGCGCTCAGGACTATCCGCCCGTCCTCGCCCTCGGTGTAGCGCGTGACCTCGCCCTCAGGGCCGATCTCCGGGATCGGCTCGCCCTCCGCGGTGCCTGTCCCGATGACGTGGATCGTCAGGCCCTTCTGCGCTGCCTCTCGCGCCGCGGCAACCGCCCCGCCGCGATGATCCTCGCCATCCGTGAGTATGACGAGATGATGATACTTATGTTCCGCGGCACCAGTTCCCTCCAGCGCCACGGCGATCGCCTGTGAGAGCGCGGTCCCCGGGGCGCCCACCACCTGCGTGTCGAGGGCGTCGAGGAACATCCGCGCCGCGCCGTAGTCAACCGTAAGCGGGCAGTAGAGGAACGCATCACCGGCGAATGCAACGATGCCCACGCGGTCGCCCCGCATGCGGCTGATCAGCGCCTGCACGGTCTCCTTCGCCATGCTCAGGCGGTCGGGCTTGATGTCGCGCGCGAGCATGCTCCGACTAACATCCACGGCAAAGAGCACGTCCACCCCGGTGCGCTGCACGCGCTCCATCTTCGTGCCGAACTGCGGCCGGGCGGCGGCAATCAACAGCAGAGTCAGGCCGAGCGTCATCAGCGCCGCACGGAGCAGCCTCCTGCGCCTGATACGCCGCGTCGTGATCCGCCGCAGCGCCTCGGGCGTCGCGATCCGTGCCATGGCCCGCGCCCGCATCCGGGCGGCGTACACGTACAGCGCCACCAGCAGCGGCACCAGCCACAGCAGCTTCAGCGCGTCGGGATTGGCCCAGCGCAGGTAGTCCTGCATCGCTACGGTATCTTCCTCAGCCACGTGTTCGCCAGCAGCGCCTGCAGTGCAAGCAGAACCACTGCCGGCCAGATCAACGTTCCGGCAAGCTCCTGATAGCGTCGGTATTCCGTCGTCTCGAAGCGGCTCTTCTCCATCGCGCGTATCCGTTCGTAGATGTCACGGAGTGTCTGCGGATCGGCGGCGCGGAAGTATTCACCCCCACTGAGCTCTGCGACGCGTCTCAGTGTCTCCTCGTCCATGTCGCTTCGCTGGAAGCTGCCGTCGGGGTTACGCGCGTAGTTACGCCCGAAGACCGGATCATCGATCGGAATGCGCGCCCCCTCATCGCTGCCCACGCCCACCGCGTAGATCTTCACTCCGATCGCTCCCGCCGCCTTCGCAGCAGTGACGGGGTCGATCGCCCCCGTGTTGTTCACGCCGTCCGTCAGCAGGATGATGACGCGGCTGTCGGCATCGGAAAGCTCCAGCCGCGCCGCAGCGGTGGCGATGGCCATCCCGATCGCCGTGCCGTCCTCGATCATCCCAATCTGCACCTGCCCGAGCAGGCGCTGCACCATGTCGTAGTCGAGCGTCAGCGGGCACTGCGTGAATGCCTTGCCCGCGAACACCACCAGCGCAAGCCGGTCGCCATCGCTCCCGTCTATGAAGCGATGCAACACATCCTGCGCGACCATGAAGCGATTGTGCGGCTGGAAGTCCTCGGCGCGCATACTCCCGGAGACGTCCAGCGCCAGCACGATGTCAATGCCCTCCGAACTGACCTGGACGACTTCGTCCAGCCGCCTCGGGCGCGCCATCGCGACTATCAGCAGCGCCAGCGCAATAACCGTCAGCCAGGGGAGCCCGCGCGCGGCCAGCATCCGCAGCGTCACATGCTTACGAAGCGCCCAGACGTTCGGGTAGAGCATCCCGCCGCTGCCATGATCGCCCGGCCGGCGCAGCAGCCATCCGACGATCGGCAGCGCGAGCAGCAGTACCAGCCACCACGGGTCCGCAAACTCCATCACTCTGCGGAGGATGCCGCCTGAGCGGCGACTTCCTCCGGGACCTCCTCCCGTGGCTTCGTGGCATTCACGATTGCTCTGACCGCTCCGACATCCTCCCGCGCCCGAATAGGCTCGGGCCGGAATTTCGCGAACTTAGCAAGGTCCGCGCGCCGCAGTACCGCGATCATCTCCGCGATCTGCGCCTCCGGAACGCGCCCCGATCCGCGCATGGTGTGCCCGAGCATCCCCGTGGTCTCCTCGAGCGCGGGCAGCCCCCAGCGGCGGTCAATGTACCTGCGCAGGATCCAGCTTAGCCTGACATAATGCTCCTTGATTTGATCCTGTGCGACGAGGTCATCGCTCTCAAGCTGATCCAGCGCCAGCAGCGCCTCCTCAGCGGGCTCCAACGGGGGCAGCGCCTCCTCCGGCGCCTGCCTTCGGCGCCGGCCGCGCAGCCACATCACGAGGCCCACGATCAGCCCGATCAGCGCCAGCACCGGCAGCGCCGCCAGCAGGTAGTGTACCGGCTTCAGCGGCATCTCGCGCGGCCCGCGGATGTCAGCGATCTCCGACGTCGCCTCAGTCAGTACGCTTGCGACGGTGACGGTGGCCTCCGGGCGCGCAGCCTCCTGCACTTCGCCCTCCCCGGCGCGCCAGGTGGCAGCGGGCGCCTTCAGCGCATGCTCGCCGACCTCCCACAGGACGACCTCATACGTTCCAACGGTACGCGATCGGCTATCGGCAAGCGGTTCGGTGGTGACGGTCGCCGAGCGCACCTCGGCGTCGCCGAAGTCGGCACCATCGGCGGGCAATGAAACTGTGACGCCATCCGCGTATGTGATGGACACCGTGGCGGTGACGATCTCCCCCACCGCCACGCTCTCAGGCGCGACCTTGATGGTCACCTCCGGGCTTTGAGCCGCAGCGGGCAGCGCCACGAGCAGCAGCATAGACAGAGCGAGTGGCAGTCGCGTCAACGCAGGCGCCTCCTGCGAAGTTCAAAGAAGCGAGCGAGAGGGTCAACCGCGGAGCCGTCGGTGGGCACGTCAATCACATCCACGCCGCGTCGCATCATCTCCTGCCGCTCCTGAGCGCGTCCGCGGTCGAGCAGTTCCTGCATGTGCCGCCGGTAAGGCTCCGAATGAACATCAAGCAGCAGGTGCGTGCCGTCCTCGGCGTCGATCAACTCGATCAGGCCGGCGGGCGGCATCTCACGCTCGCGCGGGTCAATCAGGCGCACGCAGACGAGATCGTGTCGCTTCGCGGCCACCGCCATCTGCCGCAGGTAGCCCTCATCATGAAAGTCGGAGATCAAGAAGACCACCGCCCGGCGCGTGAGCACGCGACTGAGGTGCTTCAACGCCTCCGCAATGTCGGTGCCCTTGCCGCGCGGGCGATGGTGCAGCATCTCACGGATCAGCCGCAGACCTTGCCGGCGACCGGTGTCCGGCGCGATGAACATCTCGACGCTGTCGGCGAACATCAGCAGACCGACCTTGTCATTGTTGCGAATCGCCGAGAACGCGAGCAACCCGGCGACCTCCGCCGCCACGTCCTGCTTGCGCCGGTCGAGGCTACCGTACGCCACCGATCCGCTGACATCCACCGCCAGCAGCACGTTCAGTTGTCGCTCGTCAACATGCTGCTTGACATGCGGGTAGCCTGTGCGGGCGGTGACGTTCCAGTCAATGTTGCTGATCGGGTCGCCTGCCGAGTAGCGCCGCACCTCTGCGAACTCGATCCCCGCGCCCTTGAAGACTGAGCGGTAGCTGCCCGCGAACATGTCCTCAGCGAGATGGCGCGCACGAATCTCCAGCCGCCGCACCTGCCTCAGCAGGCGCCGCGTCAGGGCCATCGCCTCATCGTCGCGCTCGATTGGTGCGTCGGCGGGCACGCTACGGCACCTCCACGTTGTCGAAGATCTCCCGCACCACGTGCTCGGAGGTGACCTCCTCGGCTTCGGCCTCGTAGCTCACGATCACGCGGTGGCGCATCACATCCATGCCGATCGCCAGCACGTCGTCGGGAGTGACGTAGCCGCGCCCGTCGAGGAACGCGTTCGCCTTCGCGGCGAGTGTCAGGAAGATCGTTGCGCGTGGCGAGGCGCCGTACTCGATCAGCGGTTCGAGACGCTGCAGGTTGTACTGCCTCGGCTCTCGCGTCGCACATACAAGATCGACGATGTAGCGCTGCACACGTTCATCCATGTAGAGGCGCAGGACAAGCTCCCGCGCCGCCTCAAGCTCCTCCACCGATGCTACCGGCCGCGCCGTTGGCACATGGCCGGTGGTCCAGCGCTGGAGGATCTGCAGCTCCTGCTCCTTGTCCGGATAGCCCACCCGCAGCTTGAGCATGAAGCGATCAACCTGCGCCTCGGGCAGCGGATAGGTGCCCTCCTGCTCGATGGGGTTCTGCGTAGCCATCACGAGAAACGGCTCAGCCAGCAGGAACGTCTGCTCGCCGATCGTCACCTGCCGCTCCTGCATCGCCTCCAGCAGCGCACTCTGCACCTTCGCGGGCGCGCGGTTGATCTCGTCGGCGAGAATCAGGTTCGAAAAGATGGGGCCCTTCTTCGCATAGAAGGTCCTGTCCCGCTCGTCGTAGACCATCGTGCCGACGATGTCCGCGGGCAGCAGGTCGGGGGTGAACTGAAGGCGCTGGAAGCCGGTCTCGAGCGTCTGCGCGAGCGTGCGAACGGTCAGCGTCTTCGCGAGGCCGGGCACACCCTCCACGAGCACATGGCCGTCTGCGAGCAGCGCCACCAGCAGGCGGTGCACCATCCCCTGCTGACCGACGATCACGCTTCCCACCTCACTGCGGATGGCATCCACGAAGCGTCGCTTCGACTGAATCTCTTCGGCAAGCGCGTCAATATCCGAGGGCACGAGCAGATCACTCTCCCGGCGCAGTGGCGATGGGTCGTCTCAGTGGACTTCGAGTCTTAGAACGCACATGCGGCCGCCCATTGTTCCATGAGCGCCCGCCGATCGCGGTAGATGATAACACAGGTGGGAGGGGATGTGAACAGCTTCGGCGGCGTCAGGAGATCGTCCGGATAATGCGCTCGCGGCTGAGGAAGCGCCCAAGGGCCGCCGTTATCGCAAGCAGTGCCAGTGAGGCGCCACCGAGACCGCCGACCGCGCTCCAGGTGACGAACTCCGCCTCCTCCACGACCATCCGCGTTACCGCCAGTGCCGCGAATAGGAGCATGATGGCGGCCATGTTCACTATCATGTTCTCACGCATCCCCAGCATAAGCTGCGCAAAACCCATCAGCGCCACGGCGGTGATGATGAAGACGGGGACAACAAGCAGCAGATGCACGAGTACCGTCGAAGACGGCAGCATGGCCTGGGCGGCACCCCGATTGGCGAGGGCGGTGATTGCGGCCGCGGCAAGCAGCGAGAGGATAGTTGACGGGATGGCGACGCCTATCGCCTTGCCAATCCAGATGCTGCGCAGCGATACCGGCGAGCAGAGGAGCGTTTCCACGATTCCGGTCTGCTTCTCACGCAGGTAGGTCTGCCCGGAGTAGATGTAGCCAACGAAGAGGCCGATCAGCGCGCCCATGTAGAAGAGCGAGTTGTTCAGTTGCGAGACGCGTGCAACCTGCTCCTCCCCCACCCCGAGGCCCGTCATGATGCTGAACCACGCAGCGAAGAAGATGCCCGAAAACGCAAGCGCCTTGTTGGTAACTATCTCACGCAGTTCTTTGTGCGCGATTACCATGATATGATCGAGGCTCATACCGGATCCCCCTCATCGCGCACGATCTCGAAGTAGACATCCTCGAGCGACTTGATCGGCCGCGTCACCTCTTCGATCTCGAGGCCCGCATGAACGAGCAATGAGACGATCCCGGGTGTGCTCATGCCATTGCCGCGCGCAATCACCGTATCGCCGTCTGCGACGACATTCCCCAGCCTCCCCGGCGCCGCCAGCAGTTCGACCGCCTGCAGCGCTTGCGCATCAGTCCGCAGGCGCACCTCCAGTCGCTCCTCTGCCCCGCCGTGGCGGAGACTCTCAATGGTATCGCAGGCGCGGATGCGTCCACGATGCAGCACCGCGATGCGGCTGCACAGACGCTGGACCTCGTCGAGGTGGTGCGAGTTCAGGAAGACCGTGATGCGCCGGGTGGCCGCGAGCTCCTGCAGCAGCTTGCGGACCATCAGTTGCGCCTCCGGATCGAGGCCGGCGGAGGGTTCGTCGAGGAAGAGCACTTCCGGGTCGTGGACGATGGCGCGCGCAAGCCCGAGCTTGCGCTTCATTCCGGTGGAGAAGGTGCCGACTTTCTTGTCGCGCACTTCCGGCAGGCCGACGAAGTCGAGCAACTCGTCAATTCGGCGATCGGGGCTCGCTACGCCGTAGAGGCGGGCGTGGAACTGCAGACTCTGCAGCGCCGTCATGCGATCGTCAAGGCCGCTGTTCTCCATCAGCACACCTAGGCGCCGCCGGAGGCTGTCACAGGCTGCCGGGTCTTCGCCGAAAACGCGCACGGTGCCGGATGACGGCCGCAGAAGCCCCAGCAGCACCCGGATAGTAGTAGTCTTACCCGCCCCGTTCGGCCCCAGATAGCCAAAGACCTCACCAGGCTCGATGGCGATGTTGATGCCGTCGAGCACCGGCAGGGCGTGCTTCCCGCCGAACTTCTTGGTAAGGTCGATCGCTTCAACGACTGCCATGGCTGCTGTCTTTCAGCGCTGGTGTAGTCTCAGGCGGTTCTCCCGCGCCCCGAGACGAGACTATCCCCTTCCGCCGGAGCTGTCAAGCCTCGCCAGGGCCGCCGAGGCACCTACGATGTTTGACATCGAGGCTGTCACCTCGTATACTCTCTGTGTGCTAACCGTGGCCAACGCTTGCTCGCTGTAAGAACCAGTGTGCTGAGCGGGCTATGGTTGTGTACTGTGATGACAACCGCGGCAGTGCGACCGTGTGAGATGTTCCTACAGGAGGCGTCTGCGCAGTGGAGCCTTTCTCAATCGAAGAGCTTTCGGATCGTGTCGGAGGCAGGTTCCCACTTGTGGTGGCGGCGGCCAAGCGCGCCCGCCAGCTCAAAGAGGGAGCAGTGCCGCTGGTAAAGATCAGCTCAAACAATCCGCTTACTGTGGCGCTCGCGGAGATCGCCGCGGGCAGAGTCGTAGTGAAGCTGCCCGGCGAGCCGGGCGATGAGCCGGAGATCCGCCCCGGAGCGAAGCGTGAGGAACCGCGGCTCAGCGATGAGGACCTGCTCGGAGGTGACCTCTTCGGGATCGCGCTCGATGACGAGATCGGCGAGGATCTCGAGGACGATGAGCCCGAACCGGACGAGGACGAGATGTTCGACGAAGAGGAGCCGGAGTTCGAGCTTTAGACCGAGCCCCCGCGGGAGGCCGCAAATCCGTGCCTGACGACTACTATCAGGTCCTGGGAGTTTCCCGGGACTGCAGCCAGACTGAAATCAAGCAGGCCTACCGCCGGCTGGCCCGGCGGTATCACCCCGACGTCTGCCGCGAGGACGGCGCCGAGGATCGCTTCAAGGCGATCAGCAATGCCTACGCCACGCTCTCCGATGCGCAGAAGCGGCAGCGCTACGACATGTACGGGGAGAACGGCTCCAACGGCGCTGCCGGGCGTCCTGCGGACATCTTCGACATCTTCAACCAGGTCTTCGGCGGCATGGGGGGCCCCTTCGGCGCTCAGGCGCAGAACCGCGGAGCAGACCTGCAATACGAGGTAACGCTGGACCTGCAGGGCGTCGTGGATGGCTTCGAGGCCGAGCTTTCCGTCCAGCGACAGACCGAGTGCGAGCAATGTGGCGGCTCCGGCGCTGCCCCCGGCTCCTCCCCCATCACCTGTGTCATGTGCGCGGGTCGTGGCGTTGTCGCCCAGGAGCGGGCTACGCTGCTTGGCGTCATGACCACCACCAGCACCTGCCCCCGCTGTCATGGTAGGGGCGTGGTCATCGCGGATCCCTGCCCCGGATGCTCGGGCCGGGGTGTCACGCGCACATCCGAGGAAGTGCTGGTGACGATTCCCCCGGGGATCGAGGACGGGCAGCGCATCCGGATGGCGGGGCATGGAGATGTGCCCGCCGGCGGTGGCATCCCGGGCGACTTGCTTATTCGCGTCCGCGTTCAGCGGCATCCCGACTTCGTCCGCCGTGAGCGCGACCTGCTGATGAACCTCGACATCTCGTTCGTCCAGGCGGCACTGGGAGATACGGTCACCGTCCCCACGCTAGGTGGAGAGAAGGAGATCACGATCCAGCCCGGTGCTCAGAGCGGCGATCTCGTGGAGCTTGACGGCCTCGGCTTGCCACCACTCCATGGCGGGCGGCGCGGGCGGCAGATCGTGAACCTGCGAGTGGTCACTCCGACCGACCTCGATGACGACCAGCGCGCTTTGCTGATGCAGTTCGGGCTCCAGCGGGGCGAGGATGTGCGGCCACCGGAGCACCGCGGGCTCTTTGACCGCCTCCGACGGGTGCTTGGCGGAGAGGCCTGACATGGCTCCCGATGATCGCGGGCGCGTCTGGATCCGCATCACCATCCACTCCACGCGTGAAGCCGCCGACGCAGTTGCCTCAGCACTGCTGAGCGTCTCCCCCAACGGTGTGACCACCGAAGACGCTGGTGACGAGGTGTGCGTGACCGGATATGCCGGTCCCTTCCATGGTGCCGATGCCATCGCCGGCGTGAGTGTCCGCGTTCCCAACGCGCTTGAGCCGATCCCGTCGGACCTTCTGCCCCGCCCCCTGCAGATTGAGCTCTCCGCCGAGCCGGAAGAGGACTGGATAGAGGCATTCCGGTCGCATCATCAGCCGGTGCGGATCGGCCACCTCGTCATTAAGCCCACGTGGGAGCCGTGGCCAAGCCCCCAGTTGCCGCCACGCCCCCGTGACCTCGTGATTGAGATCGATCCCGGCCTCGCCTTCGGCACCGGGCAGCATCCCACGACCTACATCTGCCTTGCCGAGATGCAGGAGCGCATTCGCCCCGGCGACCGTGTGCTGGATTTCGGCTGCGGCTCGGGCATCCTCTCAATTGCCGCCGCGAAGCTCGGTGCCGGACATATCACCGCGATCGACTGCGATGAGGCGGCGCTGTCGGTGGCCGCCGAGAATGTTGCGCTCAATGAAGTGACCGACAGGGTGAAGCTGGAGGCCGCCGACAACCTCGACGACGTGGATGGCGGTCTCGACCTGGTGGTGGCGAACATCAACCCGATAGTCGTCGCCACCGAGGCCGCGAGAGTGGCGCAGTTGCTGCGGCCCGGCGGAACCTACATCTGCACCGGCATCCCTCTCAGCCGCGAGGGCCGCGTGCTGGAGGCCCTGCGCGAGGCCCCGTTCAAGGGCATTCTTCCGCGCCCGAAAGGTGAATGGATCGGCTTCGTCTGCGTCACAGCAGACGGCGATGGTTCATGACACGGGTCTTCCTCGACGACAGCCAGATCAGCGGCGATCTCGCCACCATCTCCGGCGCTGATGCCCACCATCTGCTCAATGTCCTCCGCATGGCGCCGGGCGATTCGATCATCGTGGTTGATGAGCGCGGGCGGCAGCATCAGGCGACTCTCACGGCTGTTGACGAAGCGCGGGCCCGCGACTCGGCGCGTTAGTTGAGGGATCGCCTGAGCCACTTGTCCGCGTTGAGCTTTACCACGGACTCCCCCGCGCCTCGCGCTATGAGACCGCGCTCCGAATGTGCACCGAGCTAGGGGTGTCGGCATACGTTCCGGTGCTGTCGGCGCGCTCGGTAGTTCGCCTCGGGCGTGAGGCGGGCGCGCGGAAGCAGGGGCGCTGGGAGCGCGTAGTCGAGGAGGCGGCGAAGCAGTGCGGGCGGACGCAGGTTCCGCAGGTCCTCGCGCCCCTCAGGTGGGAGGAGGCTCTGGAGCGTTACACTTCCGTGGGCGTGCCTGGCGTCATGCCGTCGGCGGGACTCGCGGGAAGTGACGCCCGCTCCCTCGGGGACGCTGCGGCGGAACTGGCCGCACGGAGCCGGCACGGCGTGGCGCTCTTCATCGGGCCTGAAAGCGGCTTCGATCTCGCTGAGGAGGCATCTGCGGAGGCGGCGGGGGTTACACTCGTGACGATGGGCCCGCGGATCTTGCGCACCGAGACTGCGGCGGTCGTCGCAAGTGCCATCCTGCTCGACAGGCTCGGGGAGATGCAGTAGGAGCGACCGGCGGCGAGAATTAGCTTGACGCGCCGACGTGGATGGAGTTATTATCATCACCTGAGCACCGTACAGGACAGTTTGACCGGGAGGTTACACCGTGGCACGACAGGGCAGTTACCGAGGGCGGCGCGGAGGCCGCGGAGGTGGCGGTGGCGGCGGCGGAGGTCGGCGCAAGAAGGTCTGCCGCTTCTGCGCGGCGCCGCAGGAGAACATACTTGACTACAAAAACGTTCCGCTCCTGAAGCGCTACCTCGACGATGAATTCCAGATCCGCAAGGCGCGACAGACCGGGACATGCCGCAAGCACCAGGCGTTGCTCGCCAAGGAGATAAAGGTAGCGCGAGAGATCGCGCTCATTCCCTTCGTCCCCGAGTGAGCCTGACTCAACCCTGACAGTTTGAATAAGGCGCCGGAGACCATCCGGCGCCTTTCGGCTTGTACGCGGTTGGGGGAATTTACCGCCATTCTACAGCGCGCAGAACCATCTCGCGCTCGTTATCCCAGTCGAGGCGCTCCACTGCCGCGGCAGGCGGAAGCCATTCGGCGTCATCGAAGGTCGGCTCAAGCTCGACGCGAGCTTCGCCAGGATCCATCTCGAAGAAGTAGACGAACTTGCTGATGACGCCGCTACCGCTCGGGTTGAGGTAGAAGTAATGCGCAACGCCGAGGTAGCGGCCCAGTTCCGCGTCGAGGCCCGCCTCCTCGCGCACCTCCCGTATCGCCGCTTGCGCGGCAGTCTCCCCCTTCTTCAGCTTACCCTTCGGCAGCCGCCACTCGTCCGTCTCGGCATGATGCAGCACCAGCACTCTCGTGCCATGCCGGTCGCGCCGGACCACCACTCCGCCGGCAGACAGCAGTTGCTGGGCGACCCTCACGGCTCTGGCACCGCCTCAAGCAGGCTCTCGACGACCTGATCGCCACTGATCTCCTCGGCCTCAGCCGCGAAGCTGGTGATGATGCGGTGCCGCAGCGCCGCGCGCGCCATCGCCTGCACGTCTTCGATGGAGGGGACCGCACGGCCGTAGATCAGCGCGCGGACCTTCGCTGTCAGGACGAGGGTCTGCGATGCGCGAGGGCCTGCGCCCCACGCGACCCACCGGCGCACGAACTCCGGAGCGATCGGGTCATCCGGCCGGCTCGAACGCGCCAGCCGCACCGCGTAATCCAGCACATGATCGCCCACCGGCGCCTCACGAATCGCCCGCTGCAGGCGCAGAATCTGCTCGGCGGTCAGCACCGGATTCACCTCCGGCGCGTACGTGGAGGTCGTCTCCTCCACGATCCGCTTCTCCTCATCGTGCGTGGGATAGCCCACATGCACGCTCAGCAGGAAGCGGTCAAGTTGCGCCTCCGGCAGCGGATAGGTGCCCTCCTGCTCAATCGGGTTCTGCGTGGCCAGTACGAAGAACGGCTCTCCGAGCGGGTAAGTGCGCCCGCCGGCTGTGACCTGCCGCTCCTGCATGGCCTGAAGCAGCGCGCTCTGGGTCTTTGGTGGCGCGCGATTGATCTCGTCGGCAAGTATCACGTCGGCGAAGATCGGGCCGGGGACGAAGCGATAGCAGCGCTCACCCGTCTCGGGGTCGCTATCGAGGATGTCAGTGCCGGTGATGTCGGACGGCATCAGGTCCGGCGTGAACTGCACGCGGGAGAACTCGAGGGCCACAGCACGTGCCAGCGTGTGCACCAGCAGTGTCTTCCCCAGGCCCGGGACGCCGATGAAGAGGCAATGCCCCTGTGCGAAGAGGCCGATCAACAGGTCCTCGATCACGCGGTCCTGCCCGACGATCACCTTGCCGACCTGTTCGAGTATCGCCAGCCTCGCGCGGGCGAGCTCCTCAATCGGGTCATGCTCTTGGGGGCGCATATCAGGCGCTTCGGTCTCAGGCAAGATCGGCGCTGCCTTTCGCTCCTCATTGTTGACGGTGCACGCATCGTAACAGGCCTGAAGTGTCGTCGTCAACTTCTGAGTGAGCACGCTCCCCCGCTGGATAGTTTCTGCATGAGCACAGGAGGATTTTCTGAGTCAGCGACAGAAGTGCGTCGTAGAGGCTTGCGCATCGCGGATAATGGACGCGAGGAGGTATTGGCGATGAGACGGGGCTTTACGCTGATCGAACTCCTGGTGGTCATCGCGATCATCGCGATCCTGGCGGCGATTCTCTTCCCGGTCTTCGCTCGGGCACGAGAGAAAGCCCGCCAGACAACCTGTATGTCGAACTGCAAGAACCTGGCGCTTGCCGAACTGATGTACTGTCAGGACTACGACGAGCGGTTCTGGAACGGCATGAACATGAACTATGGTGTGCTTGGCAACTGGAACGCAACTGACGTTGACTATAACGATGGCTGGCAGTATTTCATCTACCCCTACGTGAAGAACAATCAGATGTTCTTCTGTCCGAGCGGCTCCATGGCGCTTGGCAGCGGGAACTACGCGATCAACTCACACGGCCTGCACGGCAGAGCCCTGGCGTCGGTGAAGTCCCCCTCGGAAACATTCCTGCTGCTCGACAGCTACTACGAGTATGTCAACAGGGGCTATGACACCAGCGGTGGTCACTCACTGGCGACTCTTTCTGAGACACTCGGCGTCGGCAATAGCATCCCCAACACGGCATTCCGGCATAACGAGATGGCCAACGTCGCATTCGCTGATGGTCATGTGAAGGCGCTCGGGCAGGGCGATGTACTCAAGCGCAATATCGGGGATCAGAACCTGCCATGGATGATCACATTCAGCGACTGAGCCTGATGTCTCAGGGAGAGACGGCCCATGCCCGACCGGCATGGGCCGTCGCATTTCCGAGGGGCTGCTTCTGAACCCATTCCCAGGGATCTTGTCCGTCAGCCGGTCGGTTCATGCGGTTTTGAGCGGCACCGTCGCGCCGCAGAAGCAATGCGGCGGGGCCTCCGACCGTCGTGCCTGACCTTGAGCACAGTGGGACTGACGCAATGACGATCTGTAAGAGACCGTGAGGATGGACACCGACAAGTTCCTGTGGCGGTACGCAGTCGAGGCACTGGACTACCCGGCGGTGCTCAGCCGCAGGAGGGCGTTGCGGCTGATCATGCCCTGGTATCGCCCGTTCTCGTCGAGCACAGGGAGGCGCTTGAGGGAGTGCTCGACCATGAGTCTCAACGCCTCTTCTACAGTGGCGTCATCCGTCACTGTGATCAGATCGCTCTTCATGATCTCGCCCGCGCTGGTGTCGAGGGTAATCGCCCCGGCGGTGCGCCTCTTGCCCGGAAGCGGCAAACGATCGATGATGCCCCGCAACAGGCCCTCGGGCCGATGGCCGATGGCGGCAAGTATGTCACGGTCGGTAAGCAGCCCAAGCAGGCGATTGTCCTCGTCCACTACGGCCAGCCGCTGAACCTGCCGCTCATCGAGTGTGCGCAGTGCCTGATCTATCGAGGTGTCCGGTGTGACGGAGGCGGTCTCTCGACCCATACAATCACGAACGCGCGGGAGGCCCTCCCAGTCGACATAGCACACCCCAGGCACGGCAGCTTCTGCTTTCGGTAGTGATACCGCCGTTCGCAGAACGTCCAGGCGGGTGAGCATGCCGGTCAGTCTTCCCTCAGCATCAACGGCCGGCAGGCGCTTGAGGCTGTGCCTGCGCATCAGGTCCACGGCCTGCGCCACCTGCTGGTCATCGCGCACTGTACGCGCTGGAGAACTCATTACCTCGTGAGCGGGTATCGCGGCGGCCCTGTCGTAGAATTCGCCCACCACACCGTGGTCGGTCTCCCCCAGCAGCCCCAGACGAAGAGGCATCTGCGCCCGGCGCACAAGGTCGCCCTGCGTGATGATGCCGACCGGCCGATTTTCGTCGTCAACCACGGGCACACCATTGAAGTCCGCCTCCAACAGCAGGCGAACGATATCGGCGACAGGCCTGTCACGGGTGACACTCACCGCAGGACTCGCCATGATGTCGCGGACGAGCATCTGACGCGGAATCAGCCGGTAACGCGAGCGATGGCTGATGACCCGCATGTCCTCAACGACCACTATTCCGTCAGCAACGACCTCGGTGATCTGAGGGAGTATGTGGTCAAGCTCCGGAGCAGGCAGGATCACTTCGATCTTCAGTGGCAGGTTGCTGGAAAGGACCTCCAGCCTCGCACTGGCGATTTCGCCGTTCTCGTAGTAGCCCGCCTGACCGCGCGACACAATACACCGAGCCGCAATCCTAGCCCCTCGCAGTACGTCGATGATGGCGTCGGCAACCGGCTTCCCGCCGAATCTGGCCTCTTCGCTGCTGAAAACCTCTATCACGTTGTAGGGTACAGTCATCTGCCAACCCTCCGCCTCACAAGAGGATACGCCCGATGATCAGACCAGCGATGAACAGCAGCAGACCGCCGAGGACATTGGAGATCAGGTTGACCGTCGCGTACACTCCCGTACCCTGCAGTAGCAGGGTAGATGTCTCCATGCTGAATGCAGAGAATGTCGTCAGCCCCCCAAGCAATCCGGTCATAAGGAAGAGGCGTGCCCTCGGGCCAATGCCACCTGCCTCGACGCCGACAGCGTAGACTACTCCGATAGCGAAGCTCCCTCCCAGGTTCACTATCAGTGTGCCCCATGGGGAAGCTCTCACCCCACACTCTGGCGACGGCAAGCGCGATCAGGTAGCGCCCGAGCGCTCCGGCACCTCCGCCCAGCCCTACAAGGATCAGTTCGCTACCCAACGCAACCACTCCTTGGCGGCACTTTTCGGCGCTGCTACGGTGGGGCTGACTACACTGTGCAGACGCAACCCGACAAAGGAGGCCGCGCGATACTGCCCATCAGGCGCTACTTGCGCGACCATTGCCGTCCATTCGTGGGGCGTACACAAAAAGACCCCTGCCGAATTGCGTCCTCAGCAGGAGTCATCAACCGAGCGGGGCCGGTGGTTTCGGCGGAGATGCTCTCCGCGCGGGGCGAACTCCATCGCCACTGTCAACAGCTTACGGCAGAGCAAGCAGCATCGTCAAGGGGAATTGAAGCCACGTGCGGCGAACCTTGATTGGACGGACCAGTCTGTGCCACGGGAGGCCCATGATGTCTAACCGCTTTCGGCAGTTGACGATCCTGCGCGGGGCCCTGAGCATGATCCTCGGCCTGCTGCTGCTCTTCTGGCCGATGTCGAGCGCTGAGGCCATCATCATGGTGATTGGCGCGTTCGCGCTCCTCATTGGGCTCGTGAGCGTCTTCAATGCCTTCAGCATGCGTTTCACCCTCTGGCAGCTATCCGCCGCCGGCGGCATCATCACCGCTCTGCTTGGGCTTGTCGCCCTCGGCTGGCCCGCGGTGGTCACCACCATCATCGTCTGGCTCATCGCGATCTGGGCGCTGATCTTCGGCGTGCTGGAAATCATCGCCGGGTGGATCGCCGGCTTGAACGCTCCCCTCGCCGCTGTCACCATTGGCGTGGGTCTGCTCTCGATCGTACTTGCGATTCTGCTCTTCGCCATGCCTGAGCTTGGCGTGGTGGCAATGGCGTGGATCATTGGCTTCTACTTCGTAGCCACAGGCGCCCTCACAATTTGGCACGCCGTCGAGTCAGGGCGCCCTCAACAGCGAGTGGCGGTTCAGTGACAGCGGCCCTCTGAGCAAGGGATGATCTTGACAGCGCCCCTTCCGGCGTGGGATACTCCCTGTCCATCGGCCCCGTATCGCTCAACAGCCCAAGAAGACTGACGCTAAGATGGCTGAAATGCAGCGGGCTACCGGCTTCGGAGGGTTCCAGAGATGGCTCAGGTGCGCCTGACAGGGCTGTCCAAGCGTTTCGGTCAGACTGAAGCAGTAAGATCCGTTGATCTCGAAGTCCAGGATCACGAGTTCCTCGTGCTTGTAGGACCCTCAGGCTGCGGCAAGACCACGGCTCTGCGGATGATCGCGGGCCTCGAAGAACCCACCTCCGGCGACATCTACATCGGTGACCGCCGCGTGAACGAACTCTCGCCTAAAGACCGCGATATCGCGATGGTCTTTCAGAACTACGCCCTCTACCCGCACATGACCGTGTACGACAACATGGCCTTCAGCCTGCGGCTGAGCAAGCTCCCGCGCGAGGAGATTGGTCGTCGCGTGCAGGAGGCCGCCGAGATGCTCGGTATCGCGGAACTGCTCGAGCGCAAGCCCGGCCAGCTTTCCGGCGGGCAACGGCAGCGGGTGGCGGTAGGCCGCGCCGTCGTGCGCGAACCGGCGGTCTTCCTGATGGACGAGCCGCTGTCGAACCTCGACGCCAAGCTGCGCATCCAGACGCGTGCGGAGCTTATCAAGCTGCACCGCCGCCTCGGCATTACGACCGTCTATGTCACCCATGATCAGGTCGAGGCGATGACCATGGGCGACCGGATCGTAGTCATGCGTCACGGCGAGGTCCAGCAGTGCGACACCCCTCAGGAAATCTTCGACCACCCCGCAAATCGCTTCGTCGCCGGCTTCATCGGCAGTCCGCCCATGAACTTCATTGATGCGCAACTGAAGGCAGATGGCGAAGCAGTGATCGTAGCGGCCGAAGAGCTGCAGGTTACGCTCCCGCCGGAGATGGCGGAGAACGAGGCCGTCCGGGAGTATCTCGGCCGCCCCATCGTCTTCGGCATCCGGCCGACGGATATCCACGATGCCTCGCTGCCGGGTCCGGTCTCCCCTGAGCCGGGGAACACCGTCCAGACGCAGGTAGAGGTCGTTGAGCCGATGGGCGCCGAATCTATGGTCTACCTCACCGCCGGTTCGCACAGCCTCGTCGCAAGCCTCGACAGTGCAACCTGTGCCAACGAGGGGCAGCCACTGAAGGTCTCCCTCAACATGCCGCGAACTCATCTCTTCGATGCGGAGACCGGGAAGACCATAGTGTAAGGCCCGCACCCGCGATCCATCCCGCCGCCTCACCCCGACACGGAAGGAAGAACATTCCGCATGGACATTCGCCAGCCGTCGCAGCACGAGCAGTTTGACTTTGACTCGTGGGCCGAGATTGAGCGCAAGCTCGATGAGCTTGGCCTCGCGCTTCCCTGCAGCGAGAACGTCTCGGTGCTCGCCGGGCCGCAGCAGGCCGGTCCGCTGCAGTTGCCCAACGCGCTGGCGATCCACCCGGTTGAGGGCTGCGATGGTTCCTCCGATGGCCGCCCCGAACCGCTGACCTTCCGCCGCTACAACCGCTTCGCCCGTGGTGGCGCAGGGCTGATCTGGATGGAGGCCACGGCCGTGGTGCATCGCGGGCGAGCCAACCCGCGGCAACTGTGGCTGCACCGGGAGACGGTCGGCGACTTCGCGCGGCTGATCGACGCTCTGCTCGCAGCCGCCGCTGATGAACATGGCACCGACTATCGCCCCGTCACCGTCGCACAGCTTACGCACTCGGGCCGCTACAGCAAGCCCGATGGCGCCGCCGCACCTGTGATCGCGTACCGTCACCCGGTGCTGGACCCGCGGCATAATCTGCCCGAGGACTACCCGATCATCAGTGATGAGGAACTCGACCGCCTGCAGGACGCTTACGTTGCAGCCGCTCGCTTTGCGCTACAGGCCGGGTTCGATGCGGTGGATGTGAAGGCCTGCCACGGCTACCTGCTCTACGAGTTGCTCAACGCGCACACTCGCGAGAACAGCCGCTACGGTGGCAGCTACGAGAACCGGACGCGGATGGTGCGCGAGATTGTCCAGCGCATTCGTGACGAGGTGCCGGGCATCGCGATCGTCAGCCGCCTGAGCGTCTATGACGCCATGCCTTACCCCTACGGCTTCGGCATGGCCGAGGATGGCTCGATGGAGCCCGACCTGACCGAGCCGATCCGCCTGATCGAGGAGCTTCAGGAACTTGGCGTCTGCCTCATCAACGTCGCCTACGGTAGCCCCTACTACAATCCGCACGTTGAGCGCCCCTACGACACGCACGAGATCGGCGGCTATATTCCGCAGGAGCACCCGCTGGTGAACATAGCCACGATGGTGGACCTGCACCGCAAGCTTGCGGCGAAGGTGCCGCAGATGCCGCTGGTGGCGACCGGCTTCACGTGGCTGCGCGAGTATTCGCCGCTGGTGGCCGCCGCGCTGGTGGAGGCCGGAGAGGCCGCCAGCGTTGGGTGGGGCCGCATGGCGCTCGCGCACCCCGGCTTCGCCCGCGAGATCATCGAGCAGGGCGCACTCGATCCGACGAAGGTCTGCATCTGCTGCTCGTCCTGCACGCAGATCATGCGCGATGGCGGGCGCTCCGGCTGCGTGGTGCGCGACTGGGAGGTATACGAGCCGATCTTCCGCGAGGGACAGGCGCGCAACCCCGTCGTCATGCGCGAACTGGCGAAGATCTGCCGCGACTGCCACGCTCCGACCTGCCAGACCGGCTGCCCGGCGGGCGTGAATATTCCCGGCTTCGTGACCGCCATCGCCGACGGCGATGAGCGCCGCGCCTATCAGGTCCTGCGCGAGAGTAATCCACTACCGGAGATGTGCGCCTACGTCTGCCCGGCGGAGACACAGTGCGAGGGCGCCTGCGTGCAGCGGCACATCGGGCCGGGTCCAGTGCCGATCCGACAGCTTCAGCGCTACGTCTGCGAGATCGCGCGGCGCGAGGGCTGGACGGCCGTGGAGGCGCCCGCGCAGCTTCGCGACGAGCGTGTCGCGATCATCGGCGCCGGGCCCGCGGGTATCGCCTGCGCGGTGAGGCTGCTGGAGCAGGGGCTTTCGGTGACGATCATTGACGCCGCCGAACAGGCGGGCGGAGTGGCCTCAGAGACGATTCCGGTCGCTCGCCTCGCCGAGATGGCGGCACCCGACGAGGTTGCCTGCATCCTCAACGGCTGCGCGACCGGGCGGGTCGAGTGGCGGCTCGGGACGCGCATGAGCGCCGATCTGACGGTTGATAACCTGCTCACCGAGGGCTTCGATGCGATCTTCGTGGGCGTCGGCATGAGCCAGGGCATTGCGCTTTCCGGCGCTGAGCGACCCGACAGCGGCGTGATCGAGGCGCTGGAGTTCCTGCGCAAGGTCAAGTCCGGCGCCATCACGGAGGTGCCGAATCGCGTCGCGGTGCTGGGCGGCGGGAATACGGCGATGGATGCGGCCGTGACCGCGAAGGAACTCGGCGCGTTGGACGTCTACCTCGTCTACCGCCGATCATTCCCGGAGATGCCCGCATGGCCCGCTGAGCGCGATGAAGCCCTTGAGAAGGGCGTGCACTTCATGCTGCTGACGCAGCCGCTGGACTACGTGGCGGAGGGCGGGCGACTGACCGGGGTGCGGGTGGCGGCGACTTCACTTGGCGAGCCGGATGCCTCAGGGCGCCGGCGACCGATCGTTGATGAGGCCTCCGAGCGCGTGCTTGCGGTGGACCTGGCGATCGAGGCGGTTGGGCAGGCGCCGCCGAGCGACCTTGCACAGTGGCTGCCCGGCGTGGAACTGACCGATCGCGGGCTGATCGCGGTCGCGGATGGTACCACGCGCACCTCACGCGAGAGCGTCTATGCCGGCGGCGACATTGTCAACGGCGGTGAAACGGTTGTGCGCGCAGTGGCTGATGGCGTCCGTGCGGCGGACGAGATCGCGCGTGACTTGACGGGGGCATAGCTGCGTCACACCCCCGTGCGCTGCGCCACAGTCGTGGTCGCCAGATAGACATTTCCGTCCTCGGAGATGTGCGTCAGGCGGTTCACCATCTGCACGTCGATGCCCTCGATGGGATCGGCGGGCTGCCACTCCCAGCGCGTTCCGACCACCAGCGGGAACCACTCCTCGCGCTCCTCCGGGCACTCGAAGCGCGACAGCAGCGTGTGCGCGGTGATGCCGTTCTCGGCCTCGTGGCGAAATGCCACGGGGCCGACGCCGCGCGCGAACCACCAGCACCACTCCCCCGCCCAGAGCTTATTTGACTCCGCTTCGCGCGCTTCGCTCTGCCGGTCTTCAGAAGCAAGACTGATGGTCGCGCGCACCAGCAGGCAGCCGTCAAACTCACCCGCGGGCGTGCTGACCGTCTCTTCATCCGACGGCACCCACACACTCATGCGCATCGGATGCGGGGAGTACGAGAACGAGGCGCGCTCCTCCTCGTGGCCGACTTCGGGATCGGTCACCGGCAGCCATCCGATCCGCGAGAATGGGAGGAAGCCGTCCTCTGCCGCTGCATTCTCCTCAAAGGTGGAGTGCGATGAACTCTGGCCGGGCTGGCTCCCGACGGTGAGGCGGTCGCCCTCGGGCATCAGAACCGCAGCGGCCGCCCTCCAGTTGACACGCCGGTCGAGATCGCGACGACCTCCTGTGATGCGCAGGAACTCCCGCGTGGCGTCGAGGCAGGCCTCGAAATCGTCATACCCCGCAACATCACTGAGCGCGGAAGCCCGTTCCCACCGCTCCTTCGCCGGCTCGGGCTCCCCGTCCATCGCCAGGTGCCACCCGCGGAAGAACAGCGCCGACCGCAGATTCCCCAGCATCCCCAGCATCCCCAGCTCTTCGTACAGCGCGATGCAGTACTCCGCGATCGCGACGCGTTCGCTCTGTGTGAAAGTCCTGGCTGCGGCACCAAGGTGGCTGAGGTGAAGGGCCAGTTGCTCGCGGTCGCCTCGCTGCTCGAGGATGCGGATCTGCCGACGCGTCGCCTCCAGCCAGCGCTCCGGGTCCTGAAAAAACGTTGCCGACTTCACGACGCCGAGCGCGTCGAACTCGATCTCCCGGCGCTCCTCATCGTCGGCGTCGAGGTCGGCCAGCCGCTCCAGCACCTCCTCGGCCGCCGCCCGCGCCTCGCCCATCTCATGCGCCTGCACCGCGGCCTGCGCCTCGTCGAGGCTTCGTCGAACCGTCTCCTCGGTGAACTGCTCGTCGGGGGCTTCGCCCTTGAGCGTTTCTTCGGTCATCGCCAGCACCTCCGCCTCTAGCTGCCGCCTGCCGCGCTCGATGCGCCCCTTGACGGTAGTCAGCGGCGCCTCCGTCAGCGCCGCGACCTCATCGTACGTGTAGCCATCCACGAGGAAGAGTGTGAGCGCGAGGCGGTTGTTCGCGGGGAGAGCCGAGAGGGCGCGCGAGACGAGGTCACGGGTAGCTACGCGCTCAGCGAGGTCATCGTCGGCCACGCCATCCGCGTCGAGGCGCTGGAGGTCGCGTTCGGGGCTGCGCCGCCAGCTCACGGCGAGATTCCGGCAGATGCGCAGCAGCCATGCGGGGAATGCCGCGGGGTCGCGCAGTTCGGGCAGCCGCTCCCAGGCCCGCACGAACGTTTCCTGCGCGATGTCGCGCGCGGCCTCGAAATCGAGCACGACGTGGTAGGCGCTGCCGAAGACGGCGTCCTGGTAGCGCTCCACCAGCTCGGTGAACGCCTCGGCGTCACGAGCCTGCGCGCATGCGACAGTCTCCTCAAGCACGATCCGGCCTCCCTTCACCGGACATGACGCTTCAGAGGGGAGAATCTCCATGCCCGCGCGCGAGGTGCCGTTTCAGTCCCGTTCGTAGGGATACCAGTCGTCCATCGGCTCGTTCGCCATCTCGACGATTAGTTGAGCGATCTTATCAACGCAGCGCTGGAGGAACTGCTGGCCTTTCTTCGCGGTGGACGCCGCGGGATTGCCGACGCCGCTGTTGGTGGTGAGGATGTCCCACGGCCGCGCGACCCATGCCCACCCCTCGCGCATCCCTGTGAAGTGCGGCTTGCGCACTTCCCCCTCGTCCGCTTGCTCCATCTCCACCAGGTCCGGGCGGAGATGCAGCATCAGCGAGGTCTCCATCTCTCCCCCATGCTCTCCCGGGTCGTCAAAGGCCGTCTGTAGCGCCTGCGGGTCAACCGTCCACCAGTCCACGAGAATCATCTGCACCTTCGTCTCTCGGAAAAGTTCGCGCAGGAACGCCTTTAGCTCATTGCCGCCATGACCGTTGAGGACCAGCAGCTTCATTAACCGGTGCTGCTCGAGGCAGCCGACGGTATCGCGCAACATCTGCAGTATCGTCGTCGGCTTGTAGCTGAGCGTCCATGGGAAGCCGAGGGTGTTCTCATTGATGCCGACGGGGATCGAGGGCAGCAGCAGCACCTCCGCCCCCTGCTCCCACGCGGCGGCACAGGCGCGTTCGGCGATGGCCTCCACCTGAAAGGTATCGGTGCCGTACGGGAGGTGCAGGTTGTGCGCCTCCGTGGCCCCGATCGGTAGCACGGCCACCTCGTAGGGGATCTGTTGGGCGCGGCTCAGGTTAGTCTCCGACAGCTTCCAATCGCGGATTTCGGCCACAATCGCACCTCGCCTGTCTCAGTTGCCGGCTACCTCGTAGGCCTCCAGGGCCTCATCGGAGATCTCGAAGTTCGAATAGACGTGCTGCACGTCGTCATGGTCGTCGAGGTCCTCAAGGAGCCGGAGCAACTGGCCCACGTACTCGTCGGGCACCTTGACCGTGCTGGTCGGGATCATTGACAGTTCCGCGCGCTCGATGGCGATCCCCGCATCTTTGAGCGCGTTCCGCACCTTGTGGAAGTCCTCCATCGCGGTGCGAATCTCCCAGTACTCCTCGTCGTCGTCAACAATGTCCTCCGCGCCCGCCTCGGCGCCTGCAAGGAAGACGTCGTCGTACTCCGCCTCGGCGCGCGGAATGGTGATGACGCCCTTGAGCTCGAACATCCACGTGACCGAGCCCGCGCCGCTCATCTTCCCATCGCGCTTCGACATGATGTTACGAATCTCAGCCACACTGCGCTGATTGTTGTCGGTCACGCACTCCACGAGCATTGCGACGCCGCCCGGACCGTAGCCCTCATAGCGAACAGACTCGAACTCAACGCCCTCAAGCTCGCCTGTGCCGCGCTTGATCGCGTATTCGATGTTGTCCTTCGGCATATCCGCAGCAGACGCCTGATCCATCAGCGAGCGCAGCGTCGGGTTGTCATCCGGGTTACTACCGCCCTCGCGCGCGGCGACCATCAGTGCGCGCGAGAACTTCGAGAACATCTTGGACCGCTTGACATCCTGCCGCGTCTTTCGGTGGACGCGGTTCGCCCACTTAGAATGACCCGCCATGGGCTTCCCACTCCTTTTGCATCGCCTGTCACACTCCGGGGCTGCGATTATACCACTGCCCCGGCGAAGGGCGCAAGGAGCCCCGCCGCCATGGTTCACAGCGCCACCAGACGATGGAATCTGCTCCGCCTGCCGATCGTCATCATCAACGGGAGTGCGACCGGCATGCCCAAATACGTAAGTTTGGGTGTTTCACGCTGTGGCATGTTATTGACTTCCGCAGCAGCATGCGTTAACATCATCCCGTGGACGGATGAGTGGGGCAGGCCAGCCAAATGAAGTTGAACCTTTGGGACGCGAGCAGCATCAAATCTCGCGGACAATGAACTCCAGCATCGCAGGAATGATCTCGCGAGCCGCAGTATCGTCATGGGCGCTTACGCTGCTCATGGCGGCGATTTGTCATGCCGCCCTTCCTGAGCTCGTACCACCCTCTGACATCACCTCCGCTACGGACGGCGTTCTGACCGAGGAAGCACGCCTCGTCGCACAGGAGGCGGCAAATGATGACTTGGTCAACCGGATGCTTACGCCTCGGGCGGAGATAAGGCTCGGTCCGGGCAAGGCTGACACTCAGCGCCTGATGGAGCGTTCCTCGACCACCGCCCTCTCCTATACCCTGAGGTCGCTCTGGCGCGGCATCATCGAGTACGTTTTCCCGCCGCACGGTCTCTTCCGCCGCGACGATGCGCTTGCCCGGATCTACGACCCTGACCTTCTGACCGACCTCGAGCGCGCACGGGCGCAGATCCATGCCTCCGACGCGCGCGGCATTACTATCGCCGCAGCGCCGCGACGCCGAACGCAACCCCATGCAGACCCCGAGGCCACAGTTCAGGAGCCCCCTGTGCCGCAGCCCCCGGCGAGAATCGCTACCGGGACGCCTGCAGCACCGCGACCGCCTGCACGTGCCGCTGCACCGGCGCCAGCCCTCCCGGAGATTGAGGATTTCGATTTCGAGGAGAACCGTCGCCGGCAGGATCAGCTTCGGGAGCAGGCCGAACTGACGGGAGCCGCGGTCAGCGCGGCCGTGAGCGGCTGCAGCGTAGCGCTGGATGCCGTCACCGCGGCATCCGACGAGCTTGCTCAGCGCCACCGCCTCCTTGAGGAGGGCGTGCTGGCCCGGGAGGCGCTGCAGCCCGCCGAGGACCGCCTGGCTGAGGCAAAGCGCGGATATGCGCGGGCCGAAGCGGTGCTGATCGAGGCTCAGGAGGGTTACGACCGCATCGCCCGCCAGATAAGCGAGCTTGAGGATGAGGCGCGCGAGTCTCACGAGCGCATTCAGACCGCAAGGGCTGCTCGCGCACAGGCGGCGGAGAGCGCGGCACGCCAGGCAGCGACTTCGCCTCCCACGGCAACACCCCCCCCAGCCTCCGAGGCCCCTGCCGAAGTGCCACAGGTGACGCTGGAGCGCCGGGATGATGAGCCGCATGAGGTTGAAGCCCCGGCGGCGGCCCCGGTCCAGCCCATCACGCGGGAGATGCGCGAACTCTCAGCACCTCGCTGGAACGACCTGACGGGAGCCGCTCCCGGTGTCGTCAGCGAAATCATTGCGCCGGAGGGCACGCTCGTCGAACCGGGCGATGAGCTTCTGCGCGTGGCGAACCTCCAACTCGCCCAATTGACGACGTTCATCTCGACGGAGGATCTTCCCAGGTTCCGCCTCGGACGCTCTGTGACGGTATGCTTCGAGGACTACCCGGACACGCTCTTCGAGGGATGGATCTCCGACGTAACCCCCTGCGCAGGCTCCGAAGAAGCCGAGGTGTCATTGCTGGTTGTGTGCCGGGCGGGGAGGTTTGCCGATGACCCCTACATGGCGCTGCGGTGGATGACGCTCGAGGCCGGTGTGGGTCGAGACAAGGTCTCTTCGCTCGCGCTCGATCCGGTGATGGAGCCTGTCGACGCGCAGGCCGAACTCCGCCTGCATCGCATATTCCCGACGATAGGCCCACGCGAGCTTTACGAGGAGCGCGTGACGCAGGCGCAGCAGCCCAGTAACGAGCGCTTCACCGGCCGGCTGCAACTCAAGCCGATGGAGCGACTGGCGGAGCAGGGCCTGCGTGACGAGAAGGAGACGCGCCGCCTTGCTGCGCTCAGCGAGTGGCGGGAGTCTTTTGTCGAGGGGATGACGACCACTATCCTTGACGATGGCACCTGCATCAGCTATCCCGCCGGCGGAGAGATCAACGCTGCGGTGCAGTCCATGCTGCGCGGCCGCGTAAGCCACCGGCCGAACCTGTGTGCAGCGACCATGCGCGAGGCGCTCGGCTGGGGGCTCGGCGACGCGCACCAGTGGGCGACCCGCCTGCCGCACATGGGCTACATCCCCCGCGAGGACGGCATTCCGCGACCCGGCGATATCCTCGTCTGGCCCTTCACTTACGGTCCCAACCGCTCGCAACATATCGGCATCGCAGTTCGGCAGGGGCGCAAGCTCATGCTCCTCTCCAACCTCAGCGGCCACCTCGGCACGACCGAACTCGTCGGCGGCTACATTTCATTCTACAAGCCCGCCGAAAAGCCGCAAGCCTGACTGCCACTGGCAACAATGGCCACCACTCCATCTTCGTGGGTGAGCGGGATGGGAGCCAGTGGAAGGTCCCCCACCTCGAGTTCGAAGAGTGGGTCGTCGGGGACGGCTGGGTCAATCTGTATGAACTCGGACCCATTTCGATCGGCGTCACCACGAAGAACCTCTACATCGAATACTGCACCGCCTCCAACGGGACGATCGACTACTTCAAGTACGATCCCGACGGGGATCAGGAACTTGCCCACCCGCCGCAGTTAACCTTTGGTGACGGCGACGCCTGAGTGGATCTCCCAGAGCTTGCTGCGGAGTATAGTGAGGGTGTTTGCAGGGCGACGACGAAACTGACGCAGTGGATCGAGAGGCCGCGACTTGATGCAGAAGGAGATGCGAGCTGTGAAGCCGGCGATCTGTGTGGACTTTGACAAAGAGACCCCCTTCCCCCGGGCAGTTCAGTTGGTCTGTGATGCAGGCTTCGAGGTCGTGTCAATTGGTGCCCGACCTGAGCACTCTGGCTACTGCACTGCGGCCGGCAGAGCCGCGATGCGTGAGTTGCTTGGGGAGAACCACCTGACGGTCGATTCGGTGCATGCCCCCTTCCCAGAGGGTGATCGTCTGTTCTCACTTGACGAGGGAGAGCGCGCGGAATCCATTCGCCAGTGCCAACTCGCGCTTGACACGGCAGCAGAACTCGATGGGCGAATTGTGGTCATCCACCTGATACAGCCGTACGGCATCCCCGAGGGGGAAGTTCGGAGCAACATGATCGAGCAGGGCCGGCGAAGTGTGGGTGCTCTGGCAGAGCAGGCCTGCGCCCGGGGTGTGAAGTTGGCTCTGGAGAACGGTCAAAGAGCCCCATACGACCAGGTGCTGGAGAGTTTGCTTGCTGAGTTCACTGATGAGCATGTTGGCTTCTGCTATGACTCAGGTCATGAGAACGTGCAGGGGACCTGTTTCAGGTTGCTGGAGCAGTTCGGCGACCGTCTTCTCACCGTCCACATCCACGACAACAGAGGCTCGGACATCCACGTGTTGCCGTATGAGGGAAACATCGATTGGGACAAGTTCCGCGAGGTGTTCCACGGGCTTGATTACTCCGGCAATCTGCTCCTGGAGGCCGGCACGAGCAATTCCGAGTTCAAAGATCCCGTGGTCTTCCTGTCAGAGGCGAGGCAGCGTGCCGAAAGGCTGCTCGCATGACCGGTCTCACCAGTTAGCGGAGCCTACCGCTTCAGCAGTTCCTCCACAATCACGGGTCCTGTCCCGGCGGGCACTCCGTGTTGCTCGAGGTGCCACCGAGGATCATATCCACGCCTATGACGCCCGCGCCCGCCTCGGCGAGGTTACGCAGCACCTTCGCGTGGAAGCGGCGTGGCCACGGCCAGATGTTGAGCTGGGGCTGTGAGAACGACCCCTCGTCCATCTCGATGATGACGATCTCGTCGCTGCGGCCGGGGGAGGGCGCCCGGGCGAGGCGGTAGTCGTAGACGCTCAGTTCGGCGCGGTAGAGGCTCTGGCCGAGGAGACCGGCGCTGTTGGCGGGATTGCACAGCCATGCCGCGAGCAGTCCCGCACCGAGCCCGCTCGCTGCCCCCAGAAGCGCACGCCCGCGCATGCTTTCACACTCCGAATCGTGTGCTTGCGGGACGAGGCTTCACCGGCACGCATGACAAACCTCCCTCCGCTTCAGCGCGGCGGTTCCATGGGCGGCCCAGGAGCGTTGGGTCTGATCGGTCAGGCCGATCTTCTAACAGACCTGCGCGATCGTGGAGACCTTGACGATCTCCACCTCACCCTGCCACTGGATGTTCTGCGCGCGTCATGATCTTCCGCCACAGGTTACGAGCCATTCACTCCCCGAGGTGACGCTCAACCAGATCGAGCAGTTCCTGCACATGGAACGGCTTGGCAAGCAGCTCTCTATCTCCTATGCGCCATCCATGTGATGACACTGCGGCATCGGAGTAGCCAGATATGTATGCGACGGGCACATCAGTAAGCGAATCTCCTGCTGCCTGAACCCACTCGGGCCCTGACATCCCGGGCATCACAATGTCCGAAATGACCATGCCCAGCCTCTCAGATCTACGACAGATCTTCAGCGCCTCGTCGCCATTGCGGGCGACCAGCAACTGACGCTTCGTGCGTGCCAGTATCTTTGTCACAAGGCTTGCTACCAGATGATCGTCTTCGACCAACAGAATCTTCGTCAACGGATGGCCTCCGTAAGCTGATGTGGTTGCGAGCAAAGACTTTCGTGGCGGCCTGAGCGGCAGCCGCTCCTGTCCAGTTGCGTAATGACTTGCGCAGACAGCAGGATCATGTTCCGGTGCCTCTGCTACGGATCTCGGCGCAGTCCACGCTGAGCGAGGGTGAGACATCCTCTGTTGTCCTCTCAGCGGCCGGAAGAAGGATACGGAATGTAGAACCGGAACCGGGCTCGCTGGACACGGTGATGTCGCCGCCACTCTGCCGCACGATGCCGTACGCGGTGGCAAGCCCCAGTCCAGTCCCTCCGGTCCCCTCTTTCGTGGTGAAGAACGGCTCAAAGACGCGTGCTCGCGCCTCCTCATCCATTCCGACACCGTTATCGCTGACGCTGATCTGCAGGTATTCACCGGGCTGGAGGTCCGCGGAACCGAGCTCGCCAGCATCGAGTGTCACCCGGTACACTCCGACGGCCAGAACGCCACCGGCAGACATCGCATCCCGTGCATTCATACACAGGTTCATGATCACATTCTCAAGCTGAGATCTGTCTATGCAGACGAGATCGTCGCCACCACAATAGGCTGTCTCGATCAGAATGCTCTCTGGAATGACACGTTCGAGCATCGGTCGCATTGCCATTGCCAGTTCACTCACCTACAACGTCTCCGGCGCCATTATCTGCTTGCTGCCGAAAGCCAGAAGCTGGCGTGTGAGCGAGGCGGCTCGATCGGCAGCGTTTTCGATGACGTCCATCGACTCCTCCACTGTTTGAGAAAGCCCCTCCTCGTAGCGCAGCAGTTGCACGCTCCCGATAATTGCTGTCAGGTTATTGTTGAAGTCGTGAGCGACCCCGCCTGCAAGTTGGCCGATGGCGTTCATCTTCTGAGCCTGCCGCAGTTGCGTCTCGAGCTTGCGGTGCTCAGAGATGTCCAGAAGCGAAGCCACCATATCTTCCGTGCCCGGTATCATGGCGATACTGGAGAGGACGCGGATAACCGTCCCCGCCCGGTTGACGAAGTCGAACTCGCAATTCTCCGGGGCTGAACCTCCCCCTTCACGCTGCAGGTCAGTGCACTCCAGCACCTTTTCGGCATCGTGCTCAGCAACGAACTGCGACCAGCTCATCGCCCCGATGATCTCGTCGGTCTCATAGCCGCTCAGATCGCGGAAGTTCCAGTTGATGTCCGTGATGGTGCCGTTTGCGGACATGATGCAGATGGCGGTCCCGGCCACATCGAAGATCGTGCTGAACCGCCGCTCCGCCTCGATACGGGAACTTATGTCACGGGCGACACTGAGAACATGAGGCTGGCCGTTATAGTTAATCACTCGAGCCTTCAGTTCCACTGGAATGATCTCGCCCTCGCGAGTCACGTGAGCGGTCTGAAACTGAGCCTCTCCATGTTCAAGCAACTGGCGCATTCTCACGCTGACTTCTCGCGAGTAGTCGGCCTGGTCAAGCTCCATCAGCCCCATCTTGAGGAATTCGCTTCGGGTGTATCCGAGTCGAGTACACGCCGCATCATTCACCTCAACAAATCGACCGTTGAGGTCGTGGATGAAGACCGCGTCGCTCAACTGGTCGAAGAGCGCCCGATACTTCACCAGAGCCTGTTGGCGCTCTTGCTCAATGCGCACGCGCTGAGTTATGTCCACCACCGTTGCAAAGGCAGAGCGCAACTCGCCATCTTCGTCAAGGATCGGGATCGGTCGCAGTAGCACCTGCCGCGGTTCACCGGTGGAAGTGAGCAGCGTCCGAGGGTGTGAGCGGCGATCAGTACCGAACGCGGCGGCAAACGACTTGCGAGCCGCCTGCGCTGAGTTCTGCTCGTGAAACTCCCATAGATATCTGCCGACCATCTCATCGGGTGAATATCCGAGCATTTTGGCCATGCGATCGTTGACGAATGTTGTCACGCCTTCGGAGTTGACGGCCCAGACCCCCTCGTGCATATTCTCGACGAGACTCCGGTAGCGCAGCTCGCTCTCTTTCAGCGCCTCTTCAGCCTCGACGCGCTCGCTGATGTCCACAACGATGCTCTGCATGCCCGCCGCCCTGCCGTCATGGACGAGCGGAGCCGAGTTGATGAGTGCATGAAAAGTCGTGCCGTCCTTCCGCACGGCGAGGTATTCGCCGCTGCTCATGATCTGCGCGCTGAGGATTCTCTGGACTGACGCAAGCGCCCGGTCCCTGTCTTCAGGGTGGAACATCTGTCCGACATGAAGTCCGGCCGCGAAGTCGGACTGATCGTAGCCAAACATATCGAATCCGTTATCATTCACGAACGTCAGCTTTCCGGACATATCGGTCTCAGCAACGGTTTGCGGAAGTGTCGCGGCCATGTGGCAGCTTGTGGCGATAACTCGGCTCGGCTCGCACTTCTGCATCTCCCGCTGAACTGCTTGATTGAGCCGCTCAAGCTTCTCACTGCGCATGAAATCAGCCGCGCCAGCGCGGATGCATTCAGCGACGGCCTCCTCACCAATGGCGCCACCGATAGCGATCAGCGGAGGCGCTCCTGTGGTCGTGCTGAGAGCAGCCAGCGCATCAATTGCGCCAAAGCCGTCATTGGAGTAGCCCGCCAGGATGAAGTCCCACTCACCATCTGCCAGAGCTCGTAGCAATTCATCGGAAGTATGCACGGGATACATCTCAAGCAGAGGGTGAATTAGTTTGAGCGATTCTGCAGTGCCGGTGCAGTCGAAAGTGGCCGCCGATACCACGAGTATCCGCATCGCTTCTCGTTCAGCCACAGGATCGGCTTTGTGTCGGGAAAGCGTATACCTGTTATCACAATTCCACATATTTGAATAGACGATTTCCACGCGGGAGAAGTTCATACATGTTATGGTTGTATGACAATGGAGGAGTCTGCTGACCCTTCGCCCCGCAGCCAAACCCGCAGCGCCACCGCGGAGCGACTGGCGGAACAGGCGGCGCTGCAGGAGCAGCCACACGCGCAGATCGGCCGGCTCACCACCCGGGTGAACTGGCCTCAAAGAAAACTGGTGTCGACCACCTGCCGGGCTGAGCCCCTGGCAATGATTGAGGCGGACGACAACCTACCCCTGAGCATACCTCCACGTTCAATGCCTCTCCCCGGAGGTATTGCTCACAAGCGAGATGAATACCCCGGTGGCGAAGTTGATGCGGAGAGGTGCGCGTTATGATGTCCCGCTCGGCGGATTGGGGACGGGTCGGTTAAGGGAGTAACGACCATCAACTGATCGATGCACCGAGGTGAAGACTATGCGCGATGAGATGCTCAATTCTGTTGAGCAACACCTGCCGGAGGGAGAGGTGTTGGGACGGATTGTGGTTGTCTCAGACTACCGGCTGCTCAATTTCGGGCATGCCAGTGCACTGCGCCGCGCGGGCTATGCAGTCTACACCGCAGTGACCTGCACAGACGTGCCACGCATATTCGATAGCTTCAGTGTCGACCACATCGATCTCATCGCATTCGCCTCCCTGGTTCACGGATGGCACCATCAGGAGGCAGAAGATAGACCGGAAAGTATCCCTCCCAAAACCGACATACAATGGCATACGAGGAATTTCCTCCACGTGGTTGAGGCTATCAACGCACGACAGCAATCTCCTCCAAAGGTCATCATCGCAAAGGATCTCATAGCCCACGATCGCTATGATATCAGTGAAGATGCGCTGATGAAGGCGGGCATACGCTATGAGACCTACGCAGCGAACAATCCCCCCTCGATTGTCGGCTTTCTAACTGACCGGGGGAGTCAGGCTCTGGCTACGGCTAATGATTGATGAAAGCAGGGAGCAATCCGGATGAAGCTCAAGGTCGGACTATGCGGGGCCGGGCGGTTTGGCACAGCCTTTGTGCCGGTATTCCAGCGTCACCCGGACGTGGCAGAAGTCTACCTGGCCGATGTGATGCCTGATCGTCTGGCCCGCGAAGCGGCCCGTCTCGGCATCGCAAAGACCTTCGACTCGTTGGAGAGCTTGTGCCGTAGCGACTGCGACTGCGTGGCGTTGTTCACCCAGCGCTGGCTGCACGGGCCTCAGGCTGTAGAGGCGCTGAAGGCCGGCAAGCACGTCTACAGCGCCGTGCCCGCTGCCATCACGCTGGAAGAACTGGGCGAACTGGTGGACACCGTCAAGTCCACCGGCTTGATCTACATGCTCGGGGAGACCAGCTACTATCGCGCGCAGACCACATTCTGCCGTGATAAGTTCGCGCGTGGCGAGTTCGGCGACTTCGTCTACGGCGAGGGCCAATACCATCACGACATGGCGCACTTCTATGCCTCGTACATGCATAGCGGCGGCGACGAGTGGAAAGCAACCGCGAGCTTCCCTCCAATGCTCTACCCAACGCATTCGACCGCTTTCGTTCTGGGCGTAACCTTCGCCCGCATGACCGAAGTATCGTGCTTCGGCCAGGTGGATCGCCACGACGACGGCGTGTTCCAGGCGGAAACGAGCTTGTGGGGGAACGTCTTCAGTAACCAGTCTGCACTCTTCCGGACCTCCGACGGCGGCATGGCGCGGATCAATGAGTTCCGTCGGGTGGGCGCAGGCGATGGCCGTATGACCATCATGGGCACCAGAGCCGCATATGAGGAGCAGCCGGGGCAGGGCGTCTTCACCTGGCTCGATTTCCCTGAGGACTACGGTGAGGGAGACGCGATCCCGTTCCAGGAAGCACGGAATCTGGTGGCCCTGCGGCGCGAGGATGTCAGCGATATTCGCGTCTTTGACGGCGTCGAGGTTACGGAGGAAAATCTGGGCGATCTGCCGCGGGAGTACCTCGGGAAGAAGTTCCTGGGGCTGTCGCCTGCCCAGCCCTTCTGGCAGCTTCCCCTGGAGTTTGCCGGAGTGCCGAATGGCCATGACGGCACGCACGTGTTTCTGGTCAACGACTTCGTGCGTTCGGTCGTGGCGCAGAAGCTCCCGCCCAATCATGTTTGGCTGGCGGCTCGCTACAATGCTCCGGGAATCGTGGCCCATGAATCCGCAAAGCGAGACGGAGAGCGGCTGTCGATTCCCGATTTCGGGATGCCACCGGCAGACTGGGCGCTACTGGACACGACCTGCCAACTGCAGCCATAGCACCGCAAGCAATCACACCATTCGCAGGGTGGGGCATCTCTCGCCAACGACCGGCACAAACCCCAATGCTGGAGCTGCGGCGGGTGTGCGTTGCACAAGCACCCCACCAAATTTTGCGCTGTGGCAGGAAACATGAGGAAATCCAGCAGCGGTGGCCTCACTTGCCGGAGAGGATGTCCAGCATCCCGGTGAGCCCGAGCAGTCCCGGTCCGAGGATGACCACGAAGAGAGTCGGGAAGATGAAGAAGATCAGCGGAAAGAGCATCTTTAGAGGAAGAGTGGCCGCCATCTCGCGGATCTGCAGGCTCCGCTGAACCCGAACCGTCTCTGCCTGCGCCCGGAGAGCTCTGGCGATACTGACCCCGACCTCCTCGGCCTGCACGAGTGAGGCCACGAGCGCACTCAGGTTGTCTTCATTCACACGTTCGGCCATGCTCTCCCACGCCTGTCTGCGGCTCTTGCCCACGCGCATCTCTCCGAGAAGCCGATCGAACTCATCTACGAGTATCCCCTGCTTCCGGGCGATGACTTCCGAGAGCGCACCGTCAAGCCCCGACCCGGCCTCCACTGACACCACCAGCAGATCAATGATGTCGGGCAGCGTCTTGCGGATCTCAGCGTGCCTGCGCTCGGTGCTCTTTTGCAGAATGTAGGTCGGGGTGAGCGCAGCCACGATGAAGAGCGTGCCAGCCGACAGAACACCATAGGCAGAGTTGGCCATTGGCCCGGTGAGCAGCCAGTAGCCACCTGCCACGCCCGCCACCAGCATGAATGCTCGAAAGGTGACGTAGCCCTCGGGGGACATGCCGAAGGGCCGACCGGCCCGCTCAAGCTGCCGCTCGGTGTCGGCCAGCATGTTCCCCGGCGCGCGTCCGCCAATGGAGGAGATCATGCGCCGCATCGCAGGCTTCAACAGGCGATCTACGAACGGGATGTGCAGCAGCCTCGCTACAGAAGAACGCGGCTGCTCCGGGCGCAGGTCTTTCCTGCGGCGCGCAGCGCGAGTACGTCCCTCGTAGGCTATCAGCGCGGTGGCGAAGAGCAATATGTCCGCGAATATGAGCACGGCAATCATCGTTACCAGCATCTCCATCTCGACGACCCCTCTCCTGTCAACCGTCGCATTACCCCCGTCGCGGCACGTGCTCACCGGTGGCGGCGTCAGAAGTCGATCTTTATCAGGTTCTTGATCACGATGATCCCGAACAGCATCAAGAACCCCGCGCCTATCAGCATCATCCTCCCCGCAGCTTCCTGGAAGAGCGGATCGAGGTAGTCTGGATTGATGATCGAGATGATGATCGCCATCGCAAACGGCATGGCGATCAGGATCATCGCCGACAGGCGACCCTCGCTCGTCGCCGCGTCGATCTCCCGCTGCAGTCGGACGCGCTCGCGGATCACGTTAGTGATATTGTCCAGCACCTCCGCGAGGTTGCCGCCGAGCTTCAGTTGTGTCTGGATCGCCGCCACGACAAGCTCAACGTCGTAGGACCCAGTCCTGGCAACAAGCAGGCTCAGCGCCTCCGGCGTGGAGACGCCGACGTTGATGTCCTGCAGGATGTGTTCGACCTCATCGGAGAGCGGCGGGCGGCTCTGCGTGGCGACGATGCGCAGGCTCCTCGTCAGAGCGTGACCCGAGCGCAGCCCGGACGCCAGCATGTCCAGAGCGTTGGGAAGCTGGTTCACAAGCAGTGCCTGCCGTCGCGTGGCCAGCAGCGTCAGATACATGTACAGGATGCCCACGACTATAGTCCCGATGAGGAGCGCCATCAGCGCATTGCCGGTAGCGAACCAGCCGATAGTGGTGCCCGTGATCGCTGCCGCGAGCCCGATGAGGAGCGCTTCAGATGGGCGCAGGAGCAGCCCCGCGCGGAGCACCAGCAGTTGGATGTCACGCCAGAAGCGCGTCTCCTGCAGTCTCTCGGAAAGCCCCGGCCAGAGATCAGGCCGCAGGGTATCGGTGGGCGGGACTGCCGATGCGGCGGGCGTAGATCTTGCGTCGGCTCCCATCCCACCGAAGAGGCGTCCATTGGCTTCTGCGCTGCGGGCCAGCGCGAGCAGCGCGATAGCTGCGAGCATGAAGGTCATGGCGCCACCGATGATGGCGAAGACAAACGGGTTCACGTCGATTCCTCCTCATTCCCCACCGCGTTCGGCACTGTGCCGAACGCTACCACAGTATCGCGCGTGGCCCGACGACGCTCTCCTGCGTCATGAACATCTCCGGCGGGAGTTCGACTCCCTCGGCAGACAGCTTCTCCACGAACAGCGGCTGGATGCCGAGCGAGCGATGTGTCGCCACCAGATCGCCATCTGCGCCCACAGCATGGCGCTCAAGCACGAAGAGATCCTGCGTCAGTATCTCCTCGCCCTCCATCCGCTGGACTTCCGTGATGTGAGTGACCCGCCGCGAGCCGTCCCTCATGCGGTCCTGGTGGACGATCAGGTCGATGGCGCTGGCGATCTGCTGCCTGATGGCGTGCGAGGGAAGTTCCGTCCCGGCCATCAGCACCATCGTCTCGAGGCGTGAGAGGCAGTCGCGCGGGCTGTTGGTGTGCGCGGTGGAGAGCGAGCCCTCATGCCCCGTGTTCATCGCCTGGAGCATGTCGAGCGCTTCACCGCCGCGCACTTCGCCGACGATGATGCGGTCCGGGCGCATGCGCAGCGAGTTGCGCACGAGGTCGCGGATGGTGATCTCGCCGGTGCCCTCGAGGTTGGCGGGGCGGCTTTCCAGTTGAAGCACATGGTCCTGTTGAAGCTGAAGCTCGACCGCGTCCTCGATGGTGATGATGCGCTCGTCCTTCGGGATGAAGCCCGAGAGGACATTGAGGGTGGTGGTCTTACCCGACCCGGTCCCGCCTGAGATCATGATGTTGAGCTTGCCGTTGACGCACAGGTGGAGGAAGTCGCGCATCTGCGCGGTCATGGTGCCGAAGCGCACAAGGTCCTCTCCGGTCAACGGATCGTGCGCGAACTTGCGGATGGTCATGTACGGACCATCTATCGCGAGCGGCTGGATGATGACGTTGACGCGCGAACCGTCTGGCAGGCGCGCGTCCACCATCGGCACCGCCTCGTCAAGTCGCCTGCCCAGCGGCGCGATGATCTTCTCCACAATGCGCATGATGTGCTCCGCGTTCAGGAAGCGCACCGGCGCGCTGAGGATCCGGCCGTCGCGCTCGATCATCACCTGCCTCGTGCCGTTGACCATGATCTCCGTGATGGAGTGATCGCGCAGGAGCACGTCGAGCGGGCCGTAGCCCCGGATCTCACTGACTACCAGCCCGGACAAAGCCTCGATGATGCGCTGCGGGAGCGTGATGCCTTCGAGCACCTGCTGGGCGAAGCTGCGAGCCAATGCGTGAAGCTCACGGGCATCCAGCCGCTCCAGCGTCGCATGCTGTGTGTTGCGCAGAAGCTCAGCATGAATGCGCGACTGGAGTCGCAACATCTCCTCGGTATACAGATCATCCACGATAGCGGTCTCTTCAAGAGTCGCCTGTGCCATGAGTCCCACCTCTGCCTCCGCGGGAGACAGCCCCCCGATCTCGCGAGGGCCCTCTGCCCGCCACATTTTCAGCGTAGACTGCCGGGGCCGCTACAGTCCGGCAGTGCCTGTATCTGTCTCGCCAATGTTCCGCGTTCCGAACTCCATCACGTCCCCGGGCGCGACGCCCTCAGGGATGGGGATGGGGTGCAGCGGCTGTCCCTCCTCGTTGAGTATCTGCGGCAGCACGAGCACGATTAGTTCGGAGCGGCTGCTGCGCGTCGTGTTGTGCCGGAAGAACTGACCGACGATGGGCAGATCCCCGAGGATGGGGATCTTCGACACCGATTCTGACTCGTCTGAGCTGATCAGCCCGCCGATGGCGAGCACGCCGCTGTCGGGCACGGTGACGGTGGTGCGAGTTCGCCGCGTGCGCAACGCCGGGATCGTCAGGCCCGAGATGGTGACGCCGCTGCCGAAGTCGAGCGAACTGACCTCCGGCTCAACCGTGAGCAGCACTTTGCTCCCGTCGGGGCTGATCGTCGGGTTGATCTTCAGATTCACCCCGAAGGGCTTCCACTCAACGGTGATGGCGGCAAAGCCACCCAGTCCCTCCTGTGAGATCGGCACCGGAAGCTCGCCGCCGATGAGGATCTCCGCGTCCTCCTGCTCGTTCACCAGCAGATTCGGCTCAGCAAGCACGCGCGCTTTCTCCTGCGCGATCAGAGCGTGAACCTGCGTTGAAAAACGGTAAAGCTCCGGCCACCCACCGCTGCCTGCGACCTGACCGAAGAGGAACGGCTGCGGACGGAACTGCGCATCGCCAAACTGCACGCCGCTGTACTGCCCCCAGTCGATGCCGAGGTCTTTGTCGCCTCCGCGCGTTACCTCCAACACTTTCACCGCCACGAGCACACGCCGGCGATCCGGCTCTACCACCGTGACGGCGTTAATCACCGGCACTCCGCCGAAGAGGCCAAGAACCTCCTCCACCTGAGAGAGCCTGTCCTCGCTGGCGACGGAGCCATCAATCAGCAACGCCTGTTCGCCGATGGGGCTGACGTGAACGCCATCGCCGAGGAGGTCCATCAGCGCAACTCTTGCGGCGGCGACATCCGGGGCGGGCGGCACCAGCATCGTCAGGTTGATGATGCGCGAGTCGGCGCCGAAGGAACTCACCAGGCGCTCTACGCGATCAAGCTCCTGTTGCGACGAAGCGATACCCTCGACTGCGATCAGATCATCCTGCAGCGCAGTGACGGTGTAGCGGTCGCCAAGAAGCTGCTGGATCTGCCGGGCAGGCGTCTGCCCGGAGAGGTCGGCGCCACGGAGCGTGATGCGGTCGATCACGCGGAGGCTGTCGCCAGCGATGGTGGCGATCTCCCGCCTCGCCTGCAGCACGGCCGCCTGTGTCGGCAACTCCCCCTCCACCACGATCAGGTCCTCGCCCCATGCCTTCACCTGCACCGATGGGTCGAGTATCGCCGTCAGAGTCTCCGCCGCCGCCTGTGCCGGTGGGCCCTTGGGGCTGCCGCAGGTGGTGACCATCGTCACAACCCGCACATCATCGCTGCATGCGGCCTCAGTCAACAGTCTCAGGTTCTCCAGCGCGGTAGTGCTGGCCACTTCCCCGTCAACCACGACCATGCGGTCGGACACCACCTGCACCGACAGCGTCGGCCCGAGCGACTGCTGCAGATCGCGCGCGATGGTGTCCGCCTCACTCGTGCCCACGATTGTGACCGTGAAGGCATGCAGACCCTTGCGATCGTAGACATACAGGGAAGTGCCGGACTGGCTCTGCAGTGGCGCTCGGTCGGTCGAACGAACCAGCAGGTCGTCGGCGGTCAGAACGGCCACGTCGGCGACCGCCGGATCGATGATGAGAACCCGACGCAGCCCATCGAAGTGCAGGATGGTCTCCTTGCCGCACTCCAGCACGAGGGTCTTCATTGCGACGGCCCCTGTGTCCTGAGCATGGACCGCCACGCCGGGTGCAACTGAAGCAAGGGCCGCTATCACCAGCAGTAATCCGCCGCATGACCGAGTTCGCACCGCTGTCTTCGCCGTCGCTGTAGAGGTCATTCTTCCGATCCTCCGGGTTGCCGGATAGTCCACGGTCAAAGCGCCGACTCCTGAAGACTAGTCGATCTCAACGATTTCGCGATCGGTTCCTCTGACTATCTCAATGACCGCAGCGTCCTCAGGTTCGTCCCCGGAAGCGGGAGGCGTGGGGGCTCTCTGTGGCGCCGGTGTCACCGCTGGCGCGTTCGGCGCAGGCTGATATGCGGCCGGCATCACCGGCTGCGGTTGCTCCGGTGGTGGAGGTTCGGCCTTTGCCTCCTTCACCGGCTCAGGCAGCCCCATCATCTCCCAGTCGGCACAGGCCGACAGGCTGACGGTGCTGGTGTCTTCCGGGGGGCGAAGCACGAGGTGGATCGAGCCTGTTGCGGCGGCAAGCACCAGCGTCTGAGCCTCGTCGGGCATCATCGCCAGCGTGGCGTTGGTGACTTCGGCCTCGGCCGTGGGCGCCTCTTCGCTACCTGCGGTCTGCGAAACGGGTTGAGCGGTCGCAGCCACCTGCCGGTCGGATACAGCGGGCCGGGCGGCGCCCGACTGCGGCCGGGTAGTCGCCTGTCCGACCGCGAGCACAAGCACGTCCTGCAGGATCGTCTTGGTGAAAGCTTCTTCTTCGCGCCTGCTGGTGGTCAGAACGTCCACCCGATCCCCGGGAAGAGCGAAGCCCGCAACGCCCGACACCGGGTCGATCGCCACGGTCACCGCGCGCATGCCGTCCGGGATCAGGTAGGTCAATCCGCCGGCGGCGGTCCGCGCAGCGACATCGCCGGCTGCGATTGTCTCGCCGATGGCGATGGGGCGCTGCGCGATCTGCCCCACTACGTCCCCGGCAGAGGAGAAGTGACGGGGCGGCACAGACGCTGCAGGCTTCTCCTCCGTGGCGACCATCTCAGCAGTGACGGTCTGGAACGGAGCGATGTCGCTGGTGGCGGTGACTACAGTCAGGACCTGTTCGGCCGCCTCATCCTCGGTGCTGGTCTGTGCGGTAAGCACCACGTAGACCATCGCCGCCACGATCACCGCGATCACACCCGCCAGCCCCAGCGCCTGGTTCCTGGTAAGGTGCCGCATCTTCATACACCCCTCGCACTTCCCCACTGCACCATCTGATCGGTTACTGTATCAGCCGTACCTCGAAGAAACCGTCGTAGGTCGGAGTGTCATAGAGATCGTCGCCCGGAATGTAGTAGTCGAGGAAGGTGGCCTCGATGGCCTTGTCGCCCGTGATGTTGACCACGTCCTCAAGCCAGAACGCCACGAAGCCCTCCACCTCAAAGTGCGCATTCGCGCCGCCATCGTCCACGTAGGTCGCCACTATCGTGATGACCACGCGAGGATTTCCGGGGGTGATTGAGTCGGGCGTGTCGTCGGCGTAGATTCCCTCGGAACCCCGCTCAATGCGATCGAGGAGTTCCTGCGTGTACTGACCGACGTTCAGGCCCGGATAGGCGTAGACGTAGTCGTCCGTGCCGTACACCGCATCGTGCATCTCCTCCTCGGTCAGGTCCTCGCCGCCGAGCAGTTCGCGGAAGGACGCGGTGCACTCATCCGGAGGCGCGAGAAAGCCGAAGCTCCCGGGGATGCCGGGATAAGTTGGACCGTCCGCCATCAGGATGTTTGTCTCGCCCGGAGCGTACCCCGCGTACTCCGCCGTGGTCCTGTCTATCCAGATCGGCACGAAGGGATAGCCGGAGGTGCGTGTCTGCCGAACTGCAACGGCTGTGCGGTGGGCGGTCGCGCTTTCAAGGCCGACCAGCCTGATGAAGCCGAAGCTCACCGGACCGTGCGCGGTCACCTCAACCGCGGTTGCATCGGTTCCAAGCACCACTCCGCCAACCGTATCTCCCGGACCGTAGGTGTTCACGTCTGAGGAGTTGCATGTCACCTGCCACCCGGCGCCCTCGCTGTTGTTCGCGGAGGCGATCCCTGTGGCGGTGACGACAACGGGACCGGCGGGCAACTGCGTGGCTCCCGCCAGTGCTGCGCCGTCGGCGACCTCCTGACAGCGCTGCGCGGCTACTTCAAGGCTTCCAACGTCGAAGGCCATTCCGACCAGACCGGTGATGCCCACTAACGCGACACAAACCCAACCGAGCGCCACTCCATCTCGCGCACCCCCGGCGCGAGTTCGCCGCCGAAGGTAACGAATGCCGCTACTGCGCGCCCTGTGCATCTGTCCCCTCTCCTCTCGCCACCACTCAAATGCACTACGCTCTCCGTGCTCTACTCTCGCCTCATGATCGTTGCGGCGTACACGGTCCTGATGCCACTCTCTCCATCGTCCGACCAGTCGCCGAAGAGGCCCGCGGTCATGATCTGGTGCGGGTAGGCGACGCTGACTCGAACCTGATCTCCCGCCAGCGCACAGTTGAGCGGCCCGGCATTGGCGAGCGTCTGCCAGCTTCCCCAGGTGCCTGTGTCGAAGTCCCAGGCTCTGTACTCAAGCACCACCTGCGCCTGTGCAGCGTCAAGCGGGAAGATCGCGGAGGCTGTGCGCGCACCCGTCGTCTCGATGGTGGCGCCCACAGCCGCCACACGCGCCCCCTCACGCGCGGCCTCATGCACACTGATCACGTCGCGCATCAGTACTCCGAACTCGACTATCGCGAACAACAGAAAGATGAGCAGCGGCGCGACCAGCGCCATCTCGACCGTCACGGCGCCACGCTTTCTCCCTCTGTGAATTGAGATGCACATCTCAGCCCCCTCCTTCCGGGCACCTCTCTTGCTTACGTCGATACTCCCAGGGCAGGGGGCGGCCCTCCACCGCCCCCACCCGCTCGCGGGGCGCCGCTTCAGGGACTCGCGTTCGACGGAGCCGGGATCGACCCCATCGCAGTGGCAGAACTGGAGGCGGTGTTGTCAACGGCACCCCCGAGGTTCTGCCATGAGACGAGCGCTACCAGCGCAACCAGCGCCAGCAGCAACGCGTACTCCACTGTTGTGACGCCGGACTCGTCCCTCCACAGATCGAACATTTTCCTCTCCTCCTGGTCCAGCTATTTGATATCGGGCCGTGACAGCGTTGCTGCTGCCACCCCCGTCACTGCCGCGGATTAGTTTGGTCCGGCACTGATTGTGTTCACCGATGCATTGATTGCGGTTGTCACAGCGCCACCAAGCGCGGTCCATGCGACCACCGTGACCAGCACCACGAGGCTGAGCAGGAGCGCGTACTCGACGGTTGCTGTCGCTTCATCATCGTGCCAGAATGATCTCAATGTGGCCGCCTCACGTATTGTGCAGATCTACGATCGATTTGCCCGGCCTCGCGGCAGGAGATCAGGCGGCAATGGCCACCGAAAGCTCGTGAAGCTGCCCGGCATGGCGCTGACGATCGGGTGCTGGCTTGGTACGCTGAAGGCAGACTCGCTTGAGAAAATGTTGCAGGGGATGCGGCTGCGGTGTATACTTTGTTTGCATCCTGTCCTTAGCGGGATAGCGATTGCCTTCGGGGCCAGCGAGTAGCCGCTCGCTGGCCCACCTTTTTTCCTCTCAGTCTTAGCTCTCCTGCGCTGGTTCGGTGCTTCGTCCTGTGCAACATAGCGAGGCCATTGGTCAAAGTCAATACAAAACTGCTCACAGTTGCATCACAGCAACAACTTCCACAACCGACACATCCGTCTATCTCCATCCTGCCTCACGTTGGAGGCGCATCAGCGGTGGTGGCGGCAGTCCGTTCAGCCTGAGGTCACTCAGTGGGCATTGGCGAGCAAACCCTCAGGAAGCACGATGGCGATCCATCCGCGTGGCCGACAGAGGCTGACGCCCAAAGCTCCATCAACCGCCTGTTCACCAGCGAGGCGAACAGCCTGCGACTCATTTCGTATACGCGCGAACCAACCGGTCAGTGACGGCTCAGTGCGCCGGTCTTACTGCCCCTCGAGCCAGTCGGGATGCTCCCAGCGCGGGAACGGAGACTTGAAGTTGTGCTCGCGCTCGAACTTCAGCGCCGCCGCCAGGCCCTCGTCCCAGGTGGCTGCGCTGGCGGTCCAGCTTAGCCAGTCGTCATCCTCTTGGAACTGCACGTGGCCCTCAGCCACGTAGCGGTCATTCTCATCCAGCATGAGTGTCCCTATGACGGAAACCGTGCCGGTCAGCCCCCGTTGAAGGGCTGCCGCGCCCGTCGGCTGGCCCACTCCCCGCCACGTGCCGGCTGCCTCGAGCTTCCCGACATTCAACCGGCCGAACGCGTTCCGCCCCTCTCCGGACTCTCGCTGCGCCTCAAACTGCGGGTTGCGCTCGGTCAGCCTGCCGGAGAATGTGCCCAGAATCTCCCGCCACGTCCACTGCGCGTTGGCCCGGGTATCGGCAAGCGCGCAGAAGCCGGACACCGTCCCACCCGGAGCCACCTTCAGGTGGGTCGCCACCGCCCATGGCGCCTGAGGCGCAATTCGGAGCTCTCCCAGCAAGTCCGTGGACGCTACCTCGGCGGGCTCTTCCTCAGTCGCGTTCTCCAGGAAGATCGGGCAGCAAATGCAGGGAGTATCGAGCAGTCTGTCCGTCGCCAGTCGGACCAGCGCCTCGTCCTCCGCCGGCGTCAGGCCCATTACCCGCATCGGCTCGACGTTCTTCATCCAGAACCCGAGGAACTCGCTCGCGCTGACCCTGACTCTCACGCCAAGGAATGCGACGCCCAGACGGCGCTGCACGGGCATAGGTTGATCAGGAACTCTGCTGACGGCGACGTTGAACTGCAACTCGTTTCCGACAACCGGTTCCAGGCGATACTCCGTGGGGGTGCCGAAGTGCCCTGGGCCCAGCCGGACGTCCGCCCCCGGGACCAGCGGACCAGTCTCCGCTGGGTGATGGGCGAGAAAGCCGATTGCGTCGGCGATTTTGACATCGGGTGGCGGGGTGTGGTCGCCCAGAAAAGACGTAATTCTCCCCGTCAGAAACCGCACCGTCTCACCTGTCCCTTGAGTCCAGACATAGTTCCTGGGCCACGAAAGTCGCGTGGAGTAGCGGAAGCCGGGCAGGCCCTGGCCAGTCCACTCGCTGCCGCCCATGCCTACTCGTGCGGTCACAATGATGGGATTTGTCCTGTCAAAACTCAGGCCGCCACCTACGGTCCACCATCCATCCTTCCGCCACTGAGCCCTGACGCCCGGAAGATACAGCATCTTCTGCCCGCGGTGCTCATAGAGCCTCACGCTCAGTCGGTTCTGGCAGTCAAACAAGACCAGCAGCCGGCGCTGCATGCCCAGCCGCTCCGCGCCGATGAACAGATTCACGAAGTTTGGGTCGAGTTCGATTCGGGTGATGAAGCCGCGGATCTTCGTCAACGCGGCGGTAGCGGCGTCGCCCTGCGCCAGCATTGCGGGCAGCTCATCTGCGAGTGCCGCGAGGCGCACTTCGGTCCGCGGAGAACCGTCCCACCGCTCGCCCATCGCACCGGCATCCCCGCCATCCGCCACACCGATCAGCAGGTCAGCGAGCATCATGACGCTGGCGATGGAACTGATGGGGGTGTTCTCGCTCATCGTGGGCGCCGTCTCCGGGCGCACGAGCATAGGCCCCGAGGCCAGTGTCAAGCCAAGCCCTGCCCGCGGCTCGTCAGCATTGTCGAATGACCATGAGACGTAGCTCTGCAGGTCCGGCAGGATGTCCTCGACCGTAATCGCGCGACCGGTCGCCGCCAGCCGCACATCGAATGACGCGAGGAAGTCGATGACGTCACCGATCGTCCTGAAGCCGCCCCCGCCGGTAATGCTGACATGTGCCGCGAGGTCCTCGGGGAGCAGGCTGACTGCATCGGGCGGCACGTGCGGGTTGAGCTGGTTGCCATCCGCGTCCAGCAGGCCCAGTGACTGGCTCTGCAGCACTGCGCTCTGAACTGCGGCGCGCACCTCCTCCTCCGGCACGAGTGGCTCATAAGCCCCCTCGGCCCCTGCTACAGGCTCCGCCGGAGCAGTAGTGCCGCCCACCGGCGGAACAACCTCGGCAGGTGGAGTGGCTGGGGGCCCCACGGTGGTGGCGCCCCCTCGGAGTGCCTCAAGCTGCGCCAGCGACAAAGCCGCGACGTTGCGCACGGCCTCATCCGGGTCGTTGGTAGCCTTCCGAAGGGCGGCGAGCACCTCCTCCGACGCAAGTCCGATGGATCCAAGCGCGTTTGCGGCCAGCATCCGCCGCAGCTCATCTGCATCTTCTGCGAGCACTTTCAGCAGAGCGGGCACTGCCGGGGCCGCAGACGGGCCTGCTGAACTGAGCGCCCACAGCGCGGCCGACCGTTCCTCGGGGTCCTCGCCATTCAAATCCGCAATCCACTGACTGATCGTGCGACCCTCGTAGACAGCTTCCTGAGCCTCCGCGACAGCAAATCGGGTGCAGCACAACACCGCGACGACGACAACGCGCCACCAGATGCACATCGCTTGCCACCTCCACCACATGCGGGGCGCGGTCCTTTGCTAACGCCTCTGCCTGCCGCGCGCCTGCTCTGCACGACGCAACCGCGACAACCTCCCGTTAGCCATTTTAGGTGACGTCAACTCATCGCCCGAGAAAACGCGACTGCGGCATCGTCTACTCCCCCATCCTGATAGCCTTCGCCAACAGCTGCACGACAATCTTCTCTCTTGTCGCAGGGCCCATTCCGTCTATGTGGTCCTGACGGCATGTCACCTCTTCTCTCTTTTCTCTTCGGCTTCCTGCATTTCCCCCTATTGCCGACGAATGTCACACCCTTTTTATATGCTTGAGCCTGCCGTTGATTGCATCCACACTAACCTCATCGGGGTCCCATCTCTCTCCACCGAGCCACTCCGAGAACTCTGTGGTGGACCCCATTGTCAAGACAAGAAAGCCTGTCGGTTTAAGGTAGGTTTGGACTGGTCAGGGCCGTGTGGAGAGAGCCAATGAGGGAAGAGTGACCGAAGCACAGGAACTGGAGAAGGAGATCGAGCGGTTGGAGGAGCGGAAGGAAGAGGAAGAAGAGAAGCTGAGTGCTCTGATGGATTCGATAGCTGAGGTCGGACATCTCGGACCCATCAAGCAGCGACTCAAAGAACGGAGCGACTCAATTCAGGAACTGGAGGGGGCTATAGAGACCAAGCAAGCGAGACGGGAAGCACTGCAGAAAGCCAAAGCGAATCCGAAGCAGATGAAGGCGAACCTGAAGGAATTCGCGGAGGCAATGGATGATCTGGATGTAGTGGATAGAGTAAACGTGATGAGGCTGATGGTGCAGAGAGTTCGTCTACAGGAGGATTCCATAGAACTGGAGCTGTACGACCATGACACAGAGATAGGGCAGTGGATACGTGAGGGTAGCGAGGAATCTAAATGGTTCTCCGGTGAATTGAACTGGCTCCCC
>LSQX01160225.1_pt1 | contig 60642 bp, 52 predicted proteins | sample 654561 | NCBI WGS metagenome assembly LSQX01 (sample SAMN04489861, study PRJNA283612) | anaerobic digester metagenome | isolation source: 4 biogas reactors fed with cattle manure at either 37C or 55C with and... | place: Denmark: Kongens Lyngby | collected 2014
AGATGTGTATAAGAGACAGATTAAATAGTCATTTGCCGAAAAAGAATTAAAATGAGAAATATAATAATTTATTAAGGATTTAGATAAGTTAATTTGATACTTTTCTGCATAATATATAATATTCAATATACATAAAACTTGATTTGGATTGTCAGGCAAAACAATATCCATTTCTCTTTTACTAATAAATTTCTCAAAATCTTTCTCAATAATGAATGTCTGATTCTTAAAGTCATAAATTATTGAGGAGAAGTTGAAAAATGTACTTTTTAAGAGATTATATTCAAGATTATTGTTTTCGTTTAGTAATTTGTTCTGAAATGCCCAAGTATCTTCGATAAACCACAGATCGATAGGGAAATTATCTAATATTAATTTATATCCCCCAAAACTGTTCTTTCTAACATCCCCATAATTTGCTAAAAATGACTCAATGTTTTCTTTAACTTTCCCTTCACTACTTAGTAAGACAATATCTAAATCACGTGGTTTTTCGTAAATCTTTATAAAAAAGTTTCTTAGGACTCCACTAAACAAGTAAGGAGTATAGTGCTTTTTTAAATCTTCAATAAATTTTTTTACTTGAAAATTCAAAGTGTCATCTAAGTATTTTTCAAATACTTTTTCGCTATTAGAAAATTCTTTGTCCACTTATTTTTTGAAAATGTTTTAATGCAAATTTATCAGTCATTCCGGAAATAAAATCCACAATAACTCTAAATTTAAAATATTCATCTAAATTTTGAAAATCTTTAAAATTGAAAATTGAAATATCATATTGCGTACTTTCAAGTAAACCGTTTTTTACCTTATCATCAAAAATGGCTGCATTAATTATTGATTTTGATATCAAATTATAAGCTTTTCTTTCTAAACCATCTTCTTTTTTAATAATAGCTTTAATATAAAAGTCAAGAAGCCCTTTTATAACAGAATAACCCGTTACTTCCATAGAGTTAACTTCGTCTGAAGGGTAAATAGCTTTCGTGCAGATTTTTTCGAGCTTCTTTTCAATTGAAAATGGTTCATCATCCAATAGTTCTTTTTGATAAAGTCCATTCATTATTGCATCATAATTATTCATAAATATATCGAAAGAGGCTGTAACTAAATAGTCAATCAAAAAAATTCTTAAACGAACCATTTTCGTTTTTTCATTGGTTTTTAAACTCTCTATTTTTTTTAATTCAGATAAAAAATCTTTATCAATTATATTTTCCTTTATTGCTTTGAAAATACATTCTATTTTGTATAAACCTTTATTAAAGCCATCCTCAACATCCATCGTTCTATATGCAATTGTATCAGATGCCTCCATTAAATAACATAATGGGTGCCTTAGATATGTATCTGAATGTTTTAACCCACAATTATTCATTATTTCTTCAAAATATTGATACTCAGAGTAAAATATTCCATGCTTTTTATTTGCAATTGTCGATCCATCTTCCTTCTCCTTCTTATTGGGGTATTTTATGTAAGTAGCGAGAGTTGCTGATGTTAAATTTAAACCATAAATATCATCTAAAATTTGCAGTTTTGTTAAAACTCTTAATCCTTGAGCATTACCATCATATTCAGTGAAATCTATTTTCATCTCTTCGTTAATCAAGTAATCTGATTGAAATAAATTTTCAAAATACTTTGAAATAGTATCTTCGCCAAAATGTCCAAAAGGAGTATTTCCTATATCATGAAACAAACAACTTGTTTGTAAAATTACAGGTATTGTTCTTAACAAGGTGGCATTCAAGTTTTCCCCTTTTTTTTCTAAAAAACTAAAATCCTCTTCTTTAATTTTGGTGTTTTGTTTATTAAAAATTTCTTCTATTAGTTTAATCCCAAATGTGTAACCAATTGACATTACCTCTTGTGAATGTGTTAACCTTGTGTGAATATTATCATCATCTGATAAAGGAAAAACTTGAGTCTTATCATGCATTCTTCTGATTGCAGGACTATAGATAACTCTTCCATAATCACTTTCAAAAGAGTTGCGAACACCATAACCTTTGGTTCCTGAATCCCTTAGTCGCTTTTCATTTAGCAACATTTTCCATTGTAATTTTGTTTTCATGTAGATTGTATATTTATTTAATATAATTTTTAAGCTGCATTGCATTCATTTTCATTTTTTTTGCTGAGATTGAATATATAGTTTCAGAAAATAAAATTGCAGGAATTGATTATTTTATAGATATAGATAAATTAGAAAGATATATGCACTAAGCAATTAGAAATATTTACTTATTTTTTCAAGTAGCTCAACATAGTAATTTTCTTTTTGAGACGTCAATTTTTCTTCTAATATATAACAATCATTAACCAACTTCAAGATTTCTTTTTTATCCTTTATCACCATTAATTCGCAGAAATCTATATCTAAAAATTGTGTTATCGTTATAATCTTGTCCCACCCACTGAAATGCTCAGCTCTTTCAATTCGTCCAATAGACGTGTTGTTTGACCCAACATTCACAGCAAGCTGAAATTGTGATAATCCCAATTTGAGTCGCTTAAATTTAATTGTGAGACCAACATAAATATTTACTTTTTTAAACTCTTCTTCAGTGAATAATCTCATAAAGTAAATATTTTAATTACAACGAAAATTATTCGACACAAATTTGTATTGAATGAATATTTGCTTATATCTGTCTCAATGAATTGCAATTCTTCTAAATAGTATTAAATAATAGAAGCAATTGCTTAGAATCTCAAAAAATGAAAACTACTTTTACAATTATTATTTGCTTATTTGTGGGAGTAATATTCGGCCATTTCGGCACTAAAATACTTACTCCACCGGATCACAGAATTTGTCAGTTTGCAATCCAACTGAAAGTCGAAGAAGTGGATAGTTTAAAATCGGAATACAACTATTGCCGAAATCGATATGATCAATTATTAAGGAATTGTGTAAATTAAGGAATGAAATATTTAAATTTACAAGGGTTCATCTGGCCAAAAGTCTTTAGGTGAACAGTTTAATATTTTTGCTATTTCATTTAAGTGCACTACATTATATTTAGCTTTTTTTGATGGTGCTTCGATCTGAGAAATAAATCCAATATTTTTCCCCAAAGCAAGAGATAGTTCCTCTTGTGTAATTTGTTTAGATTCCCTAATCTCTTTCACTTTGGTAATAATAAACTTATCAATTTCCGCCAATGATTCATGCATGAATCAAATAGAAAGAAAATTTTCACAATAAATTATGTACTATAATACATATTTTGTTATATTAGCAGCGAAATAATAATTTTGCAATACTTCAAATAGAATATTAGAAGCATTTGCTTGAATTCTTGTACCAGAAAATCGCCAATTTTCAATAAATGCAACAAGAAGACAAGTAAAGAAGCTCACGACCTAGGCGTGAGCTCACTTTAACAGTCTGTTGCTTGGCGTTTGGCGATGCCACTGGTGCAGATGATGACGAAAGTGAGTTTCACGCCTTTTGCATTTCTCTCTTTCTAAGCAGTTTCGATTTCTTTGAGAATTGCAACACAAATAACAACACAGAAATATAACTTAAAAAAAAGAGAGCCAATGAAATTAAAATTCAAACTACAGCAGTAAGAAATATGCTTGTACGGTAAAAGAAAACTGAATATGTGTTAGTTAGTTTTTTGTATCTTCTCTGTCGGGGCATCCACGCATGGATTGCCGGGCAAGAAGGCATCGCTCCGGCAGGGATTTTACCGCAATCCAGAGGTGAGAATACATTCACCTGTACGCTTCAGGAAAGCTTACTGTTTCTCAATTAAAATTAGAGCCAATAGGGCAAGAAAATTAGGAGTCTAAAAGACTTCCAGCATTTCCTATGCCTAAATATTAGGGCTTTGAATTAAGTATAATTACACTAAAACCATAATTAATATGAAGACAAAACGATTGATTTATTTTATTTCACGAGGCAAACCCCATGGGTTATGCATCCTCTTGAAAGGGATAGTGCCGGCCAACTGCCTTTTGCTGGTCCTCATGACATTGTACTCTTTTGTGCCGGCACCCCTTTCTGAGTCCATTGAATTGGAGAAGATTCCGAATTTGATTATTGAAAATAATTTAAGGTCCGGTATTGATGGGGATCCTCTCTACACAGAATTAAAAATCCAAAACCCCATCACCGGAACCGTAGAAGATTTGGGCGGCCCCATTCCGGGAGTTTTTGTTCAGGTAAAGGATACAAATCGGACGACAATGACCGATGAAAATGGATATTACTCCATTTCGGCAAGCCCTGGTGAGGTGCTTGTTTTTAGTTATCCGGGTTATGAAACCGTTGAATGGATTGTGGGTCTCGATGCGGTCATCGATATAGAAATGTATGAATCATTTACCTATCTCGATGAAGCCGTCATCAATGCGGGTTATTATACGGTAAAGGACAGAGAAAGAACAGGGAGTATTTATAGAGTCACAGCCGATGAAATAGAAAAACAGCCTGTGAATAATGTTCTTGAAGCGCTCCAGGGACGAGTTCCGGGTCTTGATATTGTATCAACTACAGGACTTGCAGGTGGAGGATATACTGTAAGGATCAGGGGACAGAATAGTATTGCTGCAGGAAATGAGCCTCTTTATATAATTGATGGTGTGCCCATAACCATATATTCAATGAGTTCGCAGTCAGTGTCGGGCGCTGTATTGCCTGGTGGGAATATTAATCCGCTTAATACACTTGATCCTTCTTTAATTGAATCAATTGAAGTTTTAAAAGATGCAGATGCCACTGCTATTTATGGTTCAAGGGGTGCAAATGGTGTTATACTGATTACAACAAAAAGAGAACGGCATGGAAATACTTCTCTAACAGTGGATTTATCCACATCCATTAATAAAGTTACAAAGTTTCATGATTTATTAAATACTGAGCAGTATTTGCAAATGCGTAAGGAAGCGTTTATAAATGATGGAATTATAGAATATCCATCCAATGCATATGATTTAAATGGCACTTGGGATCAGAATCGCTATACGGATTGGCAAAGGGTTATTTTCGGCAATCCTGCTTATAGTAATAATGTGCGACTAAATATTTCAGGAGGTGGAGCGCAAACACGGTTTTATTTAGGTGGAAACTTTATGAAAGAGACGACTGTATTTCACAAGGACTACAATTACAAGCGAACTTCTATTTTAAGTAGTTTTCACCATAGTTCAAAAAATAATAAATTTCAGGTCGGTTTGTCTGCCACTTATGGGGTGGACAATAACTATCTACCAGCAACAGATATAACATTTAGAGCATTTTACCTACCCCCAAATGCGCCTACACCTTTTACTGAAGATGGACAGTTAAATTGGGAAAATTCAACATGGAATAATCCATTTGCGGATATGGAAAGTGAATATAGAAATAACTCAAAAAGGTTACAGATCAACTCTTCCCTTTCTTATCAATTAATTAACCATTTAAAATTCAGCGCCAATGTTGGTTATACTTACAGTACTCTCACAGATATAAAAACTAATCCTTCCTCACGGTTTAATCCGGATTGGGGATTAACTAGTGCATCTTCAAACCATTTTATAGGTGACTCTGAAAATGATAGTTGGATCATTGAGCCACAGTTAGATGGAGAGGTTCGATTGGGTACCTCAAAATTATCCTATTTATTAGGTGCAACTCTACAAGAACAGGCTTACGATCAAATGGTTATCTTAGGATCCGGATTTCCAACAGACTTATTATTAAATAATATTAGCGCGGCGGATGATGTGATTTTTTTAAATGTACAGAAAAATAAATACAGATATATTGCCGCTTATACTCGTTTAAATTACAATCTTAATAGTAAATATTTACTGAACTTAACTGCCCGCCGGGACGGTTCCAGTCGATTTGGTCCGGGAAATAAATTTGCTAATTTCGGTGCTTTAGGGGCAGCTTGGATATTTTCAAACGAACTGTTTTTAAAGAACATCAAAATCCTCAGTTTTGGAAAGTTAAGAGCCAGCTATGGAACGAATGGAAATGACCAGATAGGTGATTATCAATATTTAAGTACATATACGATTAATAATAGTTCTTATGAAGGAAATATTGGTTTAAGTCCGACGAGATTATTTAATCCAAATTTTGCTTGGGAAAAAAATAAAAAAGCCGCTATAGCTTTAGAATTAGGTTTCTTACAAGACAGAATCAAATTAGAGGCAGAATTCTACAATTCTATTTCGGAGAATCAATTAACGGGAATGCCTTTACCCGGCACTACAGGATTTACAGTTTTAAATTCAAATTTAAATGCTAAAGTTGGCAATACTGGATGGGAATTTAATGTTCATTCAAAAAATATTGATAATAAATCTTTTGTTTGGGAAACATCTTTTGCACTAACTATCCCTAAAACGGAACTTCTAGAATATCAGGACTTAGAAACATCACCGTATTCTAATCGTTTAGAAATAGGATATCCATTAAATATTTTAAAATTATATGAATTTTCAGGAGTAAATCCTGATACTGGTTTGTTTGAGTTTAAAGATTTTAATGGTGATGGTATAATATCGCCACTTGAGGACAAAAAATTCATAGCAGACTTGAGTCCTATTTTCTTTGGAAACATGACAAATAATATAAAATTTAAACAGTTTAGTTTAGCATTGTCATTTTACTTTGTCAAGAAAAAAGGGCTGAATGAATTTTATAGATTTTCAAATGCTGGTTCTGCAAGCAATCAACCTTTAAGTGTTTTAAATAATTGGCAACAACCCGGAGATCAAGCATCGTATCAATTGTTTTCCAATAGTAATGAGGCGGTTACAGCCTATTCAAACTTCATAGAGAGTAGTGGAGTTGTCTCTGATGCTTCTTTTTTAAGATTAAGAAATTTATCTATTGGTTATGATTTACCACTGGATGGATTTGTAAAGTTCAATATATACTTACAAGCTCAGAACTTATTTCTACTTACCAAATTTAAGGGAGGAGATCCAGAATATCCCCATGGAATAGTACCTCCATTAAGAAAAATTTTAATCGGTACTAAAATACATTTTTAACTCAAACATTCACAAATATGAAAAATATTATAAATAATTTAATGTATAAAACTGTCATGCTAATTGCTTTGTTAGGTATTATTTCCTGTGAAGATTTTTTAGATGTAGATTATCCTATAGATCAAATATCAGATGAGTTTGTGTTTGAAAATGATGCAACTGCCACGGCCGCTGTTACTTCCCTATATGCAGACTTGCGGGATAATACACAATTGGTCAATAACTCAATTGGAATTGGGGTAGCTATGGGCCTGTATGCAGATGAATTTGATTATTATGGAATCCCTGGCATGCCTTTAGATAATTTTTACAATCATTTGGTTCTGCCATCAAATACACAGGTGAGTAGTTTTTGGAATAGTACTTACAATTTAATTTATAATTGTAATTTATCTATTGAAAAATTGAATAATTCTACATCTTTTGATATTGAGCTAATAAATCAGTTAAAGGGTGAGGCTTTATTTATTAGATCATTAGCTCATTTTTATTTACTTCAGATTTTTGGAAAGATCCCTTATATCGAAACAACTGACTACCAGATAAACCAAACAGTTGAAAGAATTGATGAACAAATAGTTTATGAATATTTAATTGATGACTTAAAAGAAGCCAAACTTCTTCTTTCTGATAACTATCCTAGCGGCGAGCGAACCCGTGCAAATAAATATGTAATTTCTTCACTGCTTTCCAGGATTTATTTATACAGTGGAGATTATGTAAATGCTGAAACAGAGTCGTCAAGTGTGATAGATAATTCTGTCAATTACAGTTTGGAAGAAGATTTAAATGATGAATTCCGACAGTCGAGCAGATCAGCCATTTTGCAATTAAAACCCGCCAATGAAGGACAAAATTCATATGAGGGTAGTTATTTTCTTTTCCAGGCAGGTCCGCCTTTAAATGTAGCTTTAAGGGAATCATATTTGCTTACATTTGAAACAAATGATTTACGGCGTCAACACTGGGTGAAAGAAGTGACAGATGGCACAAATACTTGGTACACTCCCCACAAGTATAAATTACAAGAACCTACTCCAGTTTCGGAGGAGTATTCGATTGTTCTACGTTTAGCAGAACAGTATCTTATCCGCGCAGAGGCTAGAGCTCATTTAGGTTTGCTCTCAGGTTCACTTTCAGATATAAATACATTGAGGTCGCGGGCCGGGCTTAACACTTTGACAAATCTCTCTCAAGCTGACCTTTTAATGCAAATTCTTTTGGAAAGAAAACACGAACTTTTTTCTGAATATGGTCATCGTTGGTTTGATTTAAAAAGATTTTCACTTGCAGATGAGGTTTTGGCTTCCATTAAAGTTAACTGGAAATCAACACATATTCTTTTACCCATTCCAGAGAATGAATTGTTAATAAATCCGAACTTAAGTCCACAAAATCCTGGTTATAATTAAAATCCAAATTATGAAAAGTTATAGCAGAATTATGATTGTATCATTTTTTGTGTTTTCCACTTCAGTTTTCTCACAGAGCAATCCTAAAATCCATTCATACAATCATAATTTAGATTCCATTTGGAGTCATAATACTTATATCCATAAAATATCACCAGATGGAAATTGGATTTTATTTACTGAAGTTTTTGAAAATAATCATATTAATTACCTTGCTAAAAGTGATGGGGAAATTTATAAAACATTCCAAAAATCTTCCAATATGGAGTTTTCTCCTGATAGTAAATGGGTAACAATTCAAAAAGAAGACAATTTAGCTTTGCAAAATTTAGTAACTAATGAGTTTTATTCATTTGAAAATATAGTTGTATCAGAGTTCTCGAAATCTGGGTTGTTTTTAATAATGGAAGACAATTCCATTCCTAGTAACCTATATGTATTTTGCTTATCTACATTCAAGAACAGAGTAATTAAGAATGTTAATAGTTATTTATTCGATTCGGACTTCGAAGTTTTAGTTACAAGTGAAATTGATAAGTTTAAATCTAAGAATTTAATAAAAGAGTACAATCTTAGAACTAATAAGGAGGAGCTTATCTATCAAGAAAATTCTCTTAACTCTTGCTTATCTATCTGGTTGTATGAAAACGGAAATTTTATATTTGAAACAAAGTCAGAAGACGACCAGCGATTAATTTGGAGTCATAAAGACGGCAAACAATATCAGCTAACTGTGAATGAAATACAAAAAAGATTTCCGGATATTTCTAAGTTAAAAAAAATTAAGCACCTTTCAAATAATGAGGATTATATTATAATTAGTTCTGAAAAAGATGATATTGAGGAAGATGACTTCTTAACATTAAAAACTTCTGATAAGTATGTTTTACCAAGAATGCAGAGTTATAAACGTAGCTTGAGCAAAGGGGAAATAATTTGGAAACCCCTCCATGGGATATATGATGTACTCGAAAACAATCCTTTCCCAGTTGTAAAAGGATTAGTGGAAAAGGGAAAAGCGCTTGTCTATGATCCGCTTCAATATGAGCCAAGTTATTCTCAAAAAAGTTTTGCAGATATTTTTCTCAAAGATTTGAATACGGATAACCTTGAATTGGTGGTTAAAAATCAGTATGTGGATTCAAGATATATAAAGATGTCACCCTCTGGAAGATATGTGATTTACTTTAAAGGAGAGGATTGGTATTTGTATGATAGCGAATCAAAACAAACAAAGAATATAACCAATAATGTACCAGTGAACTTTGTCAATGAAGATTCTTGGGAACCTGAAAACAAAAAGCCTTTTGGACACCCCGGTTGGATCCAAAATGAGGAAAAAATCATTATTTATGATGAATATGACATTTGGCTATTTGATCCTGATAAAGATGTGAGTTCAAGATTAACAAGAGGGCGTGAAAATTTTATTACATATCGGATAAATTGGCAACTTGATCGGAATTTCACAAAAACAGCGATGAATACCTATAATTTAATTAGTAAATCCTATGAGGAATTTCCTATCATTTTGGATATTACAGGAGATAATTTAAATTCAGGTTTTGCATTATGGGATGAAAACAATGAGGTCAGTACGATTATTTACTCCGAGTCATTTAAAGATCTTGCCCTGCTATCCGAAGACAGAAGTGTTTTAACGTACCGGTCTTCCAAATACAACCAGCCATTTAGGATTAATTCATTTAATCTTCAAAAGTCAGAATCATATGAAATTTATCAAAGTAATAAGGAATTAAAAGAATATGATTTAGGCCAGTATGAGTTGATACAGTATTCAAATAAAGATGGTGATATTTTAAAGGCTACATTATTGTATCCAGCCAATTTTGATCCGTCCTTAAAATATCCTGTAATAACCTATATTTATGAAAATAATTCAAAATCAGTAAATTTTTTTTCGCCACCTTCTATGTATGATAGTACAGGATTTAATATTTTAAATTATATATTGGATGGATACTTTATACTTCTCCCCGATATAAAATATAAAATAGGAGAACCAGGTAAATCTGCCGCAGATTGTGTTATTTCATCAGTAAGCACTATTCTTGAAAAAAAGTTTTTAGATCCCAGCAGAATAGGTTTGATTGGTCATTCCTTTGGTGGATATGAAGCCGCTTTTATAGCTACCCAAACAGACATTTTTAAGACGGTAGTTGTGGGTGCTCCCGTTACGGATTTAGTAAGTTTTTATCATGACATTCAATGGGGATGGGGAGATACACAAGCGACACGGTTGGAAACACAACAATTTAGAATGGGTGCATCCTATTATAATATGAGAGATAAGTATGTAGAAAATTCGCCTCTTCATCAAATTGAAAAATTAAATACGCCATTATTAATCTGGTCTGGAAAAAATGATACAAATATAAATTCCTACCAAAGTATCTTACTGTACACTGCAATGAGAAGATTAGCTAAAGAAGGTCTTCTTTTAATTTTTGATGAAGATCATACTCTGCTAAATAAGGTAAATCAGAAACATCTTTCTACTGAAATCCACAAATGGTTTGAAGACTATTTAAAGAATTAGAAATAGAGGCTGTGTTAACAGCCTCTAAATTGTTATAACCTATACATTACTCGTTTACAAGTACTGTCTTGAAAAACCTGAATACTTTCAGGCGAATATGTACATAAATTCGAACCAGTATTTTCACAATTTACTGTTACCGGTTTACAAATTCCGGATTCATGAATCCAACCAGCAATTAAGGCTGATTCTACTGTTGCATTTTTCGTAGTTGCAAACGCCAATCCAATGGCCATCAAAAAGGCCATAATGGGCAATCCTGTTTTAAAAAACTTTGTTTTCATAATGATTAAATTTAATGTTATGGCCTACTATTTCACAGGTATTCGGCCTTACTCCTGAACGCGCGTGTATTTTCTATTTATAATATTCAGTTTTAATTCTTTGAACCCATAATTGATCATCCACCAATCCGATGATTATATCATCCATGACCCTGAACTCCCTGAGTCGTTTTCTGGGTTGATGATAAAAATAAAAGCTGTGGATGTATTCATTTTTTTCTATATCGTAACGATCAAAAATACTGGCTGAGTTCAATACGCCTTCCGATTCGTATTTCCCTAATCGGTCCGTGTTTATATATAATTCTCCGTCCCAAATGCTGGAAGTTCGATGAACCATTGTTGCTCGTCCCCGCTTATATGCATCTTCTTTCTCATAATAAGCCACATCGATCTGAGCTTGTGAAATCGTATCAATAGTTTTTCCGGTTTTTAAAAATTCTAAGTCCTTATCGGCAATTTCATATTGGTTTCGATAATAATATACATAGGCTAGGTTTTTTGCTATGGGGTCGATTAACAACTGACCATCCGTATCAAAAGTACCGTCAACTTGAACTTTAATGATTTCATGATTGAGATTTACTTTCAATGAGTCTTTTTCTTTTTCTAATAAACCCAAAGTAGTATATCCGGTTTTAGAGCTCGTTGTCGTGAAAGCCAATCGGATGGAGTCGAGGATTTGAAAATCGTAGAAATATGCTTGTTCGTAGGAATAGGTATGGGCTTTCCAATCTTTTGTTTTTCCTCTGAATATGACCGGAACGGTGCCATCTCCTAGAAAGAAATAAGGAGGTTGAACATCAATACGGACTCTTTTGTAAGGAAGTTCATAATTATCAATTTCAATTTTTATTTCTTTTTCTGTTTTTAGATCTCGGCTTATCAGTTTCAGGTAGAGAGGCGCATTGTAATTGCCTAAGTAAATCAGGGAGTCATCGATTCCGGCAATATAAAATGCATTGGATTCCAATGGGTATGAACCTATTTCTTCGAGCGCATGAGGCATATACCTACGTTGAAAAGCATTATTACGCTTTATTTCTTTCTCTGATAGTAGAAATAGTAGAACCACCGATATGGAACCCAATGCAAGCAAAAATGATAAAGAAAACAGGACTTTTCGTTTGGGTTTATTTTCCGTTTTATAAATGGTAAAAGCAGCAATTAATACAAATGCAATATTGAAAATCAAATGCTCTGTCCAACCCAATTCTTCCAATACACCACCACAGGAACAGGGTGTGAAAGATGTGAAATTGAGTATGATAATGATATAGGCTGTAAACATGACCATCAGTAGGTAGAACAAATAAAATCCAATCTTTCTCGTTCTTTGAAATGCCAATAAAAGGGATATGCATATTTCAGAAATAATTACTCCATAGGAAACGGGTTTGGCAAATGCTCCCAATAATGGGGATTGACCTAATTGCGTTTGGAAATCACTAAAATCAATCAGTTTGCTTATGGCTGCATAAGTGAATAGTAAAATGAATAGGAAGCAGATTCCTGATATGATGTTTTCCTGATATGAGTCAGTAGGTTTCATAAGCTGAGTTTTTACTCGACTTCAAATTTAACCTCCTTTCTTTCAGGAAGATGTATAAAAAAGATGCTATTAATTGTGAAAAAGATGCTTTTTAGGTTTGGAGATTCTTCACACTCATTCTTCGTGTTCTTTGTGGTTTAAAAATATCAGCGCTCTAATTTTAACCACATAGTTTAATTAGTTACATAGTTTTTGAGTAAACCTAAGTTTGGATAGTTGCTTGCGCATCATAGTTTTATTGCTGTAGAATGTATATTGTATTCTTGTAGAATGTGTTTTTACGAGCTTCGAGCTCCTTGTCATCCAGACGATAGGAAGGATCTAAGGAGCGTATAGAGATTCTTCACACTCATTCTTCGTGTTCAGTCCCGACGGGAGACAGCTAGCTCCTTCAAGGCTTTTGAACCTCTTCAAGTTTTTTTCATTCAACTTCTTCCAAAAAATCTTAGCTCATGCTTTAAACTCAAAACTCATAAAATTCATACTCCTTAACATCTCACTAACCTTGGAGAAAACTAAATAATCAAAGATGCCGTCTCGTTTACAAAATCGGGACGGTTTTTTTTTATTCGAAATCAGTTTCTTATTTGTATTGTTGCGAAATAGGAAATTAGAACACAATGTGCGAATAAAAAAACGCTATCTAACTCCTTGTTTAAGAACAAATTGCTTTATTTAAATAATTAATTCTGCGGATTTTAAAAGTTGCGTATATTTGGGAGTTAGCTGTAATGTCAAAAATGCCGATTAAAGAAGAGCATCCTGCAATAAATTTACCTAAAAGTAATATAGAATTATGGAGATATATGGATATTCCTTCATTTATATCACTTTTAGCGAATGAAGCATTAATATTTGTTCGAGCAGACTTATTTGAGGATAAATTTGAAGGTACATTACCAAAAGTAACAAATGAAAATGTTACAAACTGGGCTAGAACACAAATAAAACAAGGAAAATTACATAAAGGTTATTGGAATTTAGGAAATATTATTAGTAATGAAGATAAAAAAACAGTATATTTAAATTGTTGGTGTAAAGAAAACCACCAAATGGTACATATGTGGAAAATATATTCCAAAGAAAATGGTATAGCAATTCAAACCACTTATGAAGATTTAAAAAACTCAATTACATCAGACGAAATAGTCTATCCGTCTGAAATTAATTATATAGATTTTCAGAAAGACATAGTAGATCATCAAAATGGATTAAGTATGTTCTCAATTAAAAGAAGAGAATATAAATCAGAAAGTGAATTTAGATTAATTTTATCTTTTCCTAGAATTATAGAAGATCAATTATTGCAATATAAAACTCACGAAGAAATTAGACCTTTTAGAAATACTCTATATCAAAAAACTCAAACTATAAAAATTTCTGTTAATCTATCAAAACTAATTAAAACAGTTAATTTATCTCCATATGCTCCCAAATGGTATTATGAAGTAATTCGGAGTATTTTGGATAAATACAATTTAGGTAATGTAAATATATCAACTTCTGATCTTTAGATACTACAGCTAACATCAACCGTACAAAAAACCAAAGATTTTAGGCTAAATTTTCATATAATTATCTTGGTACAAGGCCCTATTTCCATTAAAAAAACCCATTCCTAAAAACTGTATCACATGAAAATCCAACAAGAAGAAAAAGAAGATTATGATGAAGTGTTTAAGCTGATTGAGAACGCTTTTAAAGATGAACTTTATACTGACCACAAAGAACAGTTTTTAGTGGAAAGGTTGAGAAAGTCTGAGTCTTTTATCCCTGAATTATCTTTAGTTGCAGAAATCGATCAGGAAATCGTAGGTTATATTCTACTCACAAAAATCAAAATCATAAATAACAATTCCCAACCTACAACTTCCTTAGCGCTTGCGCCCGTTGCGGTACTGAAAAAGCATCAGGGAAAGGGAATTGGCGGAAACCTGATAAGAAAAGCACACGGGATAGCAAAAGAATTAAATTTTGGTTCCATAATCTTATTGGGACACGAAAAATATTATCCGATGTTTGGTTACGAAATGACAAAAAATTACAGTATCAAATTACCTTTTGATGTGCCCGATGAAAATTGTATGCTGATAGAATTAACAGAAAACGCTTTGGAAAATGTAAATGGAATCGTGGAATATCCCAAAGAGTTTTATGAATAAAAGGTAGAGTCTTTCGTAATAAAGGTTGTTCCTTTACCAAAGTAAAACATATAGTAAGATTTCACTCAATCGAAATTATAATTAATTGAGTCAATTTGACATTTTATCTGTTGGAGATTTTTTGATAATTACGTATATTTGAGTTTATATACAATTTAAATTATACCTTTCAATATGATTAAATCCACATTTTAATTTAAGAATAACCGCTGTTAATTATTTATCTCCTATATCTACTATGAAGTTTTTTCTTTTATTTATTATTATTCTATCACAATTCTCATTTTCTCAAGTAAACTCTAATTATCACTTGGTTAAGGGATATTATAGAAGCGATGGAACATATGTTCAACCTCATTATAGAACAAATCCTAATTATACTAATCAAGATAATTATACAACTTTAGGAAATACAAATCCTTGGACAGGTAAGCCTGGATATATAAACCCAGACTCCAATGCGATTATTGATTATACTGTAACTTTAGAAGTTAACAAAAAAATGAACTCGAGAAAAAATTACTCACGAGAGTTTGAAGATTTCAGATATGGTTATGAATATGCTGCTATATATTATAAACCATCTTTTTTAAATATTCTAATTCCTGCTGCAGTAACAACTTATAAACCTCTTTATGGACTTTCCGCTACACTTACTTTTAATTTCTTACCTTTAAAAAATAAATTGAAAGCTAATAAAAACTTTGAAGAAGGATATAATTCAAATGCGGGATTGCGTCGATTTATGTTTACTCTTTATGGCTTCTTAATTGGTTTAGTTGGAAATGTCGTATATATCCTTGTCAGATAGAAAAGTAGCTCTTTATAAAAATTATAACACAGAGAATTACCTTGCCCTACTCCTTCAACCACAAATCAAAATAATCGGTAATTTTCTGCATCAGGTGCACACGGTCTTTTCCGCGCACATTGTGCTCATAACCCGGATACACAAAATAATCCACCTGAACGCCGTTGGAAACCGCATTTCGCAAGAAATTAACCGAATGTTGCCAAACCACCACAGGATCATCCGTTCCGTGAATCAACAAGAGTTTTCCTTTCAGATTTTGGGTTTTATCCATCAGCAAACTATTGGCATAGCCTTCGGGATTGGTTTCGGGCGTATCCATATAGCGTTCGCCATACATCACTTCGTACATACTCCAGTCCAGAACCGGTCCGCCGGCAACGCCTGCTTTGAACACATCGGGCTGACGAAGCATAAAGGAAGTCGTCATAAACCCGCCGTAACTCCAACCGTGAATACCCATTCTGTCGCCATCTACAAAGGATTTCGATTTCAGGAATTCCACGCCTTTCATCTGATCGGCCATTTCTACTTCGCCTAAATTCCGGAAAATCGCCTGCTCAAATTCCAGTCCTCGATTGGAACTGCCGCGACCGTCCATCACCCAAACTACATAGCCGTTCTGCGCCATATAATCGTACCAGAGGTTTCCGCTCGCCGGAAAACGATTGAGGTTCATCTGTGCATGGGGTCCGTTGTACAAATACACAATCACCGGATATTTTTTGGAAGCGTCAAAATCAGTCGGATAAATCAATTTTCCGTACAAATCCGTTCCATCATCAGCTTTGAGCGTTACATTTTCAACTTTTGGCATCTGGTATTCAGCCAAAGGATTTGCAGCTGTGAAAAGGTTCTTTTTCGTTTTTTTATCGGTCGATAAAACATCGATTTTGCGGGGCGTAGTTTCATTTGACCAATTGTCCAAAACATAAGTTCCGGCTGAATTCGGCGTGAAAAAATGATAACCCGGATCGCTGTCAATTCTTTCCATTTTACCGTTTTCCCAATTCACCAAATACAAATGTTTTTCCATCGCACCGTCTTTGGTCGAGGTAATCAAAAGTTGCTTTTTGCCTTTCTTCTCACCCAGAATTTCGTTGACCAACCAATTTCCTTTGGTGATCTGATTGATTAATTTTCCGTTTAAATCGTAACGATACAAATGCATAAATCCGTCGCGCTGACTCCACCAAACAAATTCTTTTCCGTTGGGAAGGAAATACAATTCGTTTTGGGGCTCCACATATTTATCGTGTTTTTCTTCGAATAAAGTTTTGATGAACTTTCCGCTCTGGGCATCGTATTGGTTCAATTTCAAATGATTTTGATCCCGGTTCAGAATTCCCACATAAATCGATTTCTCATCGGGATTCCAAGTGACAGAAGTCAAATACTGGTTTTGTGGATTTCCAGTTTCCAGAAAAATGCTTGTTTCGGTTTTCGGATTATAAACGCCAAGTGTTACCTCGTGCGAAGTCCTTCCGGCAAAGGGATATTTGATGTTTTTATTTACCGCCGGAGTTGTTGACCAGTCCACCACCGGGTAATCCTCGACCATGGTTTCGTCCATCCGATAAAAAGCAATGAGACTTCCTTTTGGCGAAAAGAAAATTCCCTTGTAAATTCCGAATTCCTCTCGGTGAACGGCTTTTCCATTTAGAATTCCATATTTGCCGTCGGTGGTAAGTTGTTTTGTTTTCCCTTTAGAATCAATTAAATACAAATTATTATCCACCACATAAGCCAATTGGCCGGACTTTGGGTCGTGTTCGATCGCTTCCAGATTTTCAGGAAGCCTCAGCCATTTGACCGACTTTTTATCTTTTGGACTGAACCAGAAGAGCTCTTTATTGTCCTGATAATAAGCTTTTTCCGAATTTACCCAAACCAGATGAGGAACGTTGTTTCCAGCCGCAAAATCGGTCGAACGCAAAAGTGTATCGGTTTTCATCGTCGCGGCATCATAAGCCAATAGTGCATTTCCGTAGGATGTTTTGACTTTTTCGTAAAATTTATCCGAATCCGGCAACCACTGATAGGTTTTGCTTTCTGCGCGAATGCCCAAAACGGCATCCTGCATCGTCAATTGTTTGGTTTGTGAAAAAGCCATCACGCCCAGAAGTGAAACCGATACTATTAAAATTTTGTTCATTTTTTCCAAATTTGATTTTATTCACTTAGAGAATCTATTTTCTATTCTCTTTGTTCTCTTTTCTTTTTTTAATTATTCAAATGTAACGCTAAACGCTCTAAATTTTTCTTTTCATTGTCGGTAAAAATGAGAAATGGGTAAATTTGCCCAAATTCCATTCAAATGAAAAACTATCTGTTTCTTGCTGCAGCTATACTTTTTGAAACTTTGGGAACTTCTTTTTTGAAAAAAACCGAACAATTCAGCAAACCCGTTCCCACCGTGATTTTTTTCTTGTCAATGCTCATCTCGTTTTATTTATTGTCACACGCACTGAAAGGAATTCCAATTGGGATTGCCTATGCCATTTGGTCGGCAGTGGGTATCGTTTTAATTTCGCTTGTGGGGTATTTCGTGTACAAACAAAACCTGGATTTCCCGGCTCTTTTGGGAATTGGATTCATCATCCTCGGCGTTGTCATCATCAACCTTTTTTCAAAATCCGCTGCACACTAAATCAATTTCTCAACCCAAATGCTCGGCTAATTCCGCCAGATTTTTCTTTTCATTCCCGATGAAAACCTTGGAGCCATCCACCACCACAGGTCGTTTCAAAAAGGTATAATCGCTCAGAATATATTCCCGATAATCCTTTTCGGTCAAAGTTTGATTTTTCAATCCCAGCTCTTTGTATTTTCTTGCTTTTCGGGAAAAAAGCACTTCATAACTACCGGCCAACTCTTTCATTTCGTCCAATTGTTCAGCTGTGACGGCTTCAGCCTTGATGTTCTGCTTTTCAAATTCAGAAAAATCCATTTCCTTCATAATCCTTTTGCAAGTATCACAGGTTTGCAGATAATAAATCTTTTTCATTTCACGAATTTAAGGATTTTGCAAATGCAATGATATGTCCATCCAAATCGGCAAAATAACAAACCCGATCGCCCCAGCTTCTTTCTTCCATCGGGCTGATTAATTTCGCACCGCAATTCATTGCGTTTTCAAAGGCTTCTTCCAGATTTTCGACAAAAAGATAAAGTTCACATCGCGGAATTCCATTTCCCAAAGCAGGATCGGGCGTTTTATCTTGTAAAATTTTTTGAATACCCAAATTCGGCATTAGTCCGAGTTTCGTCGTTTCATTAAGTTGAAATTCACTCATTCCAGGAACATTTAGAATCGGTTCCATTTGAAATAATTGAGTATAAAATTCCGTGCTTTTCGCCTGATTTTCAACGTAAAGAATAAATTCAGATTTAGATGAAATTTTCATTTAAATTAAGGATAAACAATATGTCCGGTGTAAATCTGCTCCACATCCACAATCGGCGGTAGATTTTTCAACACTAGATTTCCCGTACTTCGGATCATTCCTTTTACCGAATGGATTGGAAAAATAATGATGTCGTTGGTGCTTCTGTGATTCACATAGACATCATCCACAAGGAAATTTTCGCCTTCAAACCGTCCATTTCCGCCCCAGAAATTGATTTCCAGTTTTTGACTATGACCTTTAATTTTGAAAACCGAAGAAATATTGTCGTTCACTTTCAGCACTTCATTCTCAATTTGCATTTCAAAAACGCTTGCCGGAGTATCTTCAACAACTCCCGACTCCAAAGTCAGCTCAGGAAAACTCAAAATCCCATCGGATTGGATGGAATATTGCGAACTCGAATAAATTTTTTCCAAAATCGGTGTGGATACAAAAACCTTGGCCGAATGGTAATTTCGGAGCATTTCACAACCATTTTCATTCGTGATTTTCAATTCACCATCCATCACTTCGAATTTAATATCATGGATTAAATTTTTGCCCATCGTCACCCTCACCCATTGTTCTTCCGACTCTTTCACGATTAATTCAATCCCTGTTGAAATATTGATTTTGGAAAATTCTCCCACCGGAATTTCAAGGGTTTCCAATTCGCCCTGCGCTTTGAAACAATCCGATCCGTCTTCTGAACAGCTCAGAAGCAGAATACTTAAGATAACAAATAGTAGTTTCCTCATAACATCTCAAAATTCGTTTTGTTTCAATTTAATTCTCCCCTCCTTTGGAGGGGTCGGGGGAGGCTCACAACCTCACACCCACCGAGAAATCCATTGCTTCGGCTTTGGAGAAATGTGTCTTTAAACCCATTCCCACAAAGAAATTCTTATAAAAATAATATTTCAATCCCAAATGCTGATAAAGCGCCGTATGTGATTTGTAATCGTCGTAAATATAAGCACCCAACTGGGCTTCAAAGGATAATCGATTTAAAAATAATTCATATCCTACAAATAATCCCAAGCGTTTATAGTCCGTGTCGGCATCAATTCCATTTTCGGGAAAAGAAATGGCCATCATTTCAATTTCATTTTTCAGCATCATCGACAAAAACACATCAAATCCCGCTTGAAACGCACTCGAACGCGATATTCTTTTATCAACATAAGCCGAAATCACATAAAATGGATATTGTCCGCTTCCAATAATATTGCTCTCATGAACCCCGGTACGGAATGCCAGATTGTAACGAATGGGTTCGGTAAATGTTGAATCCTGATGGGTTCGTGGATGATAAGTTCTTTCGTATTTATGGTCAAATGTATAATGAATCCCGATGTTCGCTCCGACTGTATTGGCGCTTGTATTTGGCGTTTTAATCGTCCCGTTGGAATGATGAATCAAAAACAATCCCGTACGAATTCCCAATCCTTCCCAGATATTTTCTTTCTGAAAATTCGCCATAAAAAAGGTAGCCGGCATAAAATGAGAGCCGTATGCATGGTTGCGATAATTTTCTTCTTTGTCATAAGGGTTTGTATTGTAGGCAATCCCCTGCCCTATTCGCAACTGTAAATTCCGCTTCAGAAAATAAAAATTATAATGCGCAAACAATCCGTACATATCGCCCAGAACTTCGTTTTTATTGTTCTGATAATGAAAAGTAAGTCCGTAATCGGGATAATTAAATCGAGATTCCCATTCTTCATCGCCAAAGGTTTTTCGGTTTCCGGAAATGAAAATCCCTTCGGGATGCTCGGTAATCAGATGTTGGATTTTTTCGCTGTGCGGCAGGATGCTTCCGTAATAATAATTCACGTCCACAGTGTATTGAGATTCATTTTCCTGTGCAAAACAGAAACAGGAAAACAGCGAGAAAATCAATAAGTTAATACGGTTCCACATAGTTAATCAGGGTTCAAAAATATAAAAATCTTGTATGTTTGCAGAAGAAAAATGCATAATATGAAATTCAATACAAAAACCATACACGGCAACCAACAAGTTGATCCTTCAACCGGAGCGGTAATGACCCCGATTTATCAAACCTCGACTTATGCACAAAGCAGTCCGGGTGTTCATCAGGGTTACGAATATTCACGCGGGGCAAACCCGACCCGCACGGCGCTTGAAAATGCTTTGGCGAGTATCGAAAACGGGACGCACGGATTTGCTTTTGGTTCCGGTCTGGCAGCGACCGACAGCGTGATGAAACTTTTAAATCCGGGTGATGAAATCATTGCGATGGATGATTTGTACGGTGGTTCTTATCGGATGTTTACCCGAATTTATGCCAAATACGGACTGAATTTTCATTTTGTCGATATGACAAATCCGCAGAATGTTGCTGATAAAATCAATTCCAAAACCAAATTAATCTGGATCGAAACTCCGACCAATCCGCTGATGAAAGTCGTGGATATTCAGGCTGTTGCCGATTTGGTCAAAGGAAAAGATATTTTGGTAGCGGTTGACAATACATTTGCTTCGCCTTATTTGCAAAATCCACTGGATTTAGGTGCTGATATTGTGATGCATTCCGCAACGAAATACCTAGGCGGTCACTCTGATGTCGTAGCAGGTGCTTTGGTTGTAAAAGATGAAGAATTAGCCGAAAAGATTCATTTTCAATTATTTGCAGGCGGAGGTATTTTAGGCCCGCAAGATTCCTATCTAGTTTTACGTGGCATTAAAACTTTGCACGTGCGTATGCAAAGACATTCTGAAAACGGAAGAAAAGTGGCTGAATTTCTATCCAAACATCCAAAAGTCGGAATGGTTTTTTATCCAGGACTTGAAGATCATCCCAATCACGAAGTGGCTAAAAAACAAATGCGTGATTTTGGCGGAATGGTTTCTTTTACTTTCAAATCGGGTGAACGAAAAGATGCCGATGCTTTTTTTCAAAAGCTGAAAGTCTTTACCCTAGCGGAAAGCCTCGGTGGTGTGGAATCTTTGGCAAATCACCCCACAACGATGACCCACGCTTCTATTCCGGCTGAAAAACGTGCTGAACTCGGCATTACCGACGATTTAATTCGATTAAGTGTGGGAATTGAAGACATAGAAGATTTGCTTCAAGACCTTGAAAATGCTTTAAATTAAAATGCTTTATGATTGAAATCAAAAGCTTAAAAGACATTTCTCTTCTTGAAATTTTAAATACGTTTAATGCGTCATTTTCGGATTATCTAATTCCTATGAATTTATCCGAAAACGAATTCAAAACGAAATTATATACAGAAAACATCAATTGGGATTTCTCAGTTGGTGTTTTTTTTGACCAAAATTTAGTAGCTTTTATTCTTCATTTCGACGATTTTGAAAAAGGAAAAAAAGTTCTTTACAATGGTGGAACCGGAGTGGTGCCTTCACAAAGGGGAAATCGCTGGACCCAAAAAATGTATGAATATTTGTACCCAATTTTAAGGGAAAACCAAATACAGGAAGTGATTTTGGAGGTTATCGCCACCAATGAAAAAGCTATAGGAGCTTATCAAAAAATCGGATTTAAAACCGAACGAATTGTCAAATGCTACAAAGGAATTCTTCCCCATGATTTGCAAATCAATCAGGCCTTAAATCTGGTGGAAATGGAAAAACCCGATTGGGAACTTTTCCAATCTTTTTGGGATATACAGCCAACTTGGCAAAATTTACCTTCGGTAGTGGACCGAATGGAAAACAAAAAGATTTTAGGCGCCTTTTTAGACAATCAATTGGTGGGGTATCTCATCTTTGATCCCGGAAAAAAAAGAGGGCATCAAATGGCTGTAAAACTTTCACACAGGCGTAAGTACGTTGCCGAAACTTTGCTTTCCCAAATGAATGAAATGGGGAAGGAGTATTCCTTATTAAATGTAGATGAAGATGCTTTGGGTCTTGTTTCTTTGTTGGAAAAAATGAAATGGACAAACACCGTAAATCAATTGGAAATGCGCTTAAAGCTTCCTTAATCTTTTACTTTTCTTTGCCTAATTGATGCGCACCTTCAATAAATTCTACCAATCGGATGGCATATTTTCCATCCAAGGCAGATGCTCTGTTTTCGGTAATCGAATCGACGATTTCTTCGATGGCTTTGGGATGAAAGTTTTTGGTTTCGGTTGATAAATTTTGCGAACAAACAATGTTTTTCAGGTTAATGAATTTCATTTCGTTTAAATATTGATCGCCAATTTCAATTGTGCCTTTTTCAGCAATGATTTCGATTCCGCTTTTGAAATTTTTCTCAAAGGTGGAAGTAGTGAAAACCATACTTCCTATAGCACCGTCTGCGCGAAAATCCAATTTCCCACTATCGGCAAATTCGGTAATACCACGGTGGTTAAAATTATAAAATGCCGCATTTGTACATTTCGTTTCATCGAACCAATAGTTGATGATGTCTATAAAATGTGAGAATTGCGTAAATAAAACCCCACCATCCATGGCGTTGCTTCCATGCCATTCTCGTGTCAGGTAATAATTTTTATTCCGATTCCAATAACAATGGATGTTTACCATGTAAATTTCTCCCAAACTATTGTTTTCCAATAATGTTTTGACAAAGCTTACCGGTGGTGAAAAACGGAGTTGCATCGAAGAAAAAACACGTTTTCCCCGATTTTCTGCCACAGCCAAAATTTCTTTTGCATCTTTTGAATTTAACGCAATGGGTTTTTCAATCAAAACATGCTTTCCTCCTTCCAAACACCGAATCGCATGGGTTTTATGCAATCCATTTGGAGTCGCAATTACCACCACATCTGTTTCTGTATCCTTTTCTAAAAAATCCTCCAAAGAGGTATAGATTGTTGCCGCATCTTCTTTTTGTACATTTAAATCAATGATGGAAATCAATTCTGCACCTTCTGTTTCTTCAATCGCTTGTTTATGAACTTTGCCAATGTGACCAAAGCCCAAAAGAGAAAATTTTAGCATTTTTTGCGAGTTTTTATTCGTAGGAATTGATTCAAAATCCCCAAAATTTTGTGGCAAATATAGGAGTATTCAAAATATTTGATTCATTGATTTTGATTAAATCAGACCGCTTTGGGGCTACGTTCAAATTTATATCTTTGTTGATTAAACGGATAAGGAAACTTTGGTCAATTTATTTATATCGGCTTATAATTACCTCAAAAACAGAAAAGCCCTGTTTTTCTCGGTGGTGTTTTTTCTGTTGGTTTTGATGGGATATTGGGCTTCTCGAATAAATTTTGAAGAAGATATTTCCAAATTAATTCCTTCTTCCGACGACTCCGAAACCATCAGTCAGGTTTTAAAAAACGTCAATTTTGCCGATAAAATCATTCTCAATATTTCCTCCGAAAAGGAAAATAATTCGGCTTTTTTACAAGCTTATGCCGATAGTTTAGAAGTTCATCTTTCGGGTAATCCATACATCGGAAATCTTCAAATCCGATTTGAAGATGAGAAAATGATGGATTTGCTCGATTTCGTATCGGCTCATCTCCCACTCTATCTCGATGAGTCGGATTATGCGCAGTTAGACTCTTTGTTAGCTCCTAAAAATGTTTCGTCGAAAGTGGATGATGCTTATTCCTCGATCGTTTCGCCATCGGGATTTGTGACCACACAAATGATTCGTTCCGATCCTTTCGGAATGGATTTTATGGCGCTGAAAAAATTCCAACGATTGCAATCCGGCGACGGTTTCACGGTGGAAAACGGCTATCTGATGCATCAAAACGGAAAAAATCTTTTTGTGCTGATTACGCCAAAAGCCGGTGCCAATGAAACTTCGCAAAACACAAAACTGATTGAGGACCTCGACCGAAGCCTTGAAAATCTGAATTCCCAATTCAAAAATGAGAAAGTCAGCGCCGAATATTTCGGTGCGACGCCGGTTTCGGTTGCCAATGCCAAGCGCATCAAAAACGACATCATTCTGACCTTGAGCATTTCCCTCGTTTTGCTTTTTCTGCTCTTCATTTATTTTTATCGAAAACCTCATATTCCACTGATTGTCATCGTTCCGGCGATTTTTGGAAGTTTACTGGGAATGAGCGTTTTGTATTTTCTCAAAGGAAGTATTTCGGCGATTTCCATTGGAATTGGTTCGGTTTTATTGGGTCTGACGCTGGATTATTCGCTTCATATTTTGAGTCATTACCGCAACACGGGCGACGTGCGGAAGTTATTCCGAAGTACCGTCAAACCTTTGTTGATTTGTGCGGTTTTCACGGGTGCAGACTTCCTGGTGCTTTTGTTTTTGAAGTCCGATGTTTTGAAGGATTTGGGTGTATTTGCGGCTTGTAGCGTTTTGGGCGCGGCGGTTTTTGCGCTGCTGTTCATTCCGCAGGTTTATTCGCCCGATAAATCCCTCGAAATCAAACAAAATACGCTGATTGATAAACTCGCGGCTTATGATTTCAGTCGAAATAAATATCTGCTGATTTTCTCGGTTTTGCTCGTCATTCTCAGTCTTTTTACTTACCAAAAGGTTGGGTTTGAAAATGATCTCAACAAATTGAATTTCATGCCGACTGATTTACAAAAAGCTGAAAATGAATTGGATAAACTCAATGATTATACTTCGAAATCCATTTACATTGCTTCTTATGGAAATAATTTGGAAGAAGCTTTAGCGTCCAATTCAATACTTTATCAGAAACTTTTATCGGCCGAAAATCAAGATGAAATTCTTTCTTTTTCGTCCATTGGAGGAATTTTGCCTTCGACGAATGAACAACAGCAAAAAATTAATCGCTGGAACCAATTCTGGAGCGAAGAAAAAAAGGAAATTTTACGAAATCAATTGATTTCAGAAGGGAAAAAATACGGATTTAAAGAAAACACATTCGCACCGTTTTTTATGCGATTGGATGAGGAATATTCTATTGAAAATCTTGCTGAAAATGAATTGTTGAATGATTTATTTCTGAATGAATTCATCAAAAAAGACGGTGATTTGGTGACGATTACCTCTTCATTGAAAACGGAAAATGAGGCGACTGAAAAAATCATCGGGAAATTTTCGGCGGACGAAAACACATTGGTCATCGACCGGAAAAATTTGTCCGAAACATTTCTTTCCAATCTGGAAGCGGATTTCGACAAATTATTTTTCATTTCCTCGATTGTCATTTTTGTGATTTTATTTTTGTTTTTCCGTTCGATGGAACTCACGCTCATCACCAATATTCCGATTTTTGCCGGTTGGCTGGTAACACTCGGGATGATGGGGCTTTTCGGGCTGAATTTCAATGCTTTCAACATCATCATTACGACTTTGATTTTTGGTCTGGGTGTGGATTATTCGATTTTCATCACGCGTGGACTGGTTGAAAAATATACCTACGGAACGGACGAAATGCCGGCTTTCCGTTCGGGAATTTTGATGTCAGCTATTGCGACCATTCTTTGTTTCGGCGTTTTGGTTTTTGCCAAACATCCCGCGATTTATTCGATTTCCTGGATACCGATCATCGGTCTGAGCGTTGTCGTGCTGATGTCTTTCACGATTCAGCCTTGGCTTTTCCGGTTTTTCATTCAGAAACCGCAGGAAAAAGGCAATACGCCACGCACTATTTTGGGAGTGATTTATACTTTTTTTACGTTTGGCTATTTCTTCATGGCTGGATTTCTTCTGAATTTATTGGCGCAAGTCTTCTTACCCATCATTCCAACGAAGAAAAAATTCGGTGTATTTCATTCTGTGATGCAAAAGTATTTCTGGGTTTTGATGTATGGAACACCGTTCATTCCGGTGAGAAAAATCGGAAAGGAAAATCTGGATTTGAGTTCACCCAAAATCATTATTGCCAATCATACTTCGCAACTCGATACGCCGACGATGGGGATGCTCCACAAACGACTGATTTTTATGGTCAATAACCGTATTTTGCAATCGAAATTTTTCGGAAAAGCCATTCAAATGGCTGGGTTTTATTCGGCTTCAGAGAATTTGGAGGAAGAAACTCAAGAATTGGAAGAAAAAATCAGAGAAGGTTATTCCATCATCATTTTTCCGGAAGGAACCCGTTCGATGACTTCTGCCATTCAGCGTTTTCACAAGGGTGCTTTTTATCTTTCGGAGAAATTGAAACTGGACATTCAGCCGGTTTTGATCCGTGGAAATGCCGATCGCTTGCCGAAAAACGACAATTTACTCAAGTCGGGAAAACTGACTTTGGAATTTCTTCCGGCGATCCGCCACGATGATGAAACTTGGGGAAAGAATTATTCCGAAAAAACGAAAAATATCAGTCGCTATTTCAAGGAAAAATTCATCGAATTAAAACGAAAAGATGAAGATGAGAATTATTTTCGTAACAAATTAAATTTCAATTACATATACAAACCCAAATACATTCAGAAAGAATTTAAAAACGATTTTGAAACGAATAAAAAACTATACCATAAACTTCTTTCGGTTTTGCCGGAAAGAGCGCGAGTTCTGCATTTGGGTTGCGGATATGGCGTGTTGGATTTTTTATTGGTATATGACTCGGCGTTTCGTTCGGTGGATGCTTGGGACGAGGATGCAGAGAAAGTTCAAATTGCGCAAAATACCTTTACGGTCAATCGGTTTCCGGTTCGTTTTCATAAGGAATATCCGGATGTGTTTTCGGTGGGCGATTTTGTAATTCTTCAAAATGAAAAGGAGAAAGTTCGGTTTGAAAATTTGGTTAATTTAGGGGATTGGGAAATTTATTTTGAAGAAAATAATCTGAGGGTTTTGAAAAACAAAAATGCAGGAAGAATTTGACATCATCATCATTGGAAGCGGTTTGGGCGGATTGGTCTGTGCCAATATTTTGGCGCGTGAAGGCAAAAAAGTCTTGGTGTTGGAAAAAAACCAGCAGTTTGGTGGAAATCTTCAGACGTTTTCGCGCGACAAAGTCATTTTTGATACGGGCGTTCATTACATCGGCGGACTTTTGCCAGGACAAAATCTTCACAAATATTTTCATTATCTCGGCATTGCGGACAAGCTGAAATTACAGCGAATGAACCCTGACGGATACGATTTTGTGACTTTTGACGGTGATAAAAACGAATATCCTTATGCGCAGGGCACCGAAAATTTCGTGAAACAATTGACAAAATTTTTTCCGGAGGAAGAAAATGCCATCTGGCAGTATGTTGAAAAAATGAAGGAAATCTGCGAAAGTTTTCCGCTTTATAAGGTTGAAGCCAATGAAAATCCGGTTTCCAATGAAGATCTGATGTCGCTCAAAGCAAGCGAAGTCATCCATGAGCTGACCGATAATCCAAAACTGCGGGCAGTGCTGGCCGGAACGAATTTTCTCTATGCCGGTATTGAAAATAAAACACCTTTTTATGTGCATTCGCTTTCGATTAATTCCTACATCGAAAGTGCCTGGCGTTGTGTGAATGGTGGAAGTCAGATTTCGAAGTTGCTGATCAAAGAAATCCGAAAACTGGGCGGAACCGTGCTCAAACACAAAAAAGTGATTTCGATTTCGGCGAATGATTTGGGTGAAATTGAATTTGTCAAAACTTCTGATGGGAATTCGTACAAAGGAAAACAATTCATTTCGAATATCGATCCCAAAATAACTTTGAATCTGATTGAAAATTTTCATCTGAGAAAATCCTATTTGAAACGAATTTCTGAAGCGGAAGATACGGTTTCCTCATTTAGTTTGTACATCACGCTCAAACCGGATTGTTTTCCCTATTTGAAGCATAATTATTATCATTTCAAAAACGAAATAAAAGTTTGGACAAGTGTGAATTATGAAGAGAAAAATTGGCCGGAAGGCTATATGGTTTCCTTTAGTGCAAAATCGGACAACAATGGTTTTGCAGATGGAATCAGCGTTTTGACTTATATGCAATACGATGAGGTTGAGAAATGGAAAGATTCTTTTAATACGGTTGCGGAAAAAGATGATCGCGGTGCGGAATATGAAAAATTCAAAGCTAAAAAAACCGAAATTCTGCTGAACGAATTGGAGAAAAAATTCCCAAACATCCGTGATTGCATCCAATCGACTTATGTGGCCACTCCCCTGACTTATCGGGATTACATCGGAAGTTCCACGGGTTGTATGTACGGATTTGCGAAAGATGCCGATTTCCCGATGCGGAATTATCTTTCGCCACGTACGAAAATCAAAAATCTTTTCCTGACTGGTCAAAGCATCAGTATGCATGGAATTCTGGGCGTTACCATCGGGGCCATTCTGACTTGTTCCGAATTAATCGGAAGGAAATATTTGGTGGATAAAATTAATCTTGAATACGGTAAAAGAAAGAATTCTTAAACGAATTTCTCTCCTTTGTTCAGCTTCAAATCACTCACAAAAGCTTTGATTGCCTGATCTTTATCCATCGGACAAATCAACAAAGCTCGACGAGTATTGACCACTATGTAGTCTTCGAGTCCATCCACGATGATGGCTTTGTTTTGCGATGTATAAATCAATGAATCTTTGGTGTTATAAGTGAGAATGTGTTTTCCATTTTTCACATTGGATTCATCGTTTTTTTCTGAATTCTCAAACAGAGACTTCCAAGTTCCCAGATCTGACCAACCAAAGGAAGAGGGAATAACAAAGACATTATCTGCTTTTTCCAAAATCCCATTATCGATGGAGATCATCTGAACTGTTGAATAAATCAATTTAATTTTTTCCTTTCCTTCGGGAGAATTTAAAGGATGTTTTATTTTCTGAAAAGACTCAAACATTTCTGGTAGATGTTGCTGAAATGCATTTAAGATCGTTTTGGCTTTCCAGACAAAAATTCCGGCATTCCAAAGAAAATCTCCTGATTTGTAAAGCACTTCGGCCAATTCAATTCCCGGTTTTTCGGTAAAAGTTTTTACTTTTTTGATTTCTGATTTCGAATTTTCAATGAATTGAATGTATCCATATCCCGTGTCAGGCCTCGTTGGCTGAATGCCCAGCGTAATCAGGCTTTCCATCTCTTCCGACTCTTTCAGTGCTATTTCAAGCTTTTTGACAAAGATGTCTTCGTTCAAAATCACGTGATCCGAAGGCGCCACTACGATATTGGCTTCGGGGTTTATTTCATGAATCAATTGAGCGGCATAGAGATTACAAGGCGCTGTATTCATCCCGCTTGGTTCTGCAATCACTTGATTTTCTGAAATTTCAGGGAGTTGCTGAAGCGTAAGATCTGCGTATTCTTCCAGTGTCACCACATAAATCTGTTCAACAGGAATTATTTTTTTTAAGCGGTCAAAGGTACTTTGAAGAAAGGTTCTTCCAGTTCCTAATATATCGTGGAATTGTTTGGGGTATTCTGTTGTGCTAAGTGGCCAAAAACGGGAGCCAACTCCACCGGCCATGATCACTCCAAAGTAATTATTTTTCATTCATTAATTATTTCATCTACAATTGCCTGCCCGTTTACTAAAAACAGTCTTCCTGTCTTTAGTTCTCTGCAAATATACCTTATTTTTCGCTTCGAACCTCGTTCAAAAATTCTTTTACCAATTCGGAATTTTTGATTTTCATTCAAGTTTTCAACTTGTCTTTCGATCTGATTTTCATTTAAAAATAAATTCTGAAATAGATTTTTATCCGCGCCCAGACTTGCTTTAGGACTACGGGCATGATTTAGAATAAAAGGTTTTAATTTTTCAGGGTAAATTTCCAGAGATTCTACCAGCATTTCTCCGAAGGTAAATTTCCACTCGGCGCCATGTGATTTAACCCTTCGGCCGAATTCTTGATTTACTTTCAGATGAGCGATTTCATGGGTCAAAACAAAAAAGAAAGCATCAGGCGCTAGCTCTCTGTCGATACTGATTTGATGAAGTTTGGTTTGAGTGTCAAATTTATAATCGCCTAGCTTGGTACGGCGTGAATTTTTCAGTTTGATGTAAATGTTTTCACCTTCCAACCATTGCAATACAAAAGGCAAAGCGCCCACGGGAAGATAATTTTTAAGCAAATCTAATTTCATTTGCGAAAGTTAAAGAATCCATGTTAAGAAAAAAAAATCTAATTTTGCACCGTATGTTGAAACTATTGGGGTATATAGGAGCTTATTTTTTGTTCCTGAAGAAAGTTTTTAAAAAGCCACAAGGAGCAAAAGTGTTCCGAAAACTCATTATGAGAGAGATTTATGATTTAGGAATGAGCTCCGTAGGTCTTGTTGCTTTCATTTCTCTGTTTATGGGTGCTGTAACGGCGATTCAAATGGCTCAGAACTTTCAGGGAGCCGATATCCCGGTTCCGGATTATTATATTTCCTATGCCACCAAAGTAGTTTTGATTCTTGAATTTTCTCCGACGATTATTTCTTTGATTTTAGCTGGAAAAGTAGGTTCTTACATCGCTTCGAGCATTGGGACTATGCGTGTTACCGAGCAAATCGATGCTTTGGACGTAATGGGGATCAACTCACCTTCTTTTTTGGTAATGCCCAAAATCATCGCCTCGGTTTTGTTCAATCCGATTTTGATTATGATCAGTATAGCGATGGGGCTGGTGGGCGGATATCTCATCGGAGAAGTTACTCAAATGTGGTCAAAATCCGACTACATCATTGGTCTTCAAATCCCTATGGCCACACGTTTATTTGTCTATACTTTCGTGAAAACCGTTTGTTTTGCTTTTGTGATTGCAACGGTTCCGGCTTATTACGGCTACCACGTAAAAGGCGGTTCGCTTGAAGTGGGAAGATCCAGTACTTCTGCGGTGGTTTGGACTTCGGTGATTTTGATTATCCTGAATTTAGTGTTAACCCAAACGATTTTGAGCTGATGATTGAAGTAAAGAATTTAAAAAAGCAGTTTGAAGACATTGAAGTGCTCAAAGGAATTTCCACGGTTTTTGAAACCGGGAAAACCAATCTTATAATTGGTCAATCGGGTTCGGGTAAAACGGTTTTTCTGAAATCAATGACCGGATTAATCACCCCGACTTCGGGAGAAATTTTATTTGATGGAAGAGATACCACCAAATTCAGTTACGAAGAACGCCAAAAATTAAGAGGCGAAATCGGGACAGTTTTTCAGGGAAGTGCTTTGTTTGACTCGATGACGGTTTTGGAAAACGTACGATTTCCGCTGGAAATGTTCTCCGATTTGTCTATGAAAGAGATGAATATGCGTTCGGAAGAAGTTTTGGAAAGAGTGAATTTGACCAAAGAATCTTTTTCTAAATTTCCTTCTGAAATTTCGGGTGGAATGCAGAAAAGAGTTGCCATCGCACGCGCTATCGTCAACAAACCCAAATACCTTTTTGCCGATGAGCCCAATTCGGGACTCGACCCCAAAACCTCTATGGTCATCGACCAATTATTGCAAGAATTGACGGTGGAATACAATACCACGACGATTATTAATACCCACGATATGAATTCCGTAATGGAAATCGGTGAAACGATTGTTTTCTTGAAGGACGGTTTTCTGGAATGGTCGGGCGATAAAAATCAAATTTTGACGGCGGACAATGAAGCGGTCATCGATTTCGTTTATTCTTCAAAGCTCTTTACCAAATTGCGAGAGGTTTTATTGGAAGAAAAAGATAATTCTAACAAAAAATAAAATATGAAAAAGTTGTTTTTATTGGGTTTTTCCCTATTTGCGCTGAATGCTTATGCTCAGAATATTAATTTCGGTTTGAAAGCCGGTTTGGTTTTTAATGCCGACAAAGGCGTATTTAACGCTGTAAATGAAACTTGGGAAAACAAAGGAAAAGGATCAGTCGGTTTCCAAGGAGGAGCTATGCTGAGAGTCAAAGCTGGTGGACTGTACGTTCAGCCGGAGTTGCTTTATACTTCGTTTAAGAACGAATACAAAGAAGAAGGCTATGATGTTGATGTGAAAAAAAGCCGACTGGATATTCCCATTAATGTCGGAAAAACCTTTGCAATGGGATTGGTGCAAGTTCAGACCGGGCCTGTATTTTCTTTGAATTTTGAAGACACTATCAATTCCGATGGAATTAACATTCCTGACGCGGATGAAAGAGACGAAATTGGATTGGGTTGGCAGATCGGAACGGGAGTAAACATCAAAAATCTGAACATTGATTTGCGTTACGAATTCGGTTTGGGGAAAAATATCACGAAATACAACATCGCCGGAATGGGTGAATACCAGACTGAAAACAGATCCAATATGCTGAATCTGTCTGTGGGATATTTCTTCTAAAACAATTCACACAGAAATATTTAACCCTCAATTTGTTAGAAAAGATTGAGGGTTTTTGATTTTTACCCGGTATTTTTGGGGGAATTTATAAAAAAGCCTATTTTTGCACACTTGAAATTCAAACAACCATGGCGAAAGCGAGAAAAAAACAAGAATATACAACGGAGAAAGTTCTGGATAGCTTGAACGAAACCGCCTACAAAGCGGAAAATTTCTTTGAAAAAAACTCAAAAATCATTATAGGTGTGCTGGCTGTTTTGGCCCTTGCCGCCATCGGGTATTTCATCTATCTAAAAACCGTTTTGGAGCCTAAATCTGAAAAAGCTTTTACCGAAATGGTACAGGCCGATCAGTATTTCCAACAAGACTCCATCGTGCTGGCATTGAAAGGAAGTCCGGGAAGCTTCATGGGATACGAGCAAATCGTTGAAAACTATGGAGGTACCAAAGGAGGAAACATCGCCCGATACAAAGCCGGAATTTCCTATTATCATTTGGGTGATTATGCTTCGGCAGTGAGTATGCTAGAGAAATTCAAATCAGATGATGAGATTCTAACAGCACAGAAAAATGGAATGATTGGGAATGCCTTGGTAGAGTCCAAAAAAGAACAAGAAGCACTTCCTTACTATGTAAAAGCTGCAGAAGGAACCGACATTGAAGTATTACAAACCATGTATTACACAAAAGCGGGTAAACTTGCAATGCAATTGGGACAAAATTCAGAAGCTTTGAAGTACTTCCAAACCCTTGCCGATAAATATCCAAATGCCGGGGACGAAGTTGATAAATTCATCGAAAGACTTAAATACGCAACGAGTGGCAACTGAAAATAAAAATCTGTCGGTTTACGATAAAACAAAATTGCCCAGTGCCGAAGCATATCGTTTCGGCATTGTTGTTTCCCAATGGAACGATCACATCACGCATAATCTACAGAAAGCTGCGATTGAAACCCTGATCGACTTAGGGGCAAAAGAAGAAAACATTCAGTCTTTTGAAGTTCCGGGAAGTTTTGAACTGATTTTCGGCGCAAGCCAATTGTGCAAAAAAGGAAATTACGACGCCATTATCGCCATAGGAAGTGTAATCCGTGGTGAAACGGCTCATTTTGACTACGTTTGTCAAGGTGTGACCCAAGGTATCAAAGACCTCAACATTCAGTACGATACACCTGTAATTTTCTGTGTATTGACCGATGATAACGAACAGCAATCCATTGAACGTTCCGGCGGAAAACACGGAAACAAAGGAACCGAAGCCGGGGTAACGGCCGTTGTGATGGCGGATTTCCGCAAAAAACTTTAGATTTCTAAATCTTTCTGCATTCTGTTTTTTACTTTTTAGTTCTTATTCTACCTTTGTAAGCTATGGTTTCGACAGGAGATGTAATTCAGCTTTTGCCCGATCATGTGGCCAATCAGATTGCTGCCGGTGAAGTAGTGCAGCGACCGGCTTCGGTGGTAAAAGAATTGATTGAAAATGCAGTAGATGCAGGCGCAACAGAAATTGATTTAATTGTAAAAGATGCCGGACGAACGCTCGTTCAAGTCGTGGACAATGGTTTGGGCATGAGCGTTACCGATTTACGGCTGGCTTTTGAGCGACATGCCACTTCCAAAATCCGTACAACCGAAGATATTTTTCACATTCAAACCAAAGGTTTCAGAGGCGAAGCCCTGGCTTCCATCGCTGCAGTAGCGCAGGTAGATGCGGTTTCCAGAAAGGAAGAGGAAGAATTAGGAAACCGTTTGGTCATTGAAGGCGGAACCGTTCGGGATCAGATTCCCGCAGCAACGCCAAGAGGAACTTCCATATCGGTTAAAAATCTGTTTTTCAATGTACCCGCAAGACGTAACTTCCTGAAATCCAATCAAGTTGAATTAAGACATATTCAAGAAGAATTTTTGCGCGTGGCAATGGCACACGAGCAGATTAACTTCCGATTTTATCATAACGATTCCGAAGTTTATATTCTGAAATCAGGGAATTTACGCCAGCGAATTGTTCAGATTTTCGGACGGAAAATGGATGCCCAACTCGTGCCGATTGCCGAAGAAACCGATGTGGTCAAAATCAGCGGATTTGTCGGCAAACCCGAAAGTGCCAAAAAACAAAGAGGCGAACAGTATTTCTTTGTCAATCAAAGATTTATAAAGAGCAATTACCTTCACAAAGCGATTATCGATGCGTTTGAAAATCTATTGCCCAATCAATATGTGCCTTCTTATTTTTTGAATTTGGAAATCGATCCAACCAAAATCGACATCAATATCCATCCGACCAAAACCGAAATTAAATTTGAGGACGAATACAGCATTTACGCCGTTCTTCGTTCGGCCGTGAAACATGCTTTGGGGCAATTCAACATCATGCCTTCGCTGGATTTCGACCAAAACCCCGATTGGGCATTCATCCCCAGCAAACCCCAAAATAAAACGATTAAAACGCCGGAAATACGCGTGGATCGAAGTTATAATCCTTTTGAAACCAATCCGACTCAAAAGGAAATCCGACCGGTTCAGGATTTCTACCAATCCTTTTCGGAATTTGAAATTGAAAACAAACATCCCGAAGCGCTTTTAAGTCAGGAGGAATTCGAAATCGGAGAATTTCAGGTGCTTCAGTGGATGAATAAATATTTGATTACCCAACACAAAGGCGAACTTCTGATCATCGATCAAAACCGGGCGCACCAAACCGTTTTGTTTCAAAATCTGAGTCGTTCGGCTCGTGAAAATGCGCTGAGCCAGCGGCTTTTGTTTCCCATAGAAATTCCTTCGAATGAATCGGAAATTTCGATGCTGAAAACCATTGAAATGGATTTGGTCAATTTTGGATTTGATGTAGAGTTTGTGAAGGACAGGATTTTGGTGAATGCTTTGCCTACCGATGTGGATTCGGAAGAAATCCCGGGGATATTTTCCGATTTTTTACACGATTTGGAATGGCACGATAAAGTGGATTTCAAAGTGGAAATTTCCAAGATTATCGCTAAAAATTCGGCCATCAAAAAAGGAGAAATTTTACTACCAGAACAAGCCCGACATTTGGCACAGCAATTGTTGCAACTCGACGAACCCAATTTTTCTCCCTACGGAAAACCGGTTTTTGTACAGATTCCGGAAAATGAAATCACTAAAAAATTAAATTAAAATATGTTCAATCAACCCATACCGGCTGTCACGAAAAACCTGTTGATTATCAACGGTTTATTCTTTTTGGCTACGATTGTTTTTGGAACACGAGGAATTGACTTGGGAAGTATTTTGGGTGCTTTTTACCCTGAATCGGTCAATTTCCAGCCTTGGCAAATCATTACGCATATGTTTATGCACGCGTCTTTTCCAAACATTTCCCATATTTTGTTCAATATGTTTGCTTTGTGGATGTTTGGTTCAACGGTTGAGCATACTTTGGGGTCAAAAAAATTCCTGACTCTTTATTTCGCTGCCGGACTTGGCTCTTTTATCTTGTTTAATTTCACAAATTACATTCAAATCGAACAATTAAAGGCGGTTGTAACTGCAGCGGGCGTGAATGTTCCTGAATTTATTCAAAGTTTAAGTTACAATACTTCTGGAAGTTATTTACTGCCGGGCTCAACGGATATGGAGTCTGTAAAAGAGTTGGCTCGCTATTATGTAACGCCGATGGTCGGTGCTTCCGGAGCGATTTACGGGATTTTGGTAGCTTTTGGGGTTTTGTATCCCAACGCTAAATTGGCTTTGATTTTCCTGCCGGTTCCGGTAAAAGCCAAGTATTTTATTCCGGCTTTGATTGGACTTGAATTTTTTATGGCCGTTCAGGATTATGCATGGAATCCGATTGCGCATTTCGCACACATCGGAGGAGCGATAATTGGCTTTATTCTTGTACGTTCGTGGAAGAAAAACTTACACAGAGAGTGGTAATATGAAGGATTTAATTCAACAATTAAAAACAAATTATAAAAACGGAACGATTAATATTCGGCTGATTTTCATCTGTGTAGCTGTTTTTGTTGTAACGATATTGATCAATCTTTTCTTTTTTCGAGGTGGCTTAAAAATTCATCATTTTTTTGAAGCCAAACCGAGTTTTGAGCAGTTTTTCTCACAGCCTTGGGGCATTCTGACGTATGCTTTTTTCCACGGTGGACTGCTACATCTAGCACTGAACTGTTTGATGATTTATTTCATCGGGCAATTGTTTTTGCGCTATTTCAGAAAGGAAGATTTCCTAACCTTTTTCCTTTTTGGGGCTATTTCCGGTGCCTTATTTTTCATGTGTTTTTCGTATGTTTTCAATTACGGACAAGGTTTGGTGGGTGCTTCGGCAGCGGTTTATGCGATATTCTTCGCTTTGGTCGCTTATATTCCCAAAACCAAAGTCCAACTTATGTTTTTCAATTTCAACATTCCACTGGATTATATCGGCTATTTTTTATTGGCTTTTGATGTGCTGATGATACTTTCGGGCGATAATGTTGGTGGGCATATTTCACATTTGGGCGGTGCTGCTTTCGGATTTTTGTATATGAAACAATTCGAAAAGGGCAATGATTTTTTGGGTGGGATTGTTCGTCCTATTTTCTTTCCACAGAAGAAAAAGCCCAAAGCTTCTCATCGTTCGACTCCACGTGATGATTATGAATTTAATTCTCAAAAGGTTGAAAAACAAAGGAAGGTGGACAAAATTTTGGACAAGATTTCTCGTTCAGGCTATGATAGTTTAACCAAAGAAGAAAAGGATTTTCTTTTCAAATCGGGCAGAAATGGCTAAAGGATTTCGTTTGCGCGGACTCGATCCGGTTTTCTTTTTTTCGCATCTTTTGTATTTGGGGCTTTCGTATTGCATTTATCTTGCACCACACATCGCTCCGTCCACATTTCCCTATTTCGGATTTCTGCCGATAATTTATCCGATTTTGGTTTTGATTAACCTCATCGTAATTGTTTATTTATTCTGGAAACGAGCGCCTTATGCCATCGTATTTCTATTGCTTTCCATCGGATTATATTTCCCGATTTCAAAAACTTATCAATATTTCGGAAAGAAAGTGGAAGTCGAGCCCAACTTAAAAATCATAACGCTGAATGGTCAATATTTGCGTCAACCGGGCTTTGTGGATTTCTTTCAAAAGGAAAATGCCGATATCGTTTTACTTCAAGAAGTATATTGGCGAAATGAGACTTTTGAAAATTTAAAAGATTCTGCTTTTGCGGATTATTATCATGAAAAACATTCGCTGATTCAGGTTTTCAGCAAATATCCGATTATCGAATTTAAAAAGATTTTTTCGGGTGAAAATCGAACCACTGGCCTCGCTGCTTATGCAGATTTGGATAGGGGAGCGGATACCCTACGTGTTATAAATGTTTATTTGGAGCCGATGTTTATCGATAAAAAACTAGTAAAAGAAAGTATAAACGATATGCAAACCGCGGAAGCAAATTCTATTGTTTTGAAAAATAAACTCACCAAGGGCTTTCTTATGCATGAAATTCAGATTAAAAAATTGCTTCCTTATATTCAGACTTCACCTCATCCGGTGATCCTTGCCGGTGATTTAAATGCAGTTCCGAATTCCTATGAATACCAACAAATTTCCCATTGGTTAAAGGATTCTTATCCTCAATTGGGTAGAAGTCCTGCGACGAGTTTTCATGAATTCAAATACCCTTTGCGCTTGGACTATATATTTAATTCCGAAGAATTTACACCCGTTCGATACAAAGTTCTGAAAGATGTGAAATTATCGGATCATTATCCCGTAGTGGCTGAATTTAAATTTCCTTAAAGGGAATTTTCTTTGTGGGAATAATTTGTAAAAACTTGAAATAAATGATTTTCACTTCGTTTATGTATCTTTACCCCAAATTAATTTTTTAAATAAATTTACCCACTAAACCATCGGTTTTTATGTCTTTACGAGAAGAATTCATTCAGGAAATACAGAAAACTTACCAATACAAAGGCGATAAAATTGTATTAGGAAAAGCTAAATTAAACGGAGAGGTCCTTTCTGAAGCAGAGATTTCTGTTGCCTTAAAGACCCTGAATCGTCATGGTTTAATTGCGGGAGCGACCGGAACCGGAAAGACCAAATCTCTTCAAATTTTAGCCGAACAATTATCGCTCAAGGGAGTGCCTTGTTTGCTTATGGACATCAAAGGGGATTTGAGTGGAATTGCCATGCCGGGCGAGGCGGATGACAAAGGAATTCAGGAGCGTCAATCTCTTTTGGGGCTTGAATATACACCTGCGGGTGCTCCGGTGGAATTATTGAGTCTCAGCGATGAGAAAGGAGTGAGGTTGAGGGCGACCGTTTCGGAATTCGGACCGATTTTATTCAGTAAAATTCTCGATTTAAATGAGACGCAAACGAGCATTATTTCTATCATTTATAAATATTGTGATGACAAAGGTTTGCCTTTGCTAGATCTTTCCGATATGCGCAAAGTGCTTCAATATGTGAGTGAAAACAACGAAGGAAAGAAAGAGTTGACTTCAAACTATGGAAGTATTGCTCCTGCTTCTTTGGGCGCTATTTTACGTAAAATAGTGGCTTTGGAACAACAAGGTGCTTCGCGATTTTTTGGCGAACCTTCTTTTGAGGTCAATGATTTGATGCGCACCCGTGACGGTAAAGGAGTCGTAAGCATCATTCGTTTGACCGATATCCAAAACAAACCCAATTTATTTTCGACATTTATGCTCAGTTTATTGGCTGAGATTTATGAAACATTACCCGAAATCGGGGATCCCGACAAGCCGAAACTTGTGATGTTCATTGATGAAGCTCATTTGATTTTCCGGGAAGCCAGTAAAGCTTTGCTGGATCAGATTGAAACCATGGTCAAACTCATTCGCTCAAAAGGCGTTGGGCTTTATTTCTGTACACAAGTTCCGGGCGATGTGCCTGATGGGGTTTTGAGTCAATTGGGATTAAAAATACAACATGCCCTGCGTGGCTTCACGGCCAAAGATCGAAAGCAAATCCAGAAAGCCGTGGAAAACTATCCGATTTCTGCTTATTACAAAGCCGATGAGGTCATTACACAGCTGGGAATTGGAGAGGCTTTTATCACCGCTCTGAATGAAAAAGGGGTGCCTACGCCACTTGCGCATACATATATGCGTGCGCCCATTTCACGAATGGATGTCTTGACGGAAACGGAGATTCAATCGCTTGTAAGTGATTCTGTTTTGGTACCGAAATATTCGATGGACATTGATCGCGATTCTGCTTATGAAATTTTGAATCGCAAACTTGAAATGGCTGCGGCAGCTGAACCGACACCTACTCCCAAAAAGCAAGTTGGGCGACCAAGGAAAGAAAAATCCACGCTCGAAACTATATTGACCGACTCTACGACCAAGAGTTTTATACGAACAATTGGAAACCAAATCATACGAGGTTTCTTTGGAAAAATTAAGAAGCGATAGATGTACGCAATACTCGACATTGAAGCAACCGGTGGAAAAAAAGGGGAAGAGGACATCATTGAGGTCGCTATTTACCGTTTTGATGGAGAGAAGGTTGTGGATCAATTAATTTCATTGGTTTCGCCGGATCGGCAAATAGATGCATACGTTCAAAAATTGACACAGATAACCCCAAAAATGGTAAAATCTGCACCCAAATTTCACGAAATTGCCAAGAGGATTATTGAAATTACAGAGGGAGCTATTTTGGTAGGGCACAATGTGGATTTTGATTATCGAATGATCAAGCAAGAATTCCAAAAATTTGGTTATACGTATTATCGTGAAACGATTGATACGGTACCCCTTTCTGAGAAATACTTTCCCGGCGCCAGTTCTTATTCGCTCGGAAAATTGAGCAAAGAGCTTGGAATTCCCGTTTCTGACCGTCATCGGGCGGCAGGAGATGCACGGGCTACACTCGAGATTTTTAAATTATTATTGGACAAAGATTTCCTGAAAGATATATCCAAAAACGAGCCTCTTTCTGTAAAACCCAAACCGAGTGGAAGATTTTCTGAGTTTTACAAAGATGCACCCAACGGAATCGGGATTTTTTATGTATTCGATGCCAATAAAGAGGTAATTTACCTTTCCAGAGCCCATAATATTGCACAAGGAATCCGAAAATTATTGACCGGAAAAAATTCATTGAGCAATCGAGTTCGAATGACGGTCGATAATGTAAAATTTGAAATTACTGGAAATGAATTGATTTCATGGATCAAAGAAAACAATGAATTGAAACGGCTGAAACCCAAGCTGAACGAGCGTTCAAAAAAAATCAGCTTTCCCTACACCATTTGTTTGGGTGAAAAAGAAGGCTACAAAACTCTTTCTATTGAAAAGTCGAGGGAAGCAAAAGGCCAAGGAATTTTGCGGATGACGAGTCTTTCTTTTGCTCAAAATTTGCTTTCTCTATTGACGGAAGAATTCGAGCTTTGTCCTTTGTTGAACGGGATTTCAAAATGCAAAGAACATTGTTTCAATTATGAGGTAGGAGAGTGTTATGGCGCTTGTGTGGGCGAAGAGCCTGTGGAGTCTTACAATGAAAGAATAGATACTTTTTTAGAAAAGATTAATTTAGAAAATAAAAGCTTTTTGATGACTGGGAACGGACGCAAAATAGGCGAGAGTTCATTTGTCTGGATTGAGAAAGGCATTTGTCTCGGCTATGGATATTACGAACTTCATCATCAAATCAAAACACCTGAGCGGATCAAGGAACGAATGATCCCCATTGAGAGTGACGAAGGAATTGACTCCATCGTAAAAGGATTTTTATTTTCGGAGAAGTACAAGGATTTGATTCCGATTAAATTATAAATTAGAAGAAATGAGCGAGAAAGAAGAGACTGAAAAAATACGTGAAAAACTTGCGCCCAAGACTTGGAACGAGGTAAAATCAAACGATTCCTGGGCTTTGTTTAAAATCATGGCGGAATTTGTGGAGGGATATGAAATCATGGCTAAAATCGGCCCGAGTGTTTCTCTGTTTGGTTCTGCACGCACCCAAGTGGATTCTGAATATTATCAAATGGCGGAAGAAATTGCTTATCAACTTACTCAACTCGGGTTTGGGGTTATCACCGGTGGCGGCCCCGGGATCATGGAGGCGGCCAATCACGGAGCTCAGAGAGGAGGCGGAAAGTCGGTGGGAATTGGAATTCGATTGCCTTTCGAAACCGGCTTGAACAAATACGTCGATTATGATTTCAGTATAAATTTTGATTACTTTTTCGCCCGAAAAGTTATGTTTGTTAAATACGCTCAGGGATTCATCGTTTTGCCGGGCGGATTGGGAACATTGGACGAATTATTCGAAGCTTTGACTTTGATTCAAACCAATAAAATCGGGCGTTTTCCGATTGTTTTGGTCGGGACGAAATTCTGGTCCGGACTTATCGACTGGTTGAGAGAAACCGTTTTGGCTGCCGGAAATATAAACGAAAAAGACTTTGAACTTTATCGTTTGGTAGATACTCCCGAAGAAGCAGTCGGCCACATCAAAGCATTTTATGACAAATACATGGTCAAACAAAACTTCTGAGAATTATACTAAATATGCATGAAAATCGTTTTTTCCAGAAACACATTGCTTGTATGATGTCTCTTAGGCCGGATTTTTCATTGATTCTTCGGTGGATATTTTTGTTTTTTCCTGTGGTTTTTAGTCTGGCTCAGACCAATACACGCTGGGATGATCATTTCTCGTATAACAATATACGTCACATCTGGGAAATCAATGGCTTGATTTTTTGTAGCGCAGAAAATGGACTTTTTTCCTACGATCCCACTACCCATGAAATTGAGAAAATCTCCAAAGCAAACGATTTAAACGATGTGGGCGTAACTGCTTTCAGCTATAGCCCCGAACTGGAATTATTGCTCGTTGGATATGAAAGAGGGGAGATGGATATGCTGGGACCTGATGAGGATCATAATCTTTTGGAAATCCCTCTGCATCAATCCTATATGGGAAGTAAAATTGTAAATCATATTTTTCCTTATCAAAATACGGCGATTATATCGGGCGAATTTGGGCTTGCCTCATTTAGTCTGGAAAATTTTGAATTCATGGAAACCACGTATTTTTCACAAGCCGGCGTTTATTTTGGTGTGAAAGAATCTGTGGTTTTGGACGGTGTGATTTATGCTGCAAGCGACAAAGGTGTTTTTTCACATCCACTCAATGAATTCATCGCGAATTTCGTGGCTTGGACGCAACCCGTAGGTTTGCCCTCTTCCGCTTTTCAACATATCGTGGTGTTTCAAGATAATATCGTAGCTGCCTCCCATGCAAATGTTTATCGATTTGATGGAAATAACTGGACTACTTTGGGGAACTTTCCGGGTTTACGAGATTTGAGCGTGAATGGAAATGTTTTGAGCCTTACACAAATCAACAATATTACCAATTACAATGAAAGTTTCGGCATCATCGAGTCGGTTTCCTTTACTCATGATTTGAACACGGGATTAAAGGTCGGGAATACCACTTATGGGGGTTCGCGATTAAATGGATTGATCAATGGGTTAAATGAAATCGCACCGGACGGACCTTATAACAATAAATCCTGGGCAGTAACCACTATGGGAGATCAAATTTGGATTGCACCCGGTGGAATGAACAGCTTTAATAGTCCTCAACAAAATGCGGATGGTTTTTATCATTTTAACGCTACCCAATGGCTGCACTACACTTCCGAGGAAATGTTCGATGCCAAAGATATCATCGATATCGAAGTTAATCCCAATGACCCTACTGAGTTTTATGTAACTCCTTGGTTTGAACATGTTTCCTGGAATGATCCCGACACTCGGATTGGATTTTTCCGATTCAAAAACGGCCAATTGGTCGAACATTTCAATTCCGAAAATTCCGGTATTTTATTCAGAGAACGAATTGGTGGAACCTTTTTGGACGAAGAAGGTAACCTTTGGGTAAGTCAATCATATGTTTCTCCCAATGGTAGAAATTTAGCTCATAAAAAAACGCCTGGTGGCAATTGGACAACAGTGGATTTGGGTGGGTCTTCCACTGCGGGAGCAAGAAAGCCCTTGGTTCATGAAGGCTATGCTTATTTACCTTTGCCTAGGATCCATAGTGGATTGAAAATCACGGATATGCAAAATGTTTATACCGTTGATACTAATCCCAATTCTGGGGATCTACCTTCGAGTGAAATTATCTCTGTTGCCATCGATAAAAACGGCGTTTTGTGGATTGGGACAACCCAAGGAATACGGACACTGTACAATCCCATTCAAACCATTCAATCGGGTTCTTTCCAAGCAGATCCTGTCATCATCGAGCAAAATGGAATCCCAGAAGCCGTTTTAACGGATGTTCAGATCAATGATATTGCGATTGACGATGCCAATCAGAAATGGGTAGCGACCGATACCGGAGGGGTTTATTGCTTTTCAGAAGATGGAACCCAAACCATTTTTCATTTTTCTGCCGAAAATTCACCTCTTCCTTCCAACAAAGTAAACGATATTGAAATTGAATCTTCCACCGGAGTGGTTTATTTTGCAACAGACAAAGGAGTGGTTTCTTACCGAAGCGATGTCGTGGAAACCGGAGATTCTTTCGGCGACGTCTATTCCTATCCTAATCCGGTTCGTCCCGGATTCAACGGCGAAGTAACGATCAAAGGCCTTCCTAACAATGCGGATGTGAGAATTGTGGATGTCGTAGGGAACTTAATTTATAAAACAACCGCTGCAGGAGGAGTTGCCAAATGGGATACACGCAATATGAGAGGAAAATTAGTGGCTTCAGGAATTTATCTGGTTTTGATGACCAACCGCGATGCTTCCGAAACCAAACAAACCAAAATCGCAATCGTCCGTTAAATGTTGGTCAAATCTGAAGCTTTTGTATTATCTGCCATTCAATATGGAGATTCCGGGAAAATAATTAAGCTTTATACCGAGTCTTCTGGACCGAAATCCTTCATCGTCAAATCGGTTTATTCCAAACGAAACAAACAAAATGCTTTGTTCATTCCACTCAATCAACTCGATATTGTCTTCGAGGAGAAACCAAAAATGAACTTGCTGTATTTCAAAGAGATAACTCAATCTTTTCATTACCAATCGATTTACACTAATCCCACCAAAACCACTATCTCTCTTTTTTTGTCTGAAATTTTAAATTCCGTTTTAAAAGAAGAAGAGGCCAACTCCGCATTGTTTCGATTCATTCGAAATTCCTTAGAGAATTTTGATCAAAAAGAATCCGTTTATGCCGATTTTCATCTTTGGTTTTTGATCAATCTCAGTCGGTTTTTAGGATTTTATCCCAATTTAAAAAAGGGCACACAATATTTTGACTTAATAAATGGAATTTCTACTCATGAATTTCCTTCCGAATATTTCATCGAAAAATCCGATTTGAAGCTTTTTGAAGATTTGATCTCGCTTGATTTCTTTCATCAAACTGAAAATTTATTCAATCAAGCCCAGAGAAATTCTTTGCTTTCGGTTTTAATCCTCTATTTCGAGCTGCATATTTCCGATTTCCGGCGTCCAAAATCATTGGATGTTCTGAACCAAGTTTTTGAATGATTGCTTTCAACAAACTCGTTTAAATCAATTTAATTTCTTTGGCGAAGCGCCTCATAAATACAAATGGCCGCCGCATTGCTGACATTCAAGGAGTTTACTTTTCCTTTCATCGGAATTTTGATCAAAATATCGGAATTATCTGCCCAGAAATCCGATAAGCCAAAGGCTTCTGTTCCTAATATAATTGCCGAAGGTTTTTTTAGATTCACTTCGTATAGGCTTTGGGTATCTTCTCGCAAAAAAGTGGAAATAATTTGAATTTGATGTTTTCTCAGCCAATTTAAAACTTCTTCTTTTCCGGCCGAAACGACTTGATTGGTAAAAACCGTTCCGACGCTACTTCGAATGACATTGGGATTGTAGAAGTCAACCAAAGGATCGCAAACGATAAGCAAATCAACTCCTGCACCGTCACAAGTTCTCAAGACAGCTCCCAGGTTTCCAGGCTTTTCTACGGCTTCTATAATCATAACCAATGGATTTTCTGGAAGTTTAAGTTCCTCTAAATCATTGTTCTTGCTTTTATAAAGGCCTAAAACTCCACCCGTTGTGCCCCGGTAGGCTATCTTTTCAAAAAGAGAAGAGGAGAGCTTATAAGTTTTATAATTATCTAAATTGAGTTTTTCATTGAAAATTTCATCACAAACAAAAAATTCCTGGACTTCTAAACCCGAGTTCATTGCCATTTGATTTTCCTGAATACCTTCCACCAGAAAAACGCCTTGCTTTTTGCGTTCTCTGGATTTTTCCCGGACTTTGAGCAGGTTTTTGATTTTGGGGTTTTGCGCACTTTCAATCCACATACAATTAAACAGTCTTTTTAATCAAATGATTTGAAATCAAATATTCTGCAATCTGAATTGCATTGGTGGCAGCGCCTTTTCTGAGATTGTCTGCTACGATCCACATATTCAGCGAATTGGCTTGTGATAAATCCCGACGGATTCTTCCGACAAAAACATCGTCTTTTCCTTCGGCATAAATAGGCATGGGATAGGTATTGGTTTCAGGGTTGTCCTGCAAAACAATACCAGGGGTTTCGTGGAGAGTTTTCCGAACATCATTTTCCATGAAAGCATTGTGAAATTCAATATTTACTGATTCCGAATGTCCTCCCTGAACCGGAACTCGAACGGCCGTTGCTGTCAATGCAATGGTTTTATCGTTAAGAATTTTCTGTGTTTCACGCATTAATTTCAATTCTTCTTTGGTATAACCCAACTCATCAAAACTATCGCAATGGGGCAGTGCATTTTTGAAAATAGGATAAGGATATTTCATTGGCGGATGACTTCCTGCAATTTCTCCTTCCAATTGTTCAACCGCTTCTTTACCTGTTCCGGTTACGGATTGATAAGTCGAAACCACAACTCTTTTGATATCGTATTTCTGATTCAATGGATGGAGAACCATCACCAATTGAATAGTGGAACAATTGGGATTGGCAATGATTTTATGTTCAGTTGTCAAAAGGTTGGCGTTGATTTCGGGAACGACCAGAGGAATGCTTTCGTCCATTCGCCAAGCTGAGGAATTATCTATAACGGTGGTTCCATTTTTTGCAAATTCGGGCGCCCATTCTTTGGAGGTTTCGCCTCCTGCAGAAAATAAAGCGATGTCTGCTTTCCTATCAATTGCATCCTGCATCGAAACGATGGCAAATTCCTTTCCTTTGAAATTGACTTTCTTTCCCAGAGATCGTTCGGAAGCTACAGGAATTAATTCCGTTAAAGGAAAGTTTCTTTCCTCCAAAACCTTCAATATCACTTGTCCTACCATTCCGGTTGCACCGATCACTGCTAATTTCATTTCGTTATTTTTTTCAAAAATATAACATTTAAACAAAATCCTTAGAGGATTTTAACAGATATAAATCATTGACAATGTTGTACATTTGCCTTTAATGAAACAAAAAATTTCATTTCTGATTTTTTTCTTTCTTTTCTCTCTCATCCAACTTAACGCTCAGGATAAACGTCCCAAAGTTGGTTTGGTATTAAGTGGGGGAGGAGCAAAGGGTTATGCGCACATCGGAGCTTTAAAAGTCATCGAGGAAGCCGGTGTAAAAATCGATTACATCGGTGGAACCAGCATTGGGGCTATCATTGGAGGCTTATATGCATCGGGTTATTCGGCAGATGAGTTAGAGAAAATTATGTACTCTTTGGATTTAACGGGATTGTTGATGAATGAAAAGTCGCGAAAGGAATTGCCTTTTTTCGATAAATCTTATCGAGAAAAGTACATTCTCGAGCTTCCATTTGACAATTTCCGATTGGGTTTTCCCAATGCAATTTCCAGTGGACAGGGCGCTTCCGACGAGCTTACTTATTTGTTTCGTCATGTGCATGATGTAAATGATTTTGATAATTTGCCTATCCCATTTCTCTGTGTTGCAACAAAATTAAGTACCGGTGAGTCGGTGGTATTTCGGGAAGGTTATTTGCCACAGGTTGTCACGGCAAGTGGTGCTTATCCCACGCTTTTGGAACCTGTTTATATCAATGGTGAAATGTATATTGACGGAGGTGTTCGAAATAATTATCCGGTTCAAGAAGTTTTGGATATGGGTGCTGACTTTATCATTGGAATTGATCTACAAGAGGGTCTTTTGGATCAAGACCAATTGGGCTCAGCGACCAAAGTGATTGAACAGATTATTTCCTATAATATTGCTGAAAAGTCGAGTGAACAGAGTAAATTAGTAGATCTAAGTATTCGTCCAGATATCCTCGGTTTTTCTGTTACAAGTTTCGATAAAAAGGATGAAATCATCAGTTCTGGTAAATTGGCTGCGGAAGCTGTTTTGGACGAATTAAAGGAAATTGCACGCCTTCAAGGCCATCCAAAAATCAGTAAATCAAAAGTAGAAAACTCTAAGTATGTATTAATTACTGAATTGGAAATCAATGGATTGAAAAATTATAATCGATCCTATGTAATGGGAAAACTCGGTATAAATCCTCCGCATCTTATAAGTTATGAAGCCATAAGAGAAGGAGTGAAGTCCTTGTATTCTTCGGGCAACTTCGGCAAGGTATATTACCGGGTAAAAAACAATGATTCGGGGCATAAAACACTTTCCATTTTTCTACGTGAAAACACTTCGCAACAATCCTTAAAATTTGGATTGCATTACGATGATTTATTTAAAACGGGGCTTTTGGTGAATTTTACAAGTAAACATGTTTTATTTGACAATTCTATTTTATCGGCGGACTTGGTTTTGGGTGATTACCCAAGGTATGAAGTCAATTACTACATCGATAATGGATTGTTTCCAAGTTTTGGTATTTATTCAGGATACAAGCAATTTGAAGCCGATGCCCGAGTTCAAAATTTTTTACCATCAGCAGAAAATGTTATTTTGGGTTATAGATTTGATGAGTTCATCAATCAGGCTTATATTCAATCTACTTTATATGATAAATATGCAGTGGGCGGTGGATTGGAACATAAATATCTTGACATTCGAACGGATAATCTCCCCAATTCAGATCCCAACCGAAGAATTGAAAACAGTTATTTTCTAAGTGCGTACGGATATATCAAGGCCGATAATTTGGACAATCCGAATTTTCCTCGAGATGGATTAAAATTAGACGGGAGTTTCAAGTATTTGTTTAGTTCAAATTCTGATAATTTCAATGAAACATCTGTTGTCCATTTAAATATCGAAGGCAATAAATCCATCAACTCTTGGCTTTCTGTCAAAGCCTTTGGGGAGTTTGGAGTTTATTTCAGCAATTATCCACCGGTTTCTCAAAAGTTTATTTTGGGAGGCTATGTGGAGCAGGATTTCATGACCTATTCTCGTTTTTATGGCCTTCCGTTTTTATCGGCCGCAGGAGATAATCTAATGGTTTTGGGTTCAAAAATTCAAGCCAAGATTTTAAAGAATCATTATTTTTCTGGGTTCTTGAACATTGCCAATTTAGAAGATGATTTTGACCAATTGAGTCTCATCAACTACAACTACGTGGGGTATGGATTAGGATATGGTTACGACAGTCCGTTGGGACCGATTATAGGCCTTTGGACGTATTCACCCTACACAAAATCAGGCTTATTCAATGTATCTCTCGGATTTTGGTTTTAAATTTGCAAAATGATTGCATTTTTTTACGAAACTGATTTCCAAATCTCCAATGAAGAAAAATGGAAAGATTGGCTGGATCATTCAGTTAGAAAACAAGGTTTTGAAACAGAAGAAATTAATTATATTTTCTGTGATGACGAATATCTTTTACAAATCAACATCGAATACTTAGCACACGATTATTATACAGATGTAATCGGTTTTCAATATTCCGAAGGAAAAAACCTCGTTGGAGATATTTACATAAGTATCGACAGAGTTAAAGAAAATGCCATTGAAAATAGAGTTGAGTTTCACAACGAACTGGCAAGAGTGATGATTCATGGAATTTTACATTTTATGAATTTCAGAGATGAAACGGAAGAAGAGGAGGAAGAAATGCGGAAAAATGAAGACAAATATCTTTCATTTTTCGAAGAAATAAATTAATTGTTCCACGTGGAACATTCAGAAAAAAGAGCAAAATGAATTTAAATGAATACGATATAATAGTGGTAGGAGGTGGGCATGCAGGAGCCGAAGCGGCTGCTGCAGCAGCCAATATGGGCTCGAAAGTCCTATTGGTCACTATGAATTTACAAACCATTGCTCAAATGTCCTGCAACCCAGCTATGGGTGGCATTGCAAAAGGTCAGATCGTGCGGGAGATAGACGCTTTGGGGGGAATGTCGGGAATTATTACCGACAAAACCATGATCCAATTCAAAATGCTGAATTTATCCAAAGGACCGGCCATGTGGAGCCCAAGAGCTCAGTCCGATCGAATGCGATTTGCAGAAGAATGGAGACTTGAACTCGAAGCAATCCCAAATATTGATTTCTTTCAAGATATGGTCAAAGGCCTGCTAATCGAAAACAATAAAGCCGTCGGAGTGATCACAGGTATGGGCATGAAAATACGTTCCAAAGCAGTTATTTTGACCAATGGAACCTTCTTGAATGGCTTGATTCATATAGGGGAAAAACAATTTGGCGGTGGAAGAATGGGCGAAAAATCCGCTACTGGAATCACCGAACAATTGGTTGAAGTTGGGTTTGAATCTGGACGAATGAAAACCGGAACTCCGCCTCGCGTAGATGGGAGAAGTATTGATTTTTCTAAAATGGAGGAACAAAAAGGAGACGAAAATCCCACGGGTTTTTCATATACAAAAACACCTAAACTGAAGAATCAAAGAAGCTGTTGGATTACCTATACCAACCCGAAAGTGCATGATCTATTGAGAGAAGGTTTCGATCGTTCTCCTATGTTCAATGGAGCAATTCAAAGTACAGGCCCTCGTTATTGCCCCTCGATTGAAGACAAAATCAATCGATTTGCGGAGCGGGAAAGACATCAAATCTTTGCCGAACCCGAAGGCTGGAGAACTATAGAATATTACATCAATGGATTTTCAACATCACTTCCTGATGAGGTACAGATTAAAGCTTTGAGAGCCGTTCCAGGATTTGAAAATGCGAAAATGTTTCGACCAGGTTATGCGATTGAATACGATTACTTTCCACCCACTCAGTTGAAACACACTTTGGAAACGAAACTAATCGAAAACCTTTATTTCGCAGGCCAAATCAACGGCACAACAGGTTACGAAGAAGCGGCAAGTCAAGGCCTCATGGCCGGGATGAATGCGCATCTGAAACTAAGCGAAAAAGAGCCATTTATACTAAAAAGAAACGAAGCTTACATCGGGGTTTTGATTGATGATTTGATTACGAAAGGAACAGAAGAGCCTTATAGAATGTTTACTTCTCGAGCAGAATACCGCATTTTATTACGTCAGGACAATGCCGATGAGCGCTTGACTCCCATTTCAAATAAATTAGGTTTGGCTTCGGATGATCGCATGAAAAGGGTGGATGAAAAATACGCAAAAGCAAAAAGTTTTGTGCGCTATTTCGAAACAGAATCCATACTTCCCAATGAAATAAACGATGCGATTCAAGCCGGAAATGGATCACCAATTACCCAAAGTGTAAAAATGGTTTCAGTCATTACAAGACCTGAAATCTTCATGAAAGATTTATTGAAAATAAATCGTGTTAAAGATTTTATTAAGGACAATGAACTGGATGAAGAGGAAGTTGAACAAGCCGAAATTCAAATGAAATACCGTGGGTACATTCAAAAAGAAAAAGACAATGCCGACAAATTGAAACGATTGGAGAATCTAAAAATTCCCAAAGATTTTGATTATTCTCGCTTAAAATCCATTTCCACGGAAGCGCGTCAAAAATTTGAAAAATTGAGACCCGAAACCATTGCGCATGCATCAAGGATTAGCGGTGTCTCGCCATCGGATATAAGTATCCTTTTGGTTTATATGGGTCGATAAGTTAATATGTTCCACGTGAAACAAAATCAAAAAACAATTGATATACAGACAATTTCAAGAGATTTCAACCTTAAGCTAAAAGATTATTTTCTTTCGGGAGAAGAATTTGAGTTGAAAATAAACAAAGTATATGGATTTCTTGAAACCCATCCTCAGCCATTAGAGAATTTGTCCAAATATTATGAAACGGATGAATACATTTCACATACGGATTCCGAAAAAGGATTATTTGCCAAAGCCTATCAAATTGTAAAAAACTATAATTTAAAATACAAATTCTCGAAACTCGAAAACATAAAAGAAGGGAGTTCAATTTTGGATTATGGTTGTGGAACTGGTGATTTTTTGGTTTATGCCAAAGAAAGAAATTTAAAAATAAGGGGAGTAGAGCCCAACTCTCAAGCTTTAAAATTAGCTTCAAAGAAATTAGGTGAGTCGGTTGTGAGTAATTTGTCGATCGAAGAATTGGATATGAAATTTGACGTAATTACTTTGTGGCATGTTTTGGAACATATTTCGGATTTGTATCCATTTATAGAAAATCTAAAATCGAAGTTAAATCCCGGCGGAACAATTTACGTCGCCGCTCCCAATCATTTATCCTATGACGCCAAGTTTTATGGAAAATACTGGGCAGCTTATGATGTTCCTCGACATCTTTGGCACTTCTCTCCACAAAGCCTGGAAAAGCTTTTTAACAGTTTTGGTATGAAAATTGAAAAACAATATCCATTGTGGTTTGATAGTTATTACGTGAGTTTACTTTCAGAGAAATACAAAAAAACAAAATTAGGATTTTTGAGAGCAATCTTAATCGCAAGCCTTTCCAATTTGAAAGGAATTTTTAGTAAAAACTACTCATCTATCATTTATCAAATCACTAAAACTGAAAATAAAGAGATTTAAGGAAAGATTTTAAGCATATATGATATTATCCCTTAAATTTTTTAAATATTTGCTTAAATCGAATTTAAAAAGGTCATTTTTACCAATAAAAAAAATTAAAAACTATGAAATCAAAAATTCACCTATTCGGAGTAAAGATTCAAAATCTTTTGGGTCTTAAATTTTTAGTAATGGCCTCTGCCATGATTTTCATTGCCTCATGTACCAACACAAAATTAATTGCGGACAATGAAAAAATGATGCGTGGAGATTGGACGATTACTGATGTTTCAATTGATGGTATCAGTTCTTCTCATGTTAACATTACAGTTTTTGATCAAGCAAGAACCGATTGTTTTGAAGGAAGTACTTGGCATTTGGTTCAAAACAATGCGACGGGAAATTATACTTTGAATGGGGGAGCTAATTGCCCCAATGAAACGACCAAAATCAAATGGTTTATGACGGAAAACAATGGTCAGTTTTATTTCCATTTCAAAAAGATATACGAAGGTGAACGACCTAAAAACGTTGTGGACGGATACCAAATGCGAGTAACGAGCAATACAGGATCTAGCTTTATCCTTGAACAAGAATTAAATTTCGAAGGAAAGCCTATCAGCGTGTATTATACATTTAATAAAAATTAATAACCTATAAACTGAAAATTATGAAATCATTTAAAAACAACCTAATGGTTGTTGCTCTGTCAGCAGGACTTTTATTATCCAGTTGTGAAGCGGTTCAAAACACGAATCATACACAAAGAGGCGCTGCGGTTGGGGCCACATCCGGAGCCGTAATTGGTGGGGTTCTTGGAAATAACGTCGGGAGCGGAGACAATGCAGTGCTAGGCGCAATTGCCGGTGCAGTAATCGGTGGAGTTGCCGGTGGTTTGATTGGAAACAGCATGGACAAACAAGCTGAAAAAATCGAAAATACACTTCCAGGTGCTGAAGTTGTAAGAACTGCCGAAGGAATTCAAGTCATCTTAGATGAAGAATCCGATGTTCGTTTCGAATACGATAAATCAGATTTAACAGCTCAGGCAAAAACAAATATTGACAAATTAGTCAATATATTCAACGAATACCCCAATACGAATATTTTAGTGGTGGGCTATACTGATAGTCGCGGTTCGGATGCTTATAACTTAGGTTTATCTGAAAGAAGAGCTAATTCGGTTGTGAATTATTTGAAAGGCAAAGGAATTAGCTCCAACCGATTGAACGCAATCGGAGAAGGGGAGAGCAATCCTCGCGCTTCAAATGATACCGATGCAGGAAGAGCTCAGAATCGTCGGGTAGAATTTGCGATTACGGCAAATGAAAAGATGATTGAAGACGCTCAACAACAAGCGGGTAATTAAAATAATCCACATAAAAAATCCGTCTCGACTGAGCCGAGACGGATTTTTTGTGGAGAAGATGGGGCTCGAACCCACGACCNNAAACCCGCTTAAACAGCGGGTTTTCAGGTAATTTTGGTGGAGAAGAAGGGACTTGAACCCTCGACCCCCTGACTGCCAGTCAGGTACTCTAGCCAACTGAGCTACTCCCCCAAATTTTGATTTTGGATCTAATCAAAACCTTCCATCAAATATTTTGCAAGTTTAACCATTTTTTTCCATCCAATCCAAAATTTTGGATAAAATTGACCGAGCCAATTTTTCTTTGCTCTGAATTGTCCAACCCGCAATGTGAGGAGTCAGAATTACTTTATCGGATTTGAGTAAATATCTGAAATCATTTGGTAATTTATCCTGATCTAAATTCTCAAAAGAGGATTTCTCGTATTCCAATACATCCAAACAAGCTCCTTTGATTTTTCCGGATTGAATCCCCAAAACCAAATCCGATGTGACAACCGATTTTCCTCTTGCGGTATTGATGAAGTAAATGGATTTTCGAAAGGAATTGATAAAATCGGAATTGATCAATCCTCTTGTTCCTGGACTTTCCGGCGTATGAAGGCTTAAAACATCCGTTCTAACCAAGAATTCATCCCATCCGACTTGAATAGCAAAATCATCTCCCAATCCATTTAAAATATCATAACAAATCACCTCTACACCCAAACCACTTAGACGTCGAGCAAAGGCTTTACCCATGTTTCCATAGCCTAAAATTCCTACCGTTTTGCCCATGAGCTCATCGCCTCGGTTTTCTTCTCGTAACCAAATTCCATTTCGTACTTCGAGGTCAGCGATTCTCAATCGATGCATCAACATCAATAGCATTCCCAGTGCATGTTCGGCCAAAGAATCCCGATTTCCTTCTGGTGCATTGAAAAGAATTATGTTTCTCTCCTTAGCATAATCTTGATTGATATTTTCCAATCCGGCGCCGACTCTCCCAATGAATTTCAGGTTTTTTGCTTTGGAAAGAAAGTTTCGATCCACAGGAAAACGACTTCGGATAATCAATCCATCGTAAATTTCAATGGTTTTTTCGATGGTTTCTTTGGTTGAAATATAATCTTCATCTACTTGAAATCCGGCTTTTCGAAGTCCATGGATTAGCAATTCATGATTGGTATCGACGGCTAAAATTCTCATTTAAATTTAGAGTTTGACTAGTTAATTTGGAACAAAATTACCAAATTCGACTCGGTCATTTGTTTAATTTTCAAATTAATTACCTTTGCAAAATGACGATTGAAGAAATCCAAAACGAAATAATTGAAGAGTTTTCATTTTTTGAGAACTGGGAAGAAAGATATGAATACCTGATTGAGTTAGGCAAATCCCTAAAATCTTTGCCTGATGAAAAAAAATCGGACGATAAAATTATCAAAGGCTGTCAATCTACTGTTTGGTTAGATGCGAAAATGGAAGGCGATAAAATCGTATTTCAGGCTGACAGTGATGCGATTTTACCCAAAGGACTAGCGGCTTTGCTGGTAAGAATGTACAATCATCAAAATCCGAAAGCTATATTAGATTCCGATACTGAATTCATTGAAAAAATTGGTTTGCAAGAGTTTCTTTCACCGACCCGCGCCAACGGTTTATTGGCCATGATCAAACAATTCAAATTTTATGCAATTGCTTTTCAAGCCAAAACACAGAAAAATGGATAAAAAAACGCTATTGGTCATGCGATTTAGTTCGTTGGGAGATGTGGCAATGACCGTGCCTGTGGTGAAAGAATTTCTAATCCAAAATCCTGAAACAGAAATCATTTATTTGTCTCGAAAGAAATTTAAACCATTGTTTGAAAACGTACCCAATTTGAAATTTCATGCAGCAGATTTTGAAGAGGAACACAAAGGTTTGAAGGGTTTAATCAAATTGGCAGACGAATTGAAATTTTTGAAATTTGATGCGATTGCTGATTTGCATAATGTAATCCGTTCTCGGATTCTTAGAATCATCATTCCAGCTCGTAAAAAATCTTCGCTCAACAAAGGAAGAAAAGATCGAAAAGCATTGGTCCGAAAGGTAAATAAAATTAGAAAACCGATTTTGTCCATGCCAGAACGATATGCCGATGTATTTCATAATTTGGGGTATATTCTGGATTTATCACATCGCTTGCATAAAAATGATTCGGTAAAGGAAAATGCTGTGGGAATTGCACCTTTTGCGATGTATGAGGGTAAGATGTATCCCATTCATAAAATGCGAGCTGTCGCTCTTAATTTGGCTGAAAAAGGATTAAAAGTATATTTATTTGGGTCCAAAGAGGAAGCAAAAGAATTAGAAACTTGGGAAAAATTAAATTCGAAAATCCATTCGATTGCCGGAAAGTATGAATTGAATGAAGAATTGGAATTCATCCAAAAATTGAGATTGATGATTTCAATGGATTCGGCCAATATGCATTTGGCTTCGATTGTGGGCACTCGTGTGATTTCTATTTGGGGAAATACACATCCGTTTATGGGGTTTTTAGGCTATGGTCAATCCATTGCTGACGTCGTCCAAGATGAAACCATGACGGAAAGACCTACCTCAGTTTTTGGGAAAGAATCTAAGAATGCCGATAAGAAAGATTATTTCCAAAATATAAGTGTGGACACGGTTTTAGAGAAAGTAGAAATGGTGTTGAGAGAAGTATAATCACTCGTGTGAAACTCCTTTTTGAATGCTGTTTTCAATTCGTTCGTCTAGTTTTTCAAAGGCACCAAATCCTTTCATAATGACGATGATTCCAAACAGCATCAGGATAAATCCAATGGTTTTTTTGAACCAGAAAATCCGACGAATTGTAAAGCTTTCTTTTACTTTGTGCGCTAAAAATATCTTGCCCAAATCGATACAGAAAAAAGTAGCCAAAACAATTCCCATGTACATCAATGTGTCTTCTTTTTTGGGATATTGAATTACAATCGTACTCACAATAAAAAACCAAAATACGATGACCCCGATGTTTAGGATATTTAGCAAAAAGCCGTTCATAAAGGTTTTGATGTAATTCTGATTGATGAGATTGACATTTCTCATTTTGAAATTGGGTTTGGAAATGAACATGATCAATCCATAAATGAGAATAAAAAACCCACCAAAAATATAAATCGAAGGATTGTTTTGAATGGCTACTGCCAAATCTTTACTTCCATAATAAGCAATCAATATGCAAAGAATATCTGCTGTGATTACTCCCAAATCCAAAACGATAGCGGCTTTCCATCCACGTGAAACACTGGTTTCCAATAACATAAAGAAAACAGGTCCAATGAGAATCAGACTGAGTATAATTCCAATCAGTATGGCAGAAGTGACCAATTCCATAGAAGTTGCAAGTTAGTAAGAATTATCCCAACAACTCAAAATCCAATTGTTTGTTTCTTAAATCTGCTTTGGCAACACGGATCATCACTTTATCACCTAATTGATAGGTAATTCCGGTTTTTCGTCCTACGATGGCATAGTTTTTTTCGTCAAAATAGAAAGAATCTTCTTCCATATTTCTCAAGCGAATCATTCCTTCGCATCTCGTTTCGGGAATTTCCACAAAGATTCCATATTCCTGAACGCCTGTGATAAATCCATAAAATTCTTCGCCTACAAATTGTTCCATGTATTTTACCTGCATAAATTTGATGGAATCTCGTTCGGCTTCTGTTGCCAATTTTTCTCTTGCAGAACTATGAATACATTTTTCTTCCAAAGGAGCTGCTGCTGGAGATTTTCCTCCTTCCAGGTAATGTTGTAACAATCGGTGCGCCATCATATCGGGATAACGACGAATGGGCGATGTAAAATGCGAATAATACTGAAAAGCCAATCCATAATGTCCCACGTCATTTTCTGTGGAATATTTGGCTTTGCTCATTGTTCGGACCGTTAAAGTTTCGATGAGATTTTCTTCCGGTTTTCCTTTGACATCGGCAAGCAATTGATTCATGCTTCGTGTGACCGACATTCGATCCCGAAGATCGAGTGAATAACCAAATTGTTTGATAAATAATTTCAAATCCTGTAATTTATCGGGATCAGGATCATCGTGAACTCGATAAACAAAGGTGTTATTATTGGGCTTTTTGTTTTTATCGGTCGAAACAAATTCGGAAACTTTTCGATTGCACAGCAGCATGAATTCTTCAATCAAATGATTGGCATCTTTGCTTATTTTGAAATAAGTCCCAATGGGGTTATCGTTCTCATCGAGTTCAAATTTGACTTCCATTTTATCGAAAGTAATGGCTCCTGCTTTCATACGATCAGAACGAAGAATTTTAGCCAAACGATCCAAAGTCAATATTTCTTCTTTAAAATCTCCCTCAGCTCCTTCGATGATTTCCTGTGCTTCTTCATAGGTAAATCTCCGGTTGGAACGTATCGCAGTTTTTCCGTACCATTGGTTTAGAATTTTGGCTTTATCGTCCATTTCAAAAACCGCTGAGAAAGTATATTTATCTTCGTCAGGACGAAGTGAGCAAGCCAGATTGCTTAAATTTTCGGGCAACATCGGAACCACACGATCCACAAGATAAACGGAAGTCGCTCGATGATAAGCTTCTTGTTCCAACAAAGTTCCCGGACGTACATAATGTGTCACATCTGCTATATGAATTCCAATTTCCCAATTTCCATTTTCTAATTTCCGAATGGATAAAGCATCATCAAAATCTTTGGCATCTTTTGGGTCGATGGTAAAAGTCACCACATCGCGCATATCACGACGGTTTCTCCGAATTTCTTCTTCGTCAATTTCTACATCTAATTCTTGGGCTTCGCGTTCGACTTCCTCGGGAAAACTTACGGGAAGATTGTATTCCAATAAAATCGCATGCATTTCTACACTCGTCTCATCAGGCCGACCCAAAACCTCAACAATTTCCCCAAAAGGACTATCGGTATCTTCTGGCCAATCTTTCAATTCAACGACGACTTTATCACCGGATTCTGCCCCATTGAATTTATCTTTTGGAATGTAAAAATCTACATGCAGGGCACGATTATCCATCACCACAAATCCATATTTACCGCTCGGTTGTTTTTCAAAAATTCCGGTATAAAGTGTTCTAAATCGCTTTACGACATCGATGATTTCACCTTCGGGCCGATGATTGGATTTTTTGGGTTTTTGAGGATATAGATAAACCCTTACGACATCACCTTGTAGCGCATTTTTCTTTTTGTTTTTAGGAATGTAAATATCCTGTTCCAGTCCATCCACAATCACATAAGCCGAACCACTTTGTGTGATATCGATAGTTCCCATAAGATAATGTTGATCGGCATTGACTTTGAATTTTCCACGATCCGATTCCTTTATTTTTTTATCAGCCAAAAGTGCCTGAAGGTCTTTGATCAAAATTTCTCGGTCAATGATGTTTGTGATGTTTAACGCAGAAGCTATTTGTTTATAGTTCAGCGATTTATTTGGATTTTTGAGTAGAACTTCCAGTATTTTCTGGTTGAATTTTCCGGAAGTTGATCTTTTGTTTTTTGAATTAAATTTTCTTTTTGACATACTTTATGTATCAGCATGGAATTTTTCCCACGCGGTTTTCATGTCTTCCTCCTTCAAATTTTGTTTCGAGAAAAACATTTATCATTTCAACTGCATATTCATAAGATACAAATCGTGCAGGAAGAGCAATTATATTTGCATTGTTATGTTGACGGCTCAGTCGAGCAATATCCGTATTCCAACAAAGTGCCGAACGAACACCTTGATGTTTATTGGCCGTTATATTTACACCTTGTCCACTTCCACACAATAAGATTCCAAATTCTGCCTTACCCGTTTCTACTGCTTCCGCAGTCGGATGAGCAAAATCAGGGAAATCAACAGAGTCTGTTGAAAACGTTCCAAAGTCTTCTATTTCAAAACTTTTATCTGTTAAATACTTCACTAATTTCTCCTTATAAGCATACCCTGCGTGGTCGGAACCGATGGCTATTTTCATACTATTAACAACAAAATTATCTTAAATTCTTTAACTAATTATAAATCAATGTTTAGCTAATGTAAACTAAATGTTAATAAACTACCCATTACTTTTGATGGATTTTGAAAC